>OAUV01000228.1_pt1 | contig 71213 bp, 74 predicted proteins | sample 1516841 | NCBI WGS metagenome assembly OAUV01 (sample SAMEA2580044, study PRJEB22360) | human gut metagenome | biome: human gut; feature: human-associated habitat; material: faeces | place: Denmark | collected 2008/2010 | reverse complement strand
CGAAAACCGTAATGCCGCCGTGATCGCGAGCCCATGTGTCGTTGGTGCGGCAGGTATGAAACCCGACATTGTCCATATTGACATGAGGAGCGATGTATTGGCGTACCTCTTCCGGATAAGGGGTGACGATCAGCAGCTTTTCCCGTGCGGCTATTTCCCGGGCAATCTCCAAGAAACATTTTTCCACCTCTTCGAGCATATAAGCCCAGTCGGTGTGTTGGTGTGGCCAAGTCAGTTGTATTCCCGATTGGGGATACCATTCGGCAGGTAGTACGGTGCTCATTACTTTTGTACCTCCTTCGGTTTACGGTCGAAAAACGGATTTTTGGACGAGGCACTTACGGCGATAGCAATGATTTGGTGGCAATCGTCCAGCATATTCAGCCGTCGGGCTACCATGCCGACGGAAAACATTACCCGGGTATCGAGACGCAGGTCGGCAGCGGTGGCGCAAGCCGAACCTACTGCGATACCGACGTCGATAGAGTTGATGGCGCACGGTGTCTGTTCCGGTTTCATCTCGCAGGTGTTGAATCCGCAATAAGCGCAATTCATTCCCAACGGTTGGCTCTTCGTCCCGATCAGCAACAGGGCATCTGCTTGCAGGATATTGTCTGCATCGCGAAGTAAAAACTTCAAGCCGGTCTCTTCCGAAACGGGAATCATGGCATCCGACAAACGCCGGATGTCGTCGCCGGTGATCATGGCGACTTCGATTATATCCAGACCTTTCGCTTTGGGTGCAGTCCGTGCGGCGGTCATCATTTGGCGGGCACCGGCGATTACCTGTTCGCGACGTTGGTCTCGTTCATTTACAATCATATTTTTCCATTTTACGGACAAAAATAGTGCAAGCCGAATGGAATGCCAAATTTATTGGGGTATTTCTAAAACTTTCCGGTTTTATAAGAACGTACAGTGCCGGTTGAACAAAAATCCGTTCCGATTGTTTAATTCAACCGAAAGGGTGAAAAATTGGGGGAATCCGAAAAGCGGATTCTGATGCCACCCTTTTAGGACTCGTTGGAATGGTTGATCTGCAATCTGTTGAAGATGAGGCTGGCAGGCGCTTGCAGAGGTCGCGGTTTCGTTTTAATTCCAATGACAACGTAGCGGATTAACCGGTATGATATACCGTCTGTCGATAGGGAGAACTTGAATACCGGATCGGGATTGATTAAATAAAATAATAAAAACCGGATCTTGGATTTGGATTTATAAGAAAAATAACTATATTTGAAATATATTTATTCCGGTGGTCGCATCGGAGAAATGAGTAGAATTATGAACGATATATTAGAGGTGTTTGAGCATATCATAAAGCAATACCGTACTTTGGATATGTGTGAAAAAGAACTACACCTTTTATTGAACGAAGATTCCGCACTGCGGGCAGATTATAAGGAGTGGTGCGAAACAATGGGATACACCGAACGTAAGGGATTCGCTGAATTTTTCCAAGAATATGTCGATAGGGAAGGATCGGTATGGGATAGTCTGGAAGATCAGGATTTGTAATATGGATGCGGGCATTGCCTCTTGGAACATGGAGGTTGCTCTGTTTCGTACGGCTTTGAGATAGAATGAAAAGAGAAAACCGGACAGGGGATATTGTCCGCGTTTTCTCTTTTTGTTTTACGGTTGCAGGATATCCGGATTTGCCCCGGTAGTTTCGGTTAAAAGTTCTGTTGTGCCATATCATGCACCGGAATAATTATATAATCTCTTTATCTATATCGGGTATATAAGTAACAATATCGCCGTTCTTTTTTTTGACCTTATAAGCTGTGCGCCCTTTTAAGACGAGACCTTTGCGCTGTTCTTCCCATGAAATCTCTTTTACAGCTCTTCCATTCATTGACAAGAAAAAAGGCTCTTCGAAAATTTTCCGAAGAGCCTTTTGGATATACCGTATTTAACGATTATTCTTCAACAGCCTGCTGTGCCGCTGCCAGTCGGGCGATGGGCACACGGTAGGGGCTACAAGATACATAGTTCATACCGATCGAAGCGCAGAACTTAACGGACGACGGTTCACCACCATGTTCGCCGCAGATACCGACTTTCAAATTCGGTTTGGTCGAACGTCCTTTTTCAACACCCATGCGAACCAATTGTCCTACACCGGCTTGATCGAGAACTTCGAACGGATCGGTTTTCAAGATACCTTTTTCTTTGTAGATTTTGAGGAACTTGCCTGCGTCGTCGCGGGAGTAACCGAAAGTCATTTGCGTCAAGTCGTTCGTACCGAACGAGAAGAACTCGGCAACTTCGGCAATCTGATCGGCAGTTACGGCTGCACGCGGAACTTCGATCATCGTACCGATCTTGTATGCCACCGTTTCGCCTCTTTCAGCAAATACTTCGGCTGCAACACGGTTGATGATATCGGCTTGAACTCTCAATTCTTGAACAACGCCTACCAGCGGAACCATGATTTCGGGGTGAACGTCGATACCTTGGGCTTTCACGTTCAATGCAGCTTCGATGATAGCGCGAGCCTGCATTTCCGTAATTTCGGGATAAGTACATCCCAGACGGCAACCGCGGTGTCCGAGCATGGGGTTGAATTCGGCGAGAGAGTCGCATGCCAGTTTCACTTCGTCGATCGTCATGCCCATCTCTTCGGCAAGCTCTTTTTGAGTAGCCAATTGATGAGGTACGAATTCGTGCAACGGCGGATCGAGCAGACGGATTGTAACACCGAAGCCGTCCATTGCGGTGAAGATACCTTCGAAGTCGCTGCGTTGCATCGGCAGCAATTTCTGCAAAGCGGCTCTACGACCTTCTTCGTCTTTCGACAGAATCATTTCGCGCATGGCTTTGATACGGTCGCCTTCGAAGAACATGTGTTCCGTACGGCAAAGGCCGATACCTTTTGCACCGAAACGACGGGCAACTTCTGCATCGCGCGGAGTGTCGGCGTTGGTGCGGACATCTACTTTCGTATATTTTTCCGACAGGTTCATGATTGCGGCGAAGTCTCCGCTCATGTCGGCATCTACGGTCGGTACTTGTCCGTCGTAAACATCGCCCGTCGAACCGTTCAACGAAATCCAGTCGCCTTCTTTGTACACTTTACCGCCCATTTCCACGGTGCGTGCTTTGTAATCGACCTTGATTTCGCCGGCACCCGAAACGCAGCATTTACCCATACCGCGGGCAACAACGGCTGCGTGCGAAGTCATACCGCCGCGTGCGGTCAGGATACCTTGTGCCACAGTCATACCGCGCAAGTCTTCGGGCGACGTTTCGATACGAACCATGATCACTTTTTTCCGTTTTTCAGCCCATGCTTCCGCATCGTCGGCAAAGAATACGATTTGACCCGTAGCGGCACCCGGAGAAGCCGGCAAACCTTTTGCCATTACTTTGGCACGTTTCAATGCGTCTTTGTCGAATACGGGGTGGAGGAGTTCATCGAGTTTTTGAGCTTCCATCCGTTTCAGAACGGTCTTTTCGTCGATGATGCCGGCACGCAACATATCCATTGCGATTTTCACCATAGCGGCACCGGTACGTTTTCCGTTACGAGTTTGCAACAACCACAATTTACCGTCTTGGATAGTAAATTCGAGGTCTTGCATATCTTTGAAATAATCTTCCAGTTTCTGTTGGGTTTCGATCAGCGCTTTGGCACATTCGGGCATCGATTCTTCCAATGAAGGATATTTCGAAGCACGGACTTCTTCCGTGATACCTTGCAGGGCAGCCCAACGGCGGGAACCTTCGATGGTGATCTGTTGCGGCGTGCGGACACCGGCAACCACGTCTTCTCCTTGTGCGTTGATCAGGTATTCACCGTTGAAGATATCTTCACCGGTAGCGGCATCGCGAGTGAATGCAACACCCGTAGCAGAGGTATCACCCATATTACCGAATACCATTGCCTGTACGTTTACTGCCGTACCCCATTCTTCGGGGATCTGGTTCATGCGGCGATACAGAATAGCACGTTCGTTCATCCAGCTGTCGAATACGGCGCAGATAGCACCCCACAACTGTTCCCACGGAGAGTTCGGGAAGTCTTTGCCTGTACGTTCTTTAACAGCGGCTTTGAAACGTTTTACCAGCTCTTTCAAATCTTCAACGGTCAGTTCCGTATCCGTTTTGATACCTTTGGCTTCTTTCACGTCGTCCATTACTTCTTCGAACGGGTCGATGTCTTCTTTGCTTTTCGGTTTCATGCCCAACACTACATCGCCGTACATTTGTACGAAGCGGCGGTAGGAGTCCCATGCAAAACGGGGATTTCCCGATTTCTTGGCGATCGCTTCAACGGCATCGTCGTTCATACCGAGGTTCAATACGGTATCCATCATACCCGGCATGGAAACACGTGCACCCGAGCGTACGGAAACCAGCAAGGGATTCACGTCATCGCCGAATTTCGAACCGGTGAGGCTCTCGATGTGAGCGATAGCTTTTTTTACATCATCTTCCAATTGAGCTACAACGGCATCTTTGCCTAATTGATTATACGTCGTACAAACTTCCGTCGTAATGGTGAATCCCGGAGGAACGGGAACCCCGATGAGGTTCATCTCGGCAAGGTTTGCTCCTTTTCCGCCGAGAAGGTTCTTCATATCGGCACGTCCTTCTGCTTTTCCGTTGCCGAATGTATAGACTCTTTTCATAAATATAATAATTTGTAAATGAATAAATATACTTTACTAAGGTGCAAATTGCTAACTGAGAGTAGCAATCCGAACAAAAGGTATGCAAAAATAGAAGTATTTATGAATTTGCAAAAGTTATTTACTATAAATTTTTTTCTGTGATATATTTTCAGGAAAGTATATCATGGCATTGATAAAAAATGCGTACCTTTGAGCGAATTTGTATTTGTTAATAACACGATCGTTTTGGCAAGAAAGAAGAAAGAACTCCCCTTGTTGGAGCAAGTAGAAATTACAGGCGTAGCAGCCGAAGGGAAAGCGTTGGCGCGGGTGGATGACATGGTTGTTTTCGTTCCTTTTGTAGCTCCCGGCGACGTTGTCGATTTGCAGTTATATCGTAAAAAACATAAATATGCCGAAGGTCGGGTAGTGAAAGTGCATTCCTATTCGCCGTTGCGTGTCGAGCCGTTCTGCCAACATTTCGGCGTATGCGGAGGTTGCAAATGGCAGCATCTTCCTTATGAGTATCAATTGCAGTTCAAGCAACAGCAGGTAGTCGATAATCTGACACGCATCGGGAAAGTGGAATTGCCCGAGATATCGCCGATCAAAGGTTCTGCGAAGCAACGGTTTTATCGCAATAAATTGGAGTTTACCTTCTCCAATAAATCGTGGCTTACATTCGAAGAGTTGCAGAGTGAACAGGAATTCGACTGCCGCAACGCATTGGGCTTTCATATCCCGAATATGTTCGACAAGGTGCTCGACATAAAGAAATGCTGGTTACAGGACGACATCTCGAACCGGATACGCCTTTCGATCCGTGCATTCGCATTGGAACATGGTTATGAGTTTTTCGATCTGCGCGAACAGCGGGGCTTGTTGCGGAATATGATTGTACGCACGGCTTCTACCGGCGAAATCATGTTGATCGTTGTTTTTTATGAGCCGGACCACGAAAAGATAAAGGCGTTGATGCAGCATGTGGCGGATTGTTTCCCCGAAATCACCTCGTTGCTCTATATCGTGAATCAGAAGGCAAACGACACCATTACCGATCAGGAAGTACATCTGTTCCGCGGACGCGACTATATTCTCGAAACGATGGAGGGGTTGCAGTTCAAGGTCGGTCCGAAATCGTTTTATCAGACCAATTCCGAACAAGCCTACGAACTGTATAAGGTGGCACGCGATTTTGCTTCCCTTACCGGCGAAGAGTTGGTTTACGACCTCTACACCGGTACCGGCACGATTGCCAATTTCGTTTCCCGTCAGGCTCGCAAGGTGATCGGTATCGAATACGTACCCGAAGCGATCGAAGACGCTAAGGTCAATGCCGAATTGAACGGTTTGGAAAATACGCTTTTCTTTGCCGGAGATATGAAAGATATTCTTACCACCGGATTTATCGAGCAATACGGTCGTCCCGATGTGATTATTACCGATCCTCCGCGGGCGGGCATGCACGACGATGTGATCAAGACCATTCTGTTTGCTGCGCCCAAACGTATCGTATATGTCAGTTGTAATCCGGCTACGCAGGCACGCGACCTTTCGTTACTCGATGCGCATTACAAAGTGACCAAAGTACAGCCGGTCGATATGTTTCCGCATACGCAGCATGTCGAGAATGTAGTGTTGCTCGAACAGCGCTGATCTTATAAATTATAATAGATAAAAACGGAGCCGATTCCTATTTAGTGAATCGGCTCCGTTTCTTTGATAGAGTCTGAATTTAAAATAATTGAATTTTATATGGTTTTATCACAAAACACTCTTTGTATCGGTCGCTGTTTTTTGTCTTCTCCTTTCTGAAATAATTAGGTTATTTAATCGTGTTAATTTAAAGACCCAAATAATTTATTAAATAAAGAGCAAATCGGATGCCAAAAGTATGGATAAAATGCTAATTTGTTTATTATTAGTTGTTTGCCTTTTTTAAAGAGCGAACTCCAATTATAGAAAAGTGTAGAATGTGTGGAATCCGATTGTGGAGTTCTGTGGAAAAAATCCACAATCGTGCGGGGCGCATTCCGGAAGTGCATACGGATGAAGTATCCAATCGGCAGAACACCCCTGCCGCAACGATGAGCGACAGGGGTGTTCTGTATAAAAAAGAATTTTAGATTCGTGTATGTATCAAACTGCGGTTTACTTCTGGATATTCGGTTCTTCCAGACCGTAGTGGTTCTTCTTGTCTAAATATTTCAGGAACAAACCCAACAGGAGTGCCAGTACGCCTAACGATGCGAAAATAAGCATCGGTACGGTATAGTTGTATTTCAGCGGATCGGTGATACCGGGATTCACAGCCGACAGTACATTGCCGATGAGCATGGGGAATGCGAAGAGACCGATATTCTGAATCCAGAAGATAACGGCGTAGGCTGAACCCAACAACCGGTTATCGACCAGTTTGGGAATACTCGGCCACAAGGCGGCAGGTACAAGCGAGAACGATATGCCCAACAGGATGATTGCGAAGAATGCAATGATCGGAGCGGCAACTCCGCCTTTGGTAGCCGGAAGCACCAGTGCGAAGGTCAGGTGACAGACAATCATCAATAAGGCTCCGAAGATCAGCATGGTAGCACCTTTTCCCTTGCGGTCGAGGAAGTTACCGAGGAACGGGGTGATAGCGGCTGCACCCAACGGGAATACGGCAAAAATCAGTCCTGCATTGGCTTCCGAGAAATCGAGGTTGCATTGCAGCATATTGATCGCATATTTCTGGAACGGGAAGATGGCGGAATAGTACAGTACGCACAGCAAAGCGACAGTCCAGAATACGCCGCTGGAAAATATCTGTCCCAGATCGCTGACTTTGAACGGGTCTTCCGGTTCTTCTCCGCTTTCACCCATCTGTTGTTCCAGTTTTTTGTCCATGAAGAAGTAAACCCCGAAACAGATAAAGCCGATCAACAGCAATACGACGCAGAACAGAACCGAGCGCGATACGTCGGGTACCATACCTGCACGGGCTAATGCCGGCGAAATCAGTACGGCTGCGGCTACTCCGATACGGGCGATAGCCATTTCCAATCCCATAGCCAGCGCCATCTCTTTCCCTTTAAACCATTTTACAATACCTTTCGATACGGTGATGCCAGCCATTTCTACACCGCAACCGAATATCATAAAGCCGAATGCCGCCATTTTTGCCGACGAGGGCATACCTTCGTAGAACGGGAAGAAGTTCCAGAATCCTTTCAAAAACTCTTCGGCAGCACTGCCTGTAAATGCAGGGGAGAGGGCATAGTAGTTTACACAGGCACCGATAACCATTAATCCTCCGGACAACAGCGCGGTGTAACGGACACCGATCTTATCCAGAATGATACCCGCGAAAATCAGGAAGAATACGAATACGTTCAGGAACGTTTCGCTGCCTTGGTAAGCGCCGTATGCTTCGGGTGTCCAGCCTTTGGTGGTTTGCAACAGCGATTGCAGAGGCGACAAGATGTCTACGAATGTGTAGGCGAAGAACATCATGGAGGCGAGAAGAATCAAGGCAGTCCAACGGGCGGCAGCCGAATCTCTCATCAAACGATTTACTTTTTCTGTCATGTGTGTGATTTTTATGTGTGAATTCTATTTTTCTTCCGATTCGGGGTTGCGCGGCTCTTGTTTTTCTTTCGCTTGCCTCAAAGCCTCTTTACGTTTCAGAGACCAACGGAGCAAAACAATGACAACCACGGTTACGATTATGATCGTGAAATACTCGAAATAGTTTCCTGCGGTCAGCATGCCTCTGCCGAAGTATGCCATAACTGCCAGATAAATCAGCAGTAATATACTTATTATATCGTATTTTTTCATACTGTTTTATGATTTTAATAGTTTATACCATCTCTCTTTTCTCGTCTCGGCACAGTCCGAACAACTTCGACTCCGTTTCCGGTTTATCGAAAGCGTCGGATTAAGAGTTTTTGATTGGGGCTTCCGCCGGTCCCTCCATCGGCTTTCCCGTATTGACTGTCCGTTTGCGCCGTACCGGTTTGCGTTTAGGTTTGGTATCAGTCTTTCCCTCCTCCGGCGTTGCGTTGTCTGGCTTCGGAGGTATTGGTTCTTGCGGCTGTGTTGCAGCCGATGCCGCTGCACCCTTGTTGCCTGTACTTTTCTTATAAGGGCGTCGGGCGTATTTCCGTTTGGGTTTGGACTTGGCAGGAGCTTCCGGCGATAGGGCTTTCGGAGGTTGTATCGTGCTGCTGTCCACTTCGCCGATGGTGCAATATTCCGAAAACTCCGGGTGGTCTGAACACAGCCGGTCGTATATCTGGATACAAGCCCATGCATCGGTGGCGGCATATCGTTGTTGTGCCTCGGTCAGTTGGAGGCTTTCCCAGTTGGTGAGCCGTTGGGTTTTGGAGATTTTCTTTCCGAATATGATCGCATAGATCTTTTGCAGGCTCAGATCGACGATGTCGAATTTGCGGACAAGCGATTGCAGCTCGATGAAATTTTGCGGGTTGAATTCCGCTATCCGGTGGAGCATACAAAAATCGTCGTGCAGCGAGATACCCACTTTCAGAATATCCGGATTACCCAGTAACGCTTTCAGTTCTTCTGTAAATCCGGTCAGATGAATGCGGAACAAAAAACATTTGGTACGCGAAGATAACTGTATGAGCGAAACCTGATGGGAGTGTCCTTTCTGAAACGAAGGACGAGTTTCCGTATCGAACCCGATGATCGGTTCCGACGACAATTCCCGAACGGCTTGGGGAATATCTTCCCGCCGGTCTATTACGACGATTTCGCCGGAGAATAGCTCTTTCGGCAAAATGGCGATTGTTTCTTTCTGAATGCTGATTACCGTTTGACTATTCATTCCACTTGTCCCATGCTTTTAGGTCTATATCTTCCGACCAGTCTTCTTGCCGTTGGGCAAAAGGATTGGATTTTCCGGCAGCTGTCGTATCGTCCTGCCGGAGTGTGTCGTTTTCGAACTCATCGGATTCGTTCTCCGAATAGAGAACGACATGCAGGGCTCTCAGCACGTTGAGCAATTGCAATCCCCAATACGAAACAAAATTCTCGTGGCATTGGTAGATCGCTTCCAGCATCAGCGGCTCATTTCCCAGACGATATACGGAGATAAAATCTTTGATGTCCTGATATACGTCGGCGATGCCTTCGGCGATACTGGCAGCCAAAGGCGTTTCGCTGTATTGCATATCGTTGTGGAATACTTCGAGGTAGCTGTCCGATTCGCCCAATACCGTTTCGATGTTCATCCGTACATATTCATATACCTCTTCGGTGACGAAATGTTCCGGCATATTCTCCTCCTCGGGCTCTGCGGGCGAAAGCAATGAGGCTTTCAGATAGAGCAGGGGGAGTATTTTGGTGATCTTGTCGGTGAAATCTTTTTTGTTCATCTCTTGGGCGCGTTCCACGAATGCGCAGAACTCGACACCGACTGTCACGAACTCGACAATATTTTTTGAATAGATTCTTTCGTCCATAATCAATTTCTATTTGGGGAGATACAGACGGTTTGCCCGAATGTACTCATAAACAGGTTCGGTCAGAAAATAACTCATATCCTTTCCGGCGGCGATGCCTTCCCGAATAAACGTCGAAGATATTTCCATTACCGGTGCGGCGGTTGTTCTAACACGTGGAGGTAACGGTTCGTCGGGCGCGATCGGGTATCCCGGGCGCGGATAGATACAGACGTCATATCCGTCGATGATGCGCCGGTACTCTTTCCAGCGGGGAAAAAGCAACCAGTTGTCTGCCCCGATAATCAGCGAAAAATTCCGGTCTGGAAAAGCGGTGCGCAGGGCATCCAATGTATGAATGGTATAGGAGGGCGCGGGTAGTGAGAACTCGAAATCGCTGCATTTCAGCCGCGTATGCTTTTCGACTGCCAACCGTACCATATTGACCCGGTGAATGTCTTCTTCTTGCGGATTCCTCTCCCGTAACGGGTTGTGTGGCGATACCATCAGCCACACGTCGTCGAATCCCTCGTATTCGCACATATAGTTGGCGAGGACGAGATGCCCGACGTGGATGGGGTTGAACGATCCGGAGAAGATTCCCGTTTTCATGCGCTGTATCGTGTTGGGTTATTTTTGAGTCAGGAAAGTTTTGATAGTCTGGTATGCTTCCTCTTGTGCGGTTTCCAGCACGTCGTTTACGATCACTGTGTCGAATTGCGGGGCAAACGACAGTTCGTATTCGGCTTTTGCCAACCGGGCTTCAATTACTTCGGGAGCATCGGTGGCTCTGCCTACCAACCGCTGGCGAAGTACCTCTTTGCTCGGCGGCTGGATGAAAATGGCACAGGCTTGGTCGCCGTAATATTTTTTGATGTTGGTTCCGCCCACTACATCTACGTCGAATATGACATTTTTCCCGGCATTCAATATACGTTCCACCTCGCTTTTCAGTGTGCCGTAATATTTCCCGGTGTAAACTTCTTCGTATTCCAGAAATTCGTCGTTGTCGATCCGCCGTTTGAATTCCTCGGGCGAAATGAAATAGTATTCCACTCCGTCCTTTTCCGTCCCTCGCGGAGCCCGGCTCGTGGCGGATATGGAGAATGCCAGATTCAGCCCGCGCGGAAGCAACGATTGCAGGATCGTCGATTTTCCCGAACCGGACGGAGCCGACAAGATGATGAGTTTTCCTCGTTTTTCCATATTACATGACGTTGAGTACCTGTTCTTTTATCTGTTCCAGCTCGTCTTTCATCCGTACGACGATGCGCTGCATCTCCGCATGGTTCGATTTCGAACCCAATGTATTGATTTCCCTGCCCATCTCTTGGCTGATGAACCCGAGTTTCTTTCCTTGTCCTTTACCCGAAGACATGGTTTCGAGGAAATATTTCAAATGGTTGTCGAGGCGATGTTTCTCTTCATTGATATCTAATTTCTCGATATAGAAAATCATCTCCTGTTCAAACCGGTTCTTATCGTAATCGAAATTCTCTATTTTAGTAAGCGACTCGATAATCCTGCCTTTTATTTTTTCTATGCGTTCCTTTTCGTACGGCTCTACCTCTTTCAGCAATTGTGCGATGTTTCCGATTTTGTTTTCAAACAACTGTTGCAACATGGCACCCTCCTGAATGCGGAATGCTTCCAGATGGTCGATTGCCTGCTCTACGGTGGTCATGACCGCGTCCAACTCCGTTTCGCCGATCTCCTGCACTTCTGTTTTCAACGTATCGGGCAGGCGGAGCAGTGTCTGGAACCAATCCGACGGCAAAGCTACCGACAGTGCCTCCGAAGCCTCTTTGATTTGCCGGTAATACCCTTCGATCACCGACATATTCAGCCGGGTAGGAGTTTCGCATCCGATGTTTTCCGTATAGATTGCGAAGTCCACTTTCCCACGTTCCAACCGGCGGGAAATTTCACTGCGGATTTCCATCTCTTTCTCCCGGTAGCATGGCGGGATTTTGGTAGACAAATCGAGTTGCTTGCTGTTGAGCGATTTTATTTCTACGGTAATGCGTTTATTGGGCAGTTCGGTAACAGCTTTACCGAATCCGGTCATGGACTGTATCATAATTGAAAAAAATGTTTTTGCAAAATTAATCTTATATTCCGAAGTAAGGACAAGAATTAAAAAAAAAAGAACTAAATTTGCGCATCGTTTATCGTACCGTACTGCGTGCCGGAACGAAAATAAAAAAGATTTATGCCGAATATATTACATATTGAAACATCGACTTCGGTCTGCTCCGTTGCGGTATCGGTCGATGGCGTAGTGAAAAATCATTTCGAAAGTCTGGACGGGCCGTCGCATGCATCGTTGTTGGGCGTGTTCGTACAGAAAGCGGTGGAGTATATGCGGGAAAATTCGATAAAGCCCGATGCCGTAGCTGTCAGTTGCGGTCCCGGATCCTATACCGGACTGCGTATCGGCGTGTCCGAAGCGAAGGGGCTTTGCTTCGGATGGAATGTTCCGCTCATCTCCGTCCCGACGCTCGAACTGTTGGCGTGCGGAGTGATGTTCCGCAACTTTTTCGACGACGATGTGTTGTATTGTCCGATGATCGATGCCCGCCGTATGGAGGTGTATGCCGCGGTCTACGACAACGCGCTGAATCCCGTAAAACCGGTCGGCGCATACATCGTGGATGAAAACACCTTTGCCGATCTGCTGGCGGAACGCCGGATCGTCTTTTTCGGCAACGGGGCGGAAAAGTGCAAAACGGTGATCGATCATCCTCATGCTACTTTTATCGATGCCGTGCATCCGATGGCGACCGATATGTTGGCTTTGGCGGAAAGAGCTTATGCTCAACAAAAATTTGAAGATGTAGCCTATTTCGAACCTTTCTATCTGAAAGAATTTGTCGCTACACTCCCTAAAAATAAAGTTTTATAATTATGACAATTACAGAATACAACTCCCTGCAAAAACGTTTGGTATTGCCCGAGTACGGGCGCAATGTACAGCAGATGGTCGATCATTGCCTTACGATCGAAGACCGGGCGGAGCGTACGCGGTGTGCCAATACGATTATCAATATCATGGGCAACCTGTTCCCGCATCTGCGCGATATCGACGATTTCAAGCATAAACTGTGGGACCATCTTGCCATTATGTCCGATTTCAAACTCGACATCGACTATCCCTACGAAATTGTGCGTCCCGAAAATCTCTGTTCGCATCCCGAACGAGTTTCGTACCAGACTGCCCCGATACGTTATCGCCATTATGGAAAGATCTTGGAGAATATGTTGGAGAAAGCCAGCGAGATGCCGGACGGACCGGAGCGGGATGCTTTTATCTCCATGTTGGCGAACCACATGAAAAAACTCTTTATCGCTTGGAACAAAGACGGGGTGGACGATGAGAAAATTCTGAAAGACATTAAAGAGTACACGCATGGGATTATCGATCTGAATCCCGACACCTATCGCCTTCGGGATGTAAAAGAACCGGCGCCACAACGGAAACAAAAAAATAATACGAAAAAAGCGGGTAAATAACCGCTTTTTTTGTATCTTTCCCTCACTTAATCAAAACACACAAAACGATGGCATCTTTTATTATAGAGGGCGGACACCGGTTGCAAGGCGAACTGATACCGCAAGGAGCTAAAAACGAAGCTCTTGAAATTTTGTGCGCGACACTGCTGACTTCCGAGGAGGTCATTATCAATAATGTTCCCGATATACTCGATGTAAACAACCTGATTCAGATGTTACGCGATCTGGGGGTGGAGGTGAAACGGCTTACTCCCGATTCGTACAGTTTCAAGGCGGAGCATGTCAATCTCGACTATTTGAAAAGCGAAGCGTTTTTCAAGAAAGGTGCCTCGTTGCGGGGATCGGTGATGATTATAGGCCCGCTGGTCGCCCGGTTCGGATATGCCGTATTGCCCAAACCCGGTGGCGATAAAATCGGACGCCGCCGTCTCGATACCCACTTCCTCGGCATTCAGAAACTGGGAGCGGATTTCAAATACGATGCTTCGCGTCAATTGTACGAAATCAAAGCCAACCGGCTTAACGGTGCTTATATGTTGCTCGATGAGGCTTCCGTTACCGGTACGGCGAATATCCTGATGGCTGCGACGTTGGCGGAAGGGACGACTACGATCTACAATGCCGCATGCGAACCTTATCTGCAACAGCTTTCCAAAATGTTGAACCGCATGGGAGCGAAAATTTCGGGCATCGGATCGAACCTGCTTACGATCGAAGGCGTATCTTCGCTGAAAGGCTGTACACACACCGTATTGCCCGATATGATCGAGGTGGGCAGTTTTATCGGAATGGCGGCAATGACGGCATCCGACATCACATTGAAGAATGTCTCCTACAAAGACCTCGGTATTATACCCGACGCATTCCGCCGTTTGGGTATCACGGTCGAACAGGTGAACGACGATATTCACATCCCGTGCCACGAATCGTATGAAATAGATACATTCATCGACGGTTCTATCATGACTATCGCCGATGCCCCGTGGCCCGGACTGACCCCCGACTTGCTCAGCGTATTTCTGGTGGTAGCCACACAGGCGAAAGGGAGTGTATTGATACACCAGAAGATGTTTGAAAGCCGTCTGTTCTTTGTCGATAAACTGATCGATATGGGTGCGCAGATCATTCTGTGCGACCCGCACCGCGCTGCCGTTATCGGACAGGGGCATGCCCATACGTTACGGGCTGCCGATATGGTTTCGCCCGATATACGGGCTGGTATCGCCATGCTGATTGCTGCCATGTCGGCAGACGGAACGAGCCGTATTCACAATATCGACCAGATAGATCGCGGTTACCAGAATATAGATAAACGACTGAATGCTATCGGTGCAAGAATAACCCGTTTGTAAAAATGATACGACGCGAAGAAGTAGTAAAAATCGGACAATTCAACAAACCCCACGGCGTAAACGGCGAACTTGGATTTACCTTTACCGACGACGTGTTTGACCGGGGAGAGTCGCCCTATATCGTATGTGAGGTAGACGGAATTTTCGTCCCGTTTTTCATAGAAGAATATAGGTTCCGGAGCGAGAACTCCGCTTTGATGAAACTGGAAGATGTAGATACGGAAGAGGAAGCCCGGAGTTTTGTCAATCGGGAAGTTTATTATCCGAAATCGTTCTATATCGACGAGGAGACCGAAGCTGCGCCGGGCGATTATTTTATCGGGTTCAAGGTGATCGATGAGGAGTATGGCGAATTGGGTGTAATCGAATTGGTCGATGACTCTACCGCCAATATCCTTTTCGTCGTGGAATATCAGGGGCGCGAGCTGTTGATCCCGGCAAACGACGATTTCGTGACGGCGCTCGACGAAAAGCATAAGATCATACGCATGAATATTCCCGAAGGGTTGCTCGATATGTAAACCCTACGGAAATAAAAAGGAGTGCGGTGCGTCATAATGTCCAATCTGCTACGTTGTCGGAACTCGGACTAAACCGTTTACGCCAGAAAACTCCTGCCGTCCTCATTCTCGGCATCTTGTCTTAGCCACTCTGACACACTGAAAAAGGGGGATCGAAAATCTAATTTTCGTCCCCCGTCCTTTTCATTGGGTATCACAAATCGAGTATTTCGTTTTGGAGGGTCAGCATATCGATCAGAAACAGTTTGTTGCGCAGAACCTCTCCGCAACCGGTAATGATCTTTATCGTTTCGTTGGCTTGCACACTTCCGGTCAGAGCCGGTACAGTACCTAATACACCGCCTCCGGTTTTGGCACGCGATACCGCTTGTGTTTCGTCGGGATAGAGGTCGCGGTATCTCTTGCCGTTTTGGAAATTGAATACCGATACTTGCCCGCAGAACTTGCCGATAGCGCCGTACACATACGGTTTCCCTGATGCGGCGCAGATGTCGTCGATCAGGTAACGGGTGGAGGGATTGTCGCATCCGTCTACTACAATGTCGTACGAGCCGATAATCTCTTCCGCGTTTTCCGGATTCAGAAACGTCGGGTATATCTCGATCTCCGTCCGGTTCGACAAGGCTTTCAACCGGTCGCGGGCGCACTCCACTTTCGGTCTGCCGATTTCGGCTTCCGTGTACAGCACTTGCCGTTGCAGGTTGGTGAGCGATACGACATCGGCATCGACCAGCCCGATGCGTCCGATACCGGCAGCCGTCAGGTACAAGGCAACCGGCGATCCCAATCCGCCTACACCTACGATCAGAACCGAAGCCGAAAGCAATTTGCGCTGTCCCTCTTCTCCGATTTCTTCCAGAATGGTCTGTCGTCGATAACGATCCATGTTCATTTCCTGTTTGTCGATTAGTCGAAAATCTTGTCCCAGTCTTTCCATACCACTTCGTAGCCGATCTTTTTAATATCGGCTTCCACTTCGGCAGGTGTCCGTTCGTCGCTTACGGCGAATTGTTCGAGAGCTTGCGGATAGGTGTAATAGCCGCCCGGTTCGGTTTTCGATCCGGCACTCATCGACGTGGCACCCAACGTGGCGATATGGTTCCGGAAATACGGAGCTTCGCGGGTCGAGAACGAAATATCTACATCGTGGTCGAAGATACGGTAGGCGAAAGTAAGTTGCGCCAGTTCTTTGTCGCTCATCACGACATTCGGCTGGAAGTGACCTTCCGAAGGTCGCATACGCGGGAAATTGACGCTGTACTTTGTTTTCCAATAATGTTTGCGCAGGTATTGCAGGTGAATCGCCATCATGGTGACATCGGTGCGCCAGTCTTCCAGACCGATCAATACTCCCATGCCGATTTTGTGTACGCCGGCTTGTCCCATCCGGTCGTACCCGTTCAGCCGCCATTCGAAGATGGATTTCATTCCTTTCGGATGATATACTTTGTAACGCTCCTTGTGGTACGTTTCCTGAAAGCAGACAACCCCGTTCAGTCCCGATTGGGTGAGCCGGTAGTAATCTTCGCTTTTCAGCGGCATGACTTCGATCGTAAGATTGTTGAAGTAGGGGCGTGCCAGCCTCAGGGCATTCTCGATATAATCGACCCCGGCTTTTGCCGGATTCTCGCCGGTGACAATCAGCAGGTTTTCGAACGGTCCTAATTTCCGGATCGCCTTGCATTCGTTTACGATCTCTTCATCGTTCAGTATGATGCGCTCTATCGGGTTGTTGTGGTTGAATCCGCAATACACGCAGAAGTTCGTACACGAATTGGTGATATAGAGCGGCACATACATGGATATGGTTTTTCCGAAACGTTCCTGTGTATATTTCCGGCTCAACCGTGCCATCGGTTCCAAGTACCCGGCTGCGGCAGGCGATATTAAAGCCATGAAATCGTCGATGGTCAGACGTTCTTTCCCTAATGCAATCTCCACATCGGTCTTGGTTTTCGATGCGATTTGTCGGGTGATGTCGTCCCACGAATATTTTTCTAATTCTTCTGAAAACATCTCTTTGGATTTATTCACCGTTTTGCCGATGAAATTTTTGAATATTCTTTAATGTGTTTTTTATGCAGTTCCGTACGCCCGGCGAATAAGCCTCCTGCATGGCGTTCTCCAAATACAACCGGAGTTCGGGCAACAGTTCGGGCTCGGTCAGACACATTTTGTAACAGAGTTTGATACAGAGCGACTGGACGGCGACCGCTTCGTCGGGCGATAGCATCGTTTCCAAGCAAAAGTCGAAGAACGGTACGGATAAGGGCTGTGATACCGGCAACTGATACACTATGGACAGCAACAGCCGTTTCGTCCCGGAGTGTTGCGTTGTCATGGCATATTGCATCAACTCCTCGCGCTTGGGGGTGAGCCATTCGGGATGTTGCCGGCACAACCGGTCGCAACCCCATGCCGCACGCCACGAGACGTTGTGTTCATCTTTCAGAAAGAGTAGGGCATATAGCTCGGCAAACTCTTCCGGATGAAGGAGTATCCGTCTCGTAATGCTCTCGATAAAACCGGACGATAACCGTTCGGACAGAGCGTCGTGCAGGCTGGGAAGTTGCTTCATCGGTCACTTATTTGATACATTTGCTCAGGTCTTGCGACAACCGCATGGCGCAGAAATTCGGACCGCACATCGTGCAGAAATTACCGTCCGATTCCGACCCTTCTTTATAATATTCCAATGCGCGTTCGGGGTCGAGCGACAGATTGAACTGGTCTTTCCAACGGAACTCGTAGCGGGCTTTGCCCATGGCGTGGTCGCGTATTTCGGCTCCCGGATGTCCTTTTGCCAAGTCTGCGGCGTGGGCGGCAATCTTGTAAGCGATGACACCGTTGCGCACATCTTCCCGGTTGGGCAGACCCAGATGCTCTTTCGGGGTCACATAGCAGATCATGGCTGTGCCGTACCATGCGATTTGTGCCGCGCCGATAGCCGAGGTGATGTGGTCGTATCCCGGAGCGATGTCGGTGGTCAAAGGACCTAATGTATAGAACGGAGCCTCGTGGCAACTGCTAAGCTGGCGTTCCATGTTCTCTTTGATCTTGTGCATCGGAATATGCCCCGGACCTTCGATGATTACCTGCACATTGTGCTTCCAGGCTTTTTCGGTCAGTTCGCCCAGCACATCCAGTTCGAGGAATTGCGAACGGTCGTTCGCGTCGTGAATCGAACCGGGGCGCATGCCGTCGCCCAATGAAACGGCAACATCGTATTGTTTCAGGATTTCGCAGATTTCGTCGAAGTGGGTGTAAAGGAAACTTTCCTCGTTGTGGATCACGCACCATTTGGTCATGATCGATCCGCCGCGCGATACGATGCCGGTCAGCCGTTCCTTGACCAGATCGGCATGAGCTTTCAGCACGCCGGCATGAATGGTGAAGTAGTCCACACCCTGTTCGCACTGTTCGATGAGCGTGTCGCGATAGATTTCCCACGTCAGGTTTTCCACCTTGCCGTTCACCTTTTCCAGCGCTTGGTAGATGGGTACGGTTCCCATCGGCACCGGGCAGTTGCGTATGATCCATTCCCGGGTTTCGTGGATGTGGTCGCCGGTCGAAAGGTCCATCAGCGTATCGCCGCCCCAGTGGCAGCTCCATACCGCTTTTTCCACCTCTTCCTCGATGCTCGACGAAAGGGCGGAATTGCCGATGTTCGTATTCAGTTTCACTAAAAAATTACGTCCGATAATCATCGGTTCCGCTTCCGGGTGATTGATATTTGCCGGAATAATGGCGCGGCCTTCGGCAATCTCTTTCCGAACGAATTCGGGTGTGATGTGGCTTTCGATTCCCAGCAGGTCGTTCCGCATATTTTCGCGGATCGCAACATACTCCATTTCTGCCGTGACGATGCCTTTACGGGCGTATGCCATCTGCGTGATCTCTTTTCCGGCTTTTGCCTTGTACGGGCGTTGTGTACAGCGGAAGCGGATGCTGTCTAACGATTTGTCTGCCTGACGTTCGCGACCGTATTCCGATGTGATGTTGTCGAGTTGCTCCACGTCGCCGCGGTCGATGATCCATTGTTCGCGCAGGCGGGGAATACCTTTGTTGATGTCTACTTCTACATCCGGATCGGTGAACACACCGCTTGTGTCGTACACATATACCGGGTCGTTCGGTGAGAATACCCGTTTGCCGTTTTCGATAGTAACCGTGTCGGTCAGCGAAATCTTTCGCATACCCACTTTGATCGGAAACAATTTTCCGGCGACATAAATTTTTTCAGATCCGGGGTAAGAATCTTTTACAATATTTTTCGTGATCATATCTGTTTCTTTTTAGTCGAGGAATGAGGTTAAAGGACTGCTGGCATCGGCATATTTCAGTTGTGCGCCCAATCCGGCTTCATAAGCCCGGCGACCGGCTATTACCGCTTCCTTGAAGGCGATAGCCATTTCTACCGGCTGGTTCGATACGGCGATAGCGGTATTCACCAATACGGCATCCGCACCCATTTCCATAGCGGCGGCGGCATGCGAAGGCGCACCGATACCGGCATCGACGATCACCGGGACGTTGCTTTGCTCGATAATGATTTCCAGAAAATCGCGGGTGAGCAATCCCTTGTTCGTTCCGATCGGAGCACCGAGCGGCATGACTGTGGCTGCTCCGGCTTCTTCCAGCCGTTTGCACAATACCGGGTCGGCTTGGATGTAGGGCAATACCACGAATCCTAATTTCGCCAGTTCTTCGGTTGCTTTCAGGGTCTCGACCGGATCGGGCAGCAGATATTTGGGGTCGGGATGTATTTCGAGTTTGATAAAATCCGTTCCGAAACATTGACGGGCGAATTGAGCCGCCAGCACCGCTTCTTCCGCGTTGCGTACGCCCGATGTATTCGGGAGAAACTGTACTTTTTCACGGTTGATATGTTTCAGCATTTCATCATCTTTATTCTCCATGTCGATGCGTTTCATCGAAACGGTGATCATTTCCGATTCGGAGGCGATGATTGAGTCGAGCATCAGTTCGTTCGAGCTGAACTTACCTGTACCCACAAACAATCGGGACGAAAATTCACGTCCGCCGATAATTAAAGGTTTCATAATGTATAGTTGTTAATGATTCGAATGATTCGTTGGGTTTCTTTTGCCGGATTTTCCGCTCTCAGAATACTTCCCGACAAGGCGATTCCGGCAATGCCTGTCTGCATCAGCGAAGGTATGTCGTCGGCGGTAATGCCGCCGATGGCGACGATCGGGAGAACGATCCCTTTTTCGCGGCATCGTTCTGCGATAAGTTTGTATCCTGCCAGTCCGAGTATCGGGCTTAGGTTTTTCTTGGTCTCCGTGAAGCGGAACGGTCCTAATCCGATATAGTTTACGCCTTGGGCATACAGACGCTCTACGTCGTCGAACGTATTGGCAGTCCCGCCAATAATGAATTTATCGCCGAGTATCCGTCGGGCTTCGGTCGGGGGCATATCGTTCTTGCCGATGTGCACTCCGTCCGCACCCACTTCGGCGGTCAGTTCCACATGGTCGTCTATAATGAACGTAGCGCCGTATTCCCGGCACAGATTTTTCAGTTCCACGGCAGTGCCTCGTACCGTTTCGGTCGGAACATCTTTCATGCGGAGTTGTATCCAGCGGCATCCGCCTTCCAACGCCTGTTGTGCTCCGGCAACGGTTGTATATCGGTCGTTCTGGTGTGTAATGAATTGCAGCATACTGTTTTTATTTCTCTCGTTGTATAGATGCGGCGCGGTCGCGGACACCTTCCGGCGTCGGATCGCTCCATAAATATCCCAATAGGGCAGCTCCTCCGAATCCGATAGATTCCAAGTAGGGAATCCGTTCGGGAGTGATACCGCCCAATGCGATGCACTTTCGGTCGATATCGCCGGCGATGGCTGCCGCTTTCAGCACCGGATCCGGAAACGAGGAGGCATACCCTGTTTTGGATATGCTGTCGAATATCGGACTCAGGAACTGGTAGGCATACCTGTTTTTCCCGTCCCGAAGTTCGTCGAGCGAATGGCACGAACGGCTTATGCTTCCGGTGAAATTTTCGGGCGGCAGGTTTTCGCGACGGTTCAGATGAATGCCTTTCAACCCGAACTGCACAGCCAGATCGAACCGGCTGTGCAGGACTATCCGTCCGTAGTATTTCGTGTCGGTCTCTTCCAGCAATCGGCGTATTTCTTCTACCGGGGCATCCGGCTTGCGCAGGTGCAACAGGGCTACACCGTTCTCCAAAGCCTCCGCCCAAAGGCGGGGTTCGTCGGGCAATATCTTCTCGGGGGTAATGCCGATAATGATCATTTTCGCTATCCTCCGAATGCCGCTTGGATAATGGTTATTTTGTCGTCTTCGTTCAGACGGGTTTTCTCCCATTCCGTACGGGGGATAACCCGGTTGTTTACAGCGGCGGCGATATTTTCCTGTGCCGGACTTTGTTGGGCGATAACTGTGTCCAACGTCGCGTTTTCGGCAACTTCCGTCTCTTTTCTGTTTACTGTTATTTTCATCTCTCTCTTTCGATTATGTGCAGTGGTTGCGGAGCGAAAAAGTGATTCAACGCTCCATGTCCGTGTCCGATTTTTATTCCCGCGCCGTGTGCCAGTCCTTCCGAAATGTACTGTTTCGCCGCCGCAACGGCATGCGGCAGGTCGTTTCCCAAAGCCAGATACGATGCTATGGCGGACGACAGGGTGCAACCGGTACCATGATTGTTCACCGATTCGATGCGGGGCGAGGTGAGCCGATAGGGCGTTTCTCCGGTAATGAACAATAGGTCGGTCATGCAGTCTGTTTCCAAATGTCCGCCTTTCATCAATACAGCGCGACAACCCATTTTCAACAGTCGTTCCGCCGCTTGTTGCATATCCGTTTCGTTTTCGATTTTCATCCCCGACAAATATTCCGCTTCGTCGATATTCGGTGTGACTACCGTTGCGATAGGGAATAGCTCGTCCACTATACAAGCGATGGCGTCGTCTTCCAACAATTTATGTCCCGATGTGCTGATCATTACCGGATCGACTACGATGAACCGGGGGGCATATTGTTTCAGTTTGTCGGCGACCGTTTCAATGATAGCCCGCGAATGGAGCATACCGATTTTTACCGCATCGCACGACAAATCGTCCATTACCGCTTCTATCTGCATGGCTACGATTTCCGGGGCAATAGGCTGTATGCCACGTACCCCGACGGTGTTTTGTGCCGTGACAGCCGTAATGGCAGACATGCCGTAAACACCCAGAGCCGACATGGTTTTCAGATCGGCTTGAATGCCTGCGCCTCCGCCGCTGTCGGATCCGGCAATAGTCAATACTTTCGGATATGTTTTCATTCGGTCTTACTGATAAAATAGGAGTAGGGGGATATTCGACCGAAAAACTGTACCGGAATGTACAGATGCTATGAACAATTCCTTCGCCGGTATTACCCGTATCAGGTTCATAGGGTATAATCTCAGCCGCTATATCGGGCACCCCTTTGTTTGCAAACAAAGATACACAGATTGGAATGCGGTTGTATAAATCGATTTTATAAAATTGATTAATGATGTCTAATATTTATGAATACGAGACCGCCCCGATATTCGAAGAATGCTATCTATATATTTGTTTCCGATTATGAAGATCTTTATTACACACAATAGGATGCGGCTCGGCATAGTTCAATGAGAGAATTTCATTTCCCCCATTTTTGCCTTTGCTCTCGCCTTTCACTAATTTGGCTTTCGCCCAATATAGGATGCGGCTCGGCATAAAAAACAAATACGTTTGTTTTATTCTGCTCTCGCCTTTCACTAATTTGGCTTTCGCCCAATATAGGATGCGGCTCGGCATAAAAAACAAATATGTTTGTTTTATTCTGCTCTCGCCTTTCACTATATTTGTAAAACGTATGCCTATGCTCGGGTGGCATATATGAAAAATAATCATACTATCAGCCGATGGATATACTAAGGAAAGAACTTAATCTCATTTATCGTTCTCAATCGCTCGATTCTGAAACGCTCTCCGACGGGACATTGGATTTGTGTAAAAAGAAAGTGAGTGCCCTTGTTTCGCTGAATAATGCTTGTGCTGTAATTACGGATGCTTCTAATGACAGCAGTTATATATTTGCCGGTTTGTTTGCCGCGCTATTGGGAATTACCGATAAAACATCGTTATACCTGAAACTTAATTCGAGTGACGAGGATTTGATTTATAACCGGCTTCATCCGGAAGATCTTGTTGAAAAGCGTATGTTGGAATACGAATTTTTCAAGTTTGTCCATCCGCTCTCTCTACCCGACAAGTTGAACTATAAGGCTACATGCCGGATCCGTATAAAGGATAAGAGCGGTAGGTATGTGTTTGTGAACAATAGCACACGGATCTTGCAGCCTTCTCCTGCCGGGAAAATCTGGCTTATACTATGTTGCTACGATTTGTCTCCCGATCAGACGTTAGGCGAAGGAATAACCCCTGGCATTGTGAATAATTGCAGCGGAGAAATCGTTCCGTTGTCTTTCTCGAACAAGAGAAACCGTTTGCTTACTGCTCGTGAAAAAGAAATATTGATGCTTATCCAAGAGGGGAAACTGAGCAAGCAGATTGCGGATATACTTGAAATAAGCATACATACGGTAAATAGACATCGTCAGAATATCCTTGAAAAACTCAGCGTCGGGAATTCGGTTGAGGCGGTTATAGCAGCGAAGGCAATGAAGTTGTTATAAACTTTTGTGGTTATAAATCAGTATTTTCGATATGGAACGAACAAGGTATTTTTGTGAAAAAATATTTTGTGATGAAAAGAGTGTATATACTTGCCTTGTTGTCCCTTTGTGGATTACTGGTTTGGGCTGTTCCCGTGAAAAAAGATTTTGAGTGGGGCAATGCAACGGTCTACTTTGTTATTACCGACCGCTTTTGCAATGGCGATTCGACGAACGATGTAAATTACGGTCGAATAGTGGATTATGGCAGCGAACAATTAAATGCCGCAACATTTCATGGGGGTGATTTCAAAGGCATGCTTCGGAAAGCAAAGGAAGGTTATTTTACGGACTTGGGCATAGATGTCGTATGGATGACCGATGTCTATGAACAGATTCATGGCTGGATGACTGGGAGCGGACCGGTCAATGACTTCCCGCACTATGGTTATCACGGATATTATCCGCTTGATTATACGCAAATTGATAAGAATTATGGCACGGTTGCAGAGTTTCGCGAACTTGTCGATACGCTGCACTCGCAAGGTATCCGTGTCATGCTCGGGGCGAATCTCAACGACCCCGGTTATCCTACATTGCTTGATGCGGTACAATATGGTTTTGCTGAAACCGGATTGGACGAACGGGAAGCCGCCCGGCATATACGCGACTGGAATTATGATAAATTCTTCGAAAATCGTTTGGATTGGTCGGGCTGGTATGATCGCGGTTGGATTCGTATGCCCGATGAAGGTTGGGATGAAAATAATCCGCTTGAAGCGACCTTGTTCGGTATGCCGGATTTCAAAGATGAAAGCAATGAACCGGTGGCGATTCCCGACTTCCTTTGGCGTAAATGGAAACAGGAAGGAAAAAAGAACGATGCGTGGGTCAATCCTACGGCTCGGAATTTGCGGAAGGGCCGGAAGTGGAGCCCGATGCAATATGTGATAGCTTGGATCGCTTCATGGGTCGAAGAGTTTGGCATCGACGGTTTCCGCTGCGATATTGTGGAAAATGTACATCTTGCACGTTGGAAAGAATTGAATGAGGCTTGCAATGCGGCTCTTGCCAAATGGCGGTTGAAGCATCCTGCCGATCCGGCATCAAAGTGGACCGATAATTTTTATATGACAGGCGATTTCGATAGCGCGTCGTTTGATTATAAGCCGGAGTATGCCGATGCCGGATTTTCAAGTTTGGTCAATTTCTTTTTTCCGAAGCATGGCGATTTGGACGGTATTGTGTATGTTTGGCAAGCATACGCCGATAGCCTTGCCGCCCACTCCGATTGGCATCCGTTCAACTACCTGAATAACTCATATCACAGGGATGCCGATATGGATAACATGATCGATTGTGCCACTTCGATGCTTTTGGCTCCCGGTATCGCACAAGTTTTTTATGGAGATGAAACCGGTCGGAAACTTAGTGATGCCCGCTACAATGTAGATGGCGATCAGGCGTTCCGTTCGGATATGAATTGGAATGAAATCGATTCGACGCGATTTTCGCACTTTAAAAAGCTTGGAAAGATCAGACAAGCCCATCCGGTGATAGGTACAGGCAGACAACGAATAATCGACACCCATACATGCGTCCGTTACAATGAGCAGGATAAAATATTGCTTCGGGTCAAACCGGTAGAGCGTCAGCCGATTGATGCCGGAGGCGTTTTTGCGGATGGCACGAAGGTGATCGAACTATACACGGGGCAGACGGCAGAAGTCGTGAATGGAACAGTCGCATTCCCGAAGTATGAGAATAATGTGGCGATAATCAAGGAATATAAGTGAAATAATCAGACTTTCATTACAAGGGGGGTGTGTCGAAATGAAAATTTCGATGCAACCCCTTCCCGATGGCAACGCAGCAGGTCGGACATTACGACACCGTCCGATCATGAAATGTTTATCGGGGATACTTGCCTGCTTTTTTCTCTGCTTTTTTTACTTTTGCAACGGTAAAAATAAGAAGGAAATGGTGGATATGAATGGCAAATGTCGGGCGGACGAACCGACGGAAAAACTGTGGAACCCGGATTATTTGAAAGCGCTTGCAAGTAACTTCCTGCTATACTTTTCGTTTTATATTCTGACCCCGTTGCTGCCGATTTATTTGGCTACGGAATTTTCGGCAGATAAAGATATGATCGGGCTGGTACTTTCGGGGTATGTCGTGGCGGCACTTCTTGTCCGTCCGTTCAGCGCATTTTTTGTCGATACGTTCGATCGGAAAACCGTATTGCTGGTCTGTTTCTTTTTCTTTTCCATTCTCTTTGCCGGATATATAGCAGCAGGCACATTATTGTTGTTTGCCATAGTCCGCACGTTGCATGGATTTCCGTTCGGGGCGGTCACGGTTGCCAACAATACGGTGGCGATCGATGTCTTGCCCTCTTCCCGCCGGAATGAAGGAATCGGTTTTTATGGGTTGAGCAACAATCTGGCAATGGCATTCGCCCCGACAGTAGGCATATTCGTTTATGGAGCGACAGGGCGATTCCAAATCCTTTTCTGGATTGCGCTTGTCATGGCGTTTATCGGTTTTTATTGTGTGAGTACCATTCGCACGAAACCCCGTTTGCGTCCGGAGATCCGCCAGAAGTTGAGTTGGGACCGTTTCTTTCTGACGCGGGCATGGTTGATGGCGGTAAATATCGTTACCGTCGGATTCTGCTGGGGCGTGATGATGAACTATGTGGCGATCTATGGAAAAGAAATATTGGGGATAACCGACGGAACAGGCATGTTCTTTACGCTTTTATCTGCCGGTCTGGTTATCTCGCGGCTGTATGGGGGAAAAGCATTACGACAGGGACGCATTACGCACAATTGTGCCGAAGGCTTGTTGGTCTCATTGGTGGGCTATACGCTCTTTGCCGCCTGCGGAAACGAATGGTCGTACTATCTGTCTGCCTTTCTCATCGGTTTGGGCAACGGACACATGTATCCGGCATTTCTGAATATGTTTGTCAAGGTGGCGACTTCCGACCGCAGGGGTACAGCCACATCGTCGATCATGACCTCTTGGGACGTAGGTATGGGTTTAGGCATACTTGCCGGCGGTATCTTGGTCGAATACATGTCGTATAGTGCGGCATTTTGGAGTGCCGCACTGATGCAATTGGTCGGTACGGTTCTCTTTTTCGCGGCTACCCGCACGTTTTATTTGCGTCGTCAGATCAGTTAGCGTGTTTATTCCACCGGTTGAATTTTTATATTCAATCGGGGAACACCGCCAATTTGATCACTCCGTCGAGTTTGTTTTCGAAAATACGGTATCCTTCGTCTATGCGGCTCAGGGGGACGCGGTGGGTGATAAGTGGAGTCGTGTCTATTTTTCCCTCGTCAATCAATCGTAAAATCTCCGCACAATCGCAACCGTCTACACCTCCGGTTTTAAATGTGAGGTTCTTGCCGTACATATCGGGGAGCGGAAGGATCTGAGGTTTGTCGTAGAGAGCGACGACCGTAACAATGGCGTTCGGACGGGCACATCGCCAAGCGAGTTGAAAAGAGTTCTCACCTCCGGCAACTTCGATTACCTTGTCGGCTCCGCCATGTTCCGAGAGATTTTGTATATCGGTCTTGCACTGTTCGGGAGTTGTGACGACGACATGGGGATAATGATCTTTGACAAAGCGGCGGCGTTCTTCCGATGGTTCGCAGACTACGATCCGTTTCGGATTTTTAAGTAAGGTGCAGAGCAATGTACAGATGCCGGTCGGTCCGGCTCCGATGATCAGTACGCTATCTTCGGGTGTTATTTCTGAAATTCTCGTCGCCCAAAATCCGGTCGCCAGCACATCGCCCACAAACAATGCCTGTTCGTCGGACACTCGGTCGGGAATGCGGTTCAGCCCCGAATCGGCATGAGGAACTCTAACATATTCGGTTTGCCCGCCGTCTATCCGGCATCCCAAAGCCCAACCGCCATCGGGATCGGTGCAATTGTTCACATATCCTTTTCGACAGAAAAAACACTCTCCGCAAAATGTTTCCACATTTACCGTTACGCGATCGCCCGGTTTTACCCGGCTGACGGCATTTCCGACCTCCTCGACGACGCCCACCATTTCATGCCCTACGGTGATGCCTTTGATCGCCCGAGGTACGCTCCCGTGTTTGATATGCAGATCGGACGAACAGATGCTGCCGAGCGTTACGCGCACAATCGCATCCTTGCTCTCTAAAATAACGGGCTTCGGTTTTTCTATCAATTCAAATTTGCCCTTGTCGATATAGGTATATGCTTTCATTCTTATTGCTAATTATAAGTGCCTTGTTGCAAACGTATCGGGATATATAGCAACCGGAACATCTTTGTGATAAATAGGTAAGCGGTTAAATAGCTTTTATCGCATGAAACACCTTTTCGATGAATGTTTCGTAATCGTTTAAAATGACAGCCGATCCGAACTCGTTATATTGATGATTTGTGAGAGATAATGATGGAAGATGTTTTTTGTAATATTCCATGTATTGATCGTGCGATGAAATCGGTTCAGTCGGATCCGGAAGATGGACGACGTATATAAGAGTCTTGTTAGGCGTATGGAGATACAAGTCTATATTATCTTTCGATAGAACGGTATATTTTGAAATATTGTGATCTGAAAATGTTTCCCATTTGGATATGGTTTTGTCGTTTCTATAATAAGGCAATTTGTCGAGGATAATGAAAATTTGGAAATAAGGACAAAGATTGCATCGGATATTGGCAGTTTCACCGAGCATATTTTCGAAATAATTGTTGGAGTTCTGCGAATAGTTTTGCATAACGAATTTAACGCCGACTCCGGCAATCGGTTTCCCATTTTTTTTAATGGTTATATCAACTTTCTTATTGATATATCGTCCTTGAATGTCAGCTTCCGAATCGTGATAGAACCCTTTCGACCAGACATCGTATCCATTTCCGAGACGAAAGGCAATGTCTTCGGCGATTGCGCCGTGCAGGGGCTTCAATTTGTCGGTACTTCGTGAGGTCCCTTTGTAGAGAAACGCTTTGAACGATTCGGTAATTACCGATAGAAATTCATTATTGGTCATGGTCTGCGATTTTGGTTGTTTCATTGCTGCGTTGTTGTAAATGAAAATTGATATAGGTTTCTAAATCTTTAGAGTTGAAGGTGTAGTATCCTCCGCTTTTGTATTTTTTTAAAGATGCGATATAATCGATAAACTGGGAAGAACGGAGAATGGATTCGATTATTTTGAAATCAACATCATCAGACAGGATATAAAGTCCGCTGTATATGCCGCAACCTTTGGGCACAGAGTTGATTTTAATGCTTTGGATATCTTTTATCAATGTGTTGATCGACAACTTATCGAATGCAACATCTTTCAGGGCTTGTGTCCTGCCGAATAGATACCAGTCGGGTCGGGTGATCTCGTCGGCATCTTTGAGCAGATCTGTTTTATTTCGATTTAGATAATCGGCAACAGACTCGATGGAAAATATTTGTTCTTTCGACAGAGGTTTCCCTTGTATGGTATAAGGGAAAAATGCCTGATACCATTTCCCCGTAGAGGCTTTGATAACAGGTATTAGAAACTCCGAGAACGGAAATGTATCTCGGATAAAAATTTTATCAGCTAATGTGGCAAATCCGTTTTTAACTGAAACATATTTTTTTACCGGAGTGGTAAAGAGCGGCTTCAATGTTGCCAGTGTATTGTGGTCAGCGAGGAAGAAATAGTTGTTGATGTCTATTTCTTGTATTGAAAGATTGTCTACGAACGATTTGTGCAAGGTTTTTTCGTCGAATGTATGGTAAGCGAAAGATTCAAATCGTTCTCCTTTTGTAAAAAGGGAGACAAGGGTATAAGTCGTAGCTTTGAATGCTTGAAAATGTCCGAGGTCGATCAACGATTTTAGATCGAGATTCTGTCGTATATGCTCTCTTAATTTCGATCCTGCCAAACTGTTCAACCACGAACTGGGAGTAATATAACATAATTTCCCTCCTTTTTTTAGCATGTTGAATCCTATTTCGAAGAAAACAAGATAAAGATCGGTCATTCCTTCCGATGCAAATGAAAAAGATTTGACAGTGGAATATGAATCGTTCAGATTATGAACTCTGACGTATGGAGGGTTGCCGACGACGAAATCCATTTTCCCGGTAAACCGGGATGTCATGAGTGTATCTTCGTTTGAAATATCGAATTGGGAAACATGGAATCCTAGTTCGTCGCATAAAGCATTTAAGTTGTCGATGCAGCAACGATATGCAACTGGGTCCAGTTCGATACCGTGGATAAATGTAGAAATATCGTGTTGAATGCCTTCGAACGAATGGTGTATTTTGTAATATTCGGATGAATAACGTTTAATGATCTCAATTAGAAAAGCACCGTCTCCGCAACTGTTTTCTATACAATGTTTTTTTAGTATCGAAGGTCCGAAGTATCCGGCTTCATCAAGAATAATTTTGACGAGATAATCGGGGGTAAAAACTTGACCGCTATATTTGATTGGTAGATGCATTGTCTAATTTTTAATCGAAGATACATATCTTTCGAATGATAGTTAGTCTGTTGGCGATTTTTAAGTTTCAATGGCTACAAGACTAAATTTGAGTTGATAACCCTTTCTCTCGTTTTATCGTTGAGGGGACGTTGGGCATTTACTTAGACAAAGTTAGTGCTTTCTTTTAAAAAAAGAAAGGGCTGTCCGACTTTTGGAATGTATTTTGAAAGTCAGACAGCTCCTTTCCGGTCTATATTGGGTTTAGGTTCACTTTTTCATCCCGATTCTTTCCAACCATTTCAATATGCTGTCTTTGGAGTCGGGTACACGGTCACGGGCGATGGCATAGCCGTCGAGCACTGTGGCATTCTTTTCCAATTCACGTATGGTCTTGATCGCGCCAGAAAAACGGCTGCCGCCGGGTGTACAGAACGGTACGATGGTCTTGCCGCTGAAATCGTATTCGTCGAAGAACGAGTAGAGCGGCATCGGCATGTCGTACCACCAGTTGGGAAATCCGATGAACACAACATCATATTCGTTCAGGTTTTCGATATGTGTAGTCAGTTTCGGACGGGTATTCGTATCTATTTCGATTTTTGCCGCATCGATCAGTTCCTTATGCGAACCGGGGTAGGTGTGTGCGGTTTTTATCTCGAAGATATCGCTGTTCGTCGCTTGGCTTATGACTGATGCGACATACTCTGTGTTTCCCGTTACTTTGCCGTTGGAGATCAACCGGCTGGCACCGGACGAAGCATCAACGCCGTCTGTTTCGGGGACAGAGAAGTAAACGACCAAAGACTTTCCTTTATTCCCGGCGGCAACTGTTTTTATCGGTTGGGCCGGGCTGTTTTGCGGTTGTTGTGGTGCGGCTTCATTTTCTGTTGCCCGGCAATAGGCTGTTATTGCACATGCGGCTATCGCTAATGCACTTATGGTTATGATTCCTGTTTTCATTCTTTTTGTTTTTTATTCGATGATTCCTATTTTGCGAAGCCATGCTTCTGTGCCGTTGGCATTACCCGGCATGTCGATACCGGCATCGTCGGCTCTGCCCGGTGTAGTAATATCGTCCGGATCGAGATCTTCGGGAAGTGCGTCGGGGATATGTTTCGATTCGGGAGTCAGTTTATAGATTTTCTGCATCGACTCGTTCAGGTAGGTCGTGGCTCCGTAGGTGAAGAACGGAACGATCACCTTATCTTTCAAATCGAAAGCTTCGAGAAATGTACAGACTACCATAGCGGGTTGATGCCACCAGATGGGCGAACCGACGAAGATCGTATCGTATTTTGCAATAGTTACCGCGTCGGGCAGGTTTGCCACACCGGGACGCAAGTCGCTGTAAGCCTCATTCTGAATGCGGTCGCTGTCATTGTACGGATTCCGGGCATACGGATCGGCAGCCTCGATACGATATATATCCGCACCGGTAAGAGCTACGATACGTTCTGCCACGGCTTGCGTATGCCCTTCTGCCGAGAAGTAGGCTACCAGCATTTTAGTGGTAGAGGTGGGGCTGTCGGGGTCGTCCGGATTTTCTGCGTTCCCCGGTTCATCGGGTGTTGTCGGTTGTTCTGTTTCCGATAGAGGATTGTCTTCGGTAGAACATGCAGCCATGCTTGTCAGTGAAAAAAGCAGGAACGGAATAATGAATAACTTTTTCATAATTGATCTGTTTTTTAGTATTGGTTGTATTCTTTATCTGTTACGGGGTCCAGCCATACGGCACCGCCTTTCGATTGTTGCGTGCCGATAGCGATGTGTGTAAATTCGCTGTCGGGGGCGGCACCATGCCAATGTATTACATTGGGAGCGATTTTGACTACATCGCCGGGGTGTAATACCTGCACGGGTTTTCCCTTTTCCTGATAGCGCCCTTCTCCCGAGGTACAGAGCAGGATTTGTCCGCCCGGATGCGAATGCCAACTGTTGCGCACACCCGGTGCGAAAGTCACGTTGCCGACAGTGCAGTCCATCGAGTCTGTTGCCGAAACGAATCCGGCAAGCCATGCTTCGCCTGTGAAATTGGGCGTGTCGGGGAGTTTGTTTCCTTTCGGGAAGACATCTTTTACCGGATCGGATGCTGCAATGGACAATACCCGGTCGAGCTGTTCTTCCGTCATGCCGAGATTCCGGCAGATGCCCATGTGTGAACGTAACATCGGTTCGACACTTTCGCCCAAAGCGGCGATGACCGACACGGTAGCCAACTCGCGTTCGGCGTAGGTAAGTACATCACGTTCGAAGAGATCGGCAAAGAGGTGCTCTTTTAGGAACTGTTCGATGACCGGTGCGAATTCGGCGTAGGCGGCTTTCGGCGCATCGGCAGGCACTCCGGAGATTTCTGCCAGTATGTCGCGCCCCCGTTCGTAGCGGCTGAGGTCGTCCTCGACGGGCGAGGCATCTTTACCTGCAATGTCTTCTATGCCTTGTGCCTTCCGTTCGTCCAGAACGGAGATAAAAGTTTGCAAGGCACGGAGGCTGCGCGGAAAGCCGCAATAAGCGTAGGCATGTATAATCACTTCGCGGATTTCGTTTACGGTCAGTCCGTCGTCCAGTCCTGCGGAGAGGGCGGGTTTCAGGGTTTCCAGATCGCCCCGCCCCGTGCAGGAGGCTATTTCCGCAATATGTTGTTGGCGTACTGACAGTCCGTTACCGGACGATGCAGCTATCGTCTGTATTGTTGTCATAAGACAAAAGCAAATGGTTACATATATTTTTCTCATATCTGGTCCTGTTATAATTTTTTACCGAAAAATTCAGCCAGTTTTTCCGTTGCCATGTCTACGTATTCCGGCACATAGTAGGTCTTGATGTGTGTGGCACCGGGGATCAGAAACAGTTCTTTGTCTTGTGTGCCGGTGGCACGGCTGTAACATTGCTCCGTCATGTAGAACGTATCGGCGATACTTCCGGCAATCATTAGCAACGGTTGGTTGATGAGGTACATACCGGCAGAGGCATCGAATGCCATCAGATCGACAAGGCTGCTTTGGGTATAACGGAATGTCGAATGGGGATGTGCGTGACTTTGTAGATAGTATTCGTATCCGTCGCGGTAAAGGTCGAATGGCAATGCGGCAGCTTGTTCGGGGGTTACGCCGCTCATGTCGCCCACGTATTCCGGTTCGCCGCCTTCGGCTTCCTGCTGGCGGGCGGCACAGGCATCAGCCAGACGTTCCTGTACGCTGTTGATTTGAGAATCGAGAAATCCGTTGCGGCGTACCAGCCCGGTGTTGAACATACTGAGTGTTGCCACTGCCTTGAACCGTTTGTCGGTTTGTGCGGCTTTCAATGTGTACCCCCCTCCGCCGCAGATACCGAGAATGCCGAGACGCGAAGCATCCACACCGGGATATTGCAGCAGAATGTCGGCAGCGCGACGAATATCCTCTATACGGTTGGCGGGTTTGTCTGTGTTGCGCGGTTCACCTTCGCTGGCACCTTGATAAGCGGCATCGAAAGCAAGGCAAATGTAGCCTTGTTCAGCCATACGTTGGCTGTAAAGTCCCGCTACCTGTTCTTTCACGCCGCCGTTGGGGTGTGCGACAACAAGGGCAGGATAACGTTTTGCCGGGTCGTATCCTGCGGGGGTATAGACATTGGCGGCAATTTTCAACCCATTCAGATTGTAGGTAATGGGATGGATATTTACTTTGCCTGCTGTATTTCGGGTGAGAGCATTGGCATAGACCAATCCCCACGGGTTGGAGTTGTGGCTTTGGATATTCTTTGTCTCCGTAAACGGTTTGCTCTGTGCGTATGTCGTTCCGTACAGGATGCCTGCAACTATGTACAAGGCGATAATACCTATCTTTTTCATCGTTTTATTTGTTTTTAGTTTTACATATATCTGGGTCTTCTTATCCCGTCAGTCTGAACAAACTCGGCTCTGCTCTCGGCTACCGAAAACGTTCTTTCAATATCTCAAAAATTTCATCTCTCGACAGCTGCTTGCAACAACCTGGCATGATGAAGCAGGTATCGGCAGCGGCGCGGAGGAGACTTTCGTCGGTGATGCCCATTTCGTCCCATCGGGTAGGCAGTCCGATCTCTTCGATGAACGATTCGAGGGCATCGATACCAAGCCGGGCAGTTTCGAGAAGGGAATCACCCGTTACTTCCCAGACATTTTTTGCCAGACTTGCCAGCTTTTCCGCTCCTTCGGGTAGCAGGTGGCGGTATAATGCAGGATGAATGACAGCCAGTCCTTGTCCGTGGTTACAATCGGTATAGGCACCTACGGCATGTTCGATCATGTGGCACTGGAAATCGGTTTGTTTGCCGAGTTTCAGCATGCCGTTTTCAGCCATGGCGGAAGCCCACATCAGCTCGCCCCGGGCAAAATCATTATCGGGGTCGGCAATAAGAAGACGCAGATTCCGGATGACATTCCGCATTATCGCTTCGTTTATTTCATCCGAGAGATTTGTACTTTGCGGTTTGCCCATGTAAGTTTCCATGCAGTGGCTCAATGTGTCGAAAGCCCCGCTGATAACCTGTTTCATGGCGACGGTTTTAGTCAGATCGCTGTCTAAGACTGCGAAAGTGTAGTAGGCACCGAAGAGCGGTTGTTTCAATTTTTTCTCTTCGTGGGTAATTACCGCACCGTTGTTTTGTTCGGCTCCGGTTCCCGATGCCGTGACAATGGCTCCCATCGGAATAAAGTCGGTCGGCAGACGATGATGGATATACCACATGTCCCAAACATCTTCATCGAGGCGCGATTGTGCCGATACGATCTTGCAACAGTCTATGACCGATCCGCCGCCTACGGCAAGTATGAAGTCGATCTTGTTTTCGCGTACAAGCCGTGCTCCCTCCTGCACCTTTGCATAGGTGGGGTTGGGCATGATGCCGCCGAAGTCCGTCACCTGTTTGCCGCACTCCGTGAGCCACGATCGTATCGTGTCATATAGTCCGGTACGTTTCAGCGAACCGCCTCCGTATGCCAGCAATATATGGTTGCCGGTATTCTTCAATTCTTCTTTTATCGCTTCTTCTGCGCATCCCTTACCGAAATATTGTTTGACGGGATACCGAAAAGTAAACCTGTTCATTGTCGTAATTTTTTTAGTTCTGGATATAGGGTATAAATTTTTAAAAAAGGTTGTTATACAAATTCTTTATCTTGTTATTGGTTGCAGAAACGTACGCAATAGTTTAACAGCAACTCGATATGAGATACAATAATGGGACGGCTATACCGGTCTATGGCGTGATGCAGCTCTTTGTCGATCTCTTGCATGCAGCCCATTATGGTTTTACATTCACGCTCTGTGAGGGTGCTGTTGCATCGGCATCGGGTGGGGTAGCGGTTGATGTTATGTTCCAACGGCGTATCGCAGAGCAAATCGGGGTGGAAGAATACTCCGGTACATCCGGGCTTTTGCATACATTTTTCAAAAGGTTCGCCGGGAACCGATAAATATAGGTGTGCGTCGTCCAGCGTCAATGCATAAAAGCCGGTACGCTTATAAGTTTTGTCGGGGAGTGTTGTCTCCGGCAAATGTGCTACGCATACCAGCGGGTGAAGCGTTTCTTGTCCGACTAAGTGATTTATTTGGTCTATTGTCATTGGGCTATATAATTCCTTTGATGCAAAATTACAGTTGTGCCATTACATCCGAATTATCAGAATTACAGTATTGAATATAATTTTTACCGATACTTTTTCATGGTGCATTATTTTGATTAACTTTGTATTAGGAACTTGTCCGGATTATTTCGGGGCGAGAAAAGGTGCATGATCATGAACGAATAATTTAAAAATATGGACCGCATAGTAAACGTAAAAACTGTTGCCGATTTCGATCGTATATGGGGTGTCGAGACTCGTCATCCGTTAGTCAATGTCGTTGAATGTGATAAGATCGGTAAGCCGGTGGCACATTGCAGAAAGCATTTCGACATGTATGTGATTTATATCAAGGATGTGATATGTGCAGATTATGTGACGTATGGACGGGGTGTGTACGACTTTCAGGAAAACACGCTTGTTTTTGTCGGTCCCGGTCAGATATTGGGGTATCCGGAAGATGGTTCGACTTTCCAGCCGAAAGGGTGGTGTCTTTATTTCAGCCCCGAACTGTTGCGCGGAACATCTTTGGCGGGAAGGATGAGGGAATATTCGTTTTTCTCCTATGCCACCAACGAGGCGCTCCATATCTCCCAGCAGGAGCGGCAGACAATAATCGATTGTCTGAGAAAAATCGACGACGAGATAGCCGGCGGAAACGACCGCCACAGCAACCTTATAATAGCATCGGCAGTAGAATTGTTTCTGAATTATTGCCGGCGCTTCTACGACAGACAGTTCATTACGCGTAAGAAGATCAACAAAGATATTATTACGGCATTTGAAGAACTTGTGGACGACTATTATGTATCGGGCAAATCGCAGGAAATCGGAATACTTTCCGTAAACTGGTGCGCGGAGCAATTGCATTTGTCACCGAACTATTTCGGCGATCTGATAAGAAAAGAAACCGGCAAGTCGCCCAAAGAATACATACAGACGAAAAGTATCAATATAGCCAAAGAGATGCTGTGGCAGTCGAAAATGTCGATCAGCGAAATAGGTTATGCTCTCGGGTATCAATATCCGCAATATTTTACACGCGCCTTTAAGACGGCGACCGGTCTGACACCCAATGAGTATCGCAATTCTGTAAATTGAACCGTGATTTTCAGAATCGGTTTGTTGCCGACACCGGTATTGTCGCGAAACCTATTTCTTCCAGCCATTCTGCGATCAAGGTATGACAGCCGGTCGTTTGCGACGAGCGGATCCAAAGTCTCGGATTCAAGAACTCACCGTCGGGGATAAGTCGCCGTGCGTCTGCTTCCACACCACCTATGCCGCTGCTTGCGCTCGATACAATCAGTCCGATTCGTTTGCCAGCCATTTCTGCGCCATGATTGAACAGGAACGTTTGCAACGGCGCAGCCATGTTGCTCCACCAAAGCGGAGCTGCTACGATAATCGTGTTGTATTCTTTTATATCTATTTCTACCGGATCGATTGCCGGATAGGACGAAACTTCATTCGGATTGTTTCGTATGGCTTGGATCTGTGCACTGCCGATTGCATAATTGTTGGCGGCATAATCGAGACCTTTTTCTGCCGGCTCTATCCGTATGGCATCGGCTTCGATTTGTGTACGCAGATCGCTGACGATGGTATGTACGTTGTTTGTGAAACTGTAATAGACGATGAGGGTTTTTCCCGTTACCGAATCCGAACCGGAATCGTCGGGCGTTTCGGGCGTCTCTGCGGGAGAATCGTTTATGATGTTGTCATCGGGAGAACAGGCATTCAGTTCTATTGAGGCGAACAGGGCGCAAAGAAGATACAATAATTTTTTCATACGGCATGTTTTTAGTCGGTTTATAATTATAATGAAGTATATGCTGGTCGTTGAAACCGTTCGGTAATTCGACGAATCGTATTGTCGCTTTACAGTGGCGTTTAGTGTCCTACCTGTTTTTGCTGTTCTGCGTTGTAGCGGTCGCCTACGACGGGAATGGCGGCGACAGCATCTTCCAGCTCTTTCCATTCTTCGGGCGCAAGCATATAATCGAGTGTGTGCAGGTTCTCTTCCAGATGCGACAGTTTCGTTGTCCCGGGAATCGGCACGATCCACGGGGCTTTCTGCAATAGCCAGCCGAGAGCCACTTGCGCCGAGGTCATGCCTCGTGTCCGTCCGAACTGTTGCAGTATATTTACGATGCGCATATTGGCACGCATCGCTTCCGGCTGGAATCGCGGCAGGGTCTGGCGGTTGTCGTTGTTCGGATCGAAAGTTGTATATTCGTTGATGTCGCCACCCAGAAACCCTCGATTGATCGGACTGTATGGTACGAATCCGATGCCCAGTTCCCGACAGACATCCAATACGCCGTTTTCCTCAACGAGGCGGTGCATCAGGTGATATTCGCTCTGGATGGCGGTGAGCGGGCATACGGCATGTGCCCGACGGATGGTTTCGGCGCTGACCTCGCACATGCCCCAGTGTTGCACTTTGCCTTCTTTCATCAGGTCGGCAATGGTCGATGCCACGACTTCTGCCGGCACATTCGGGTCGGCGCGATGCTGGTAGAACATCGGTAACGTTTCGAGGCGGAGGCGACGGAGCGAATCTTCGCAATAACGGCGGATTGTAGCCGGACGGCTGTCCTGACGTCCCGTACCTTTTCCGTCGATCACCTCGTGTCCGAATTTGGTCGTTACATTTATTTTGCCCTTGAATTCCGCTAATGCTTCTCCGGCGAGATTCTCGTTGGTCAGCGGTCCATAGATAATAGCGGTATCGAAAAGGGTAACCCCGCGATCGACAGCTTCGTGGAGTAACCGGATGCACGACCTTTTGTCCGGGTGCTGGCTGCGGTTGTAGGTCATGCCCATCACGCCGAATCCGAGGGCAGAAACCTCAAAAGCCGCTTTGCCTGTACCGAGTGTGCGGTAAGGCAGGCTGTTGTTCTTGATCGACGCTGTCTTTTGTCTGTTTAAGTTTGCTTCGGCAGCCTTTACCTTGTTTATTGCGGGCTGTATAGTTAGGGCTGCGCCTAAGGTCGCTGCTGTTTTCAAAAAGCCGCGACGGCTTATTTTATCTCCTTTTTTCATCGTGTTGGTTATTTTTCGGTTGTTTCGATAGCCTTGATAATTCGTGCCGGATTGCCTGCTACGATAGTCATTGCCGGTACATCTTTTGTCACCACGCTTCCTGCACCTACGATAGCTCCGTAACCGATTGTCACGCCGGGCAGAATCGTAGAGTTGATACCGATCCACACTTTATCCTCAATTATGATCGGACGTCCGTAAGTGGCGCTCCGGTTGTCGGGATCAGGGTCGTGGTTGATTGTGATCAGATTGACTTTCGGACCGATGAACACACCGTTGCCTATTGTGATACCTCCTCGTCCGAAGAATGTGCAACATTGTTGAATGAAGCAATGTTTGCCGATCGTTACGGGTTTGCCGTAGTCGATGTAGAGCGGAGGTAATACGGTAGTGCTCCTGTCGAGCGGTTTGCCGAGGATCCTTTCCATATATTCGTGCACCTCTTCGGGTGTCCGATAGCCGGTGTTCATTTCCGTTGCCCTCTTCATCGTGGCGAAGATATCGGCAATCAGGGCTTCGTAACCGGGATCATCGGGCGATACCATTTCTCCGTTCCGGTCTTTGGCAAAAATATCGTTGGTCTTGATCGGGCTGTTTTCAAGTTCGACAAAGTCCTCTTGCATTTTCATTGTTCGTTTGCTCGAATCGTTCATGGCTATGTTGTTTTTTCAAAACTCTTTGAAGCAAAGGTAAAAAGAGAGCCTCGCAACTACTTTGCTACGAGGCTCAAATTGTTTTGCTATGGAGTTCATTCAGAAATTCTTTCCATCATCGGTTCCATTCAGATTGTACTGGGAGAATAGCCGTAGGTTTCCTTATATATCTTCGAGAAGTGCGAAAGGTTTTTGAATCCTACGTCGAAACAGGCTTCTGTCACGCGTTTCCTGCCGGACTTTATCAATTCGTGGGCAGCTTCCAACCGGCGTTTGATGATCCATTTTTGTGGTGTCAGGTCGCTTACTTTGGCAAAATCTCGCTTGAACGTAGCCAGACTTCGTCCCGTATAGCTTGCTATTTCCTCCATCGACAGGTCGTACATGTAGTTTTCATTCAGATAGTCGATGATGTCGATTTTCCACGGATCGACGAAATCGAACAGTGAAGCATAGAGGTTTCTGTCCGTATGGAGTAAGGTATAGGCACCTTCGATCATTTTCAATTTCAGCACCTCGTCCGAAGGTTTCACACCGGCATCGAAATAGGGGATCACCGATTCGAACAGACTGCGGATGTCGGGGCGGTCGTGGGGTAGCACACGTAAGCTGACTTTCTCGCGTTTCGAATTTACAGGAATATCTTTCTTGTCGAGTGTCTGATAGAATTCCCGCAAAAAAGGACGTGTGAATTTCAGTACGACAGAGCGGTAAGGATGATCCTTGTCGGCGTGTTTCTGTAACCACATCCGGTTGTCGCGTCGCATAAATGCACATTCGCCCGGATGTAGCACTGTCGTTTTACCGCGTTCCTCGATTTCGAGTTCGCCCGAACACAAGTAAATCAGCGTGTGTTCCCGGTTTTCGTGGCTGCACCCCCGGTCGTCGGTAAAGTAGCTTGCTATAAGTACATTCGAGCAATCGAATACATTCAGTTGTTCCATATTCCCGTTTTTTAATCAAACAAAAATACGGATTCTTTTTCTTCCGGACTTTGTTGTAAAGCTCATATTTCTCCAACCTCCCCCTCTTTTATACTTTTAGTTTCCTGTATTCTTTGGGAGATATTCCTTTTAGCGATTTGAATACCCGGTTAAAATGCGGGACATCGTTAAATCCGACGGCAAAACAGATTTCTGATATTTGTTTATGTGAATGTTTCAGAAGTTTACAAGCCGTATTCAGCCGGTATTGGGTTACAAACTGGGAGAATGTCATCCCTTTGCACCGCTTGAAAAAAGAACAGAATGCGGAGCGGTTCATCCCGACTTCGGTGGCAATATCATTTAAAGAAATTGTATGAACATAATGTGCCATTACATAAGCGCAGATTTGTTGCATACGCCTGACATCCCGTTCTATACTTATGGGGCTGCCGGCAAACGTATGATCGGACGATTTGAATATGACAGGCAGTAGCCGGAACATTTCGCACAAACGTCCCAGTTCATCCATGTCGCTCATTTGAGATAAACTCCGACGAATAATGAGAGCGCTTTCTGATCCGAATTTCAATGCATTGACCGGAAATGTAAGGTTTGCCAATCTGTTTCGCAGTTCCGGAAATATCCGCATACATTTTACAATAAAAGAGTGGCTGAAAGCAACCATTAAATAATGAATGTATCCGTCTTTGTCGGCAGATGAAGAGGTATATTCCCAGTAATGATGCATAGAGGGGGGAATCAATATTACATCTCCTGCCGAGAACGGTTGCAGTGTATCGCCAGCCATTCGGGTGCCGTATCCATGTACGACATAATATAATTCCCATGCGTCGTGTTGATGCAGCTTGGCTTCTATGCGGTAGTCTATCAGCCTGTCGATAAAAAAGAATGAATGATTTTCCGTTTCGGGCAATTCATAAGGAGTAATCATCTCTTCCATAGTTGTACAAAATAATATGATGCAAATATACGACAATAAATAGAGTTTATATAACAAATTATCAACAATAAATAGGTGTAATTTTGCTCTCGACAATAATAAAAACATTTAAATATATTAGTATGGATTTTTTTGAAGTATTGGAAAAAAGAAGAACGATCCGTGATTTTTCCGATAAGGAGGTGACGGATGAAATTTTGGAAAAAGTATTATCGGCAGCGTTTAAAGCCCCGACCAATGATCACCTGCGTCAGTTCGAATTTGTTGTAGTTCGCAGCAAAGAGCGGATAGCCAAACTGATTTCTCCGTTGGCGGGTAATATTGAGGGCTTTACAAGAGAGAATGTCGATGCGTTAGCCGATGTAATGGATAAGGACGAGTATGCTATGTTTGTCGATGCAATGCCCAAACAACAAAAGATGCTTGCCCAATCGGGATGCCTCGTCCTGCCATTCTTTTTCCACAAGGGTTGTCCGCTTCTTCAACCGGTTTGCCTGAGTTCGCTCAACTATTTTGCTTCGGTATGGGCGGCGATAGAAAATATATTGCTTGCCGCGACGGCGGAAGGAGTTGCCTGTGCTTTGCATATCCCTATCGAGCAGGAAGCGGAGCATGTGAAATCACTTGTCGGTGCGCCGCTCGGTTATGAGTTTCCATGTTTCATCGCTATGGGTTATCCCGCAGAAAATGCGCATATCTGTAAACAAAAAGAGATTGATCCGAAAGACAGGATTCATAAAAACACTTGGCGGTCGGAATAACCCGAGGATCTGTCGGTGCGGAAGATCAAGACGGAGGGTGGGGGATAATGTAGATAACCGGAAACAGAGCCATATCGAACTCTATTTCGAGTGATGATATGGCTCTGTCCGTAAAGGATATGGTTGCGAACTCTAATATGCACGGATCTTCTCCCGTTCGTTTATTACAATCTCTTTTGCAATTATTTTTATATGGACTGTATGAGTCCTTCGGATTTTAATAAACGGTGCGGGTAACAGTTCCGTCGATAACCTCACCGTCGCGCTTGCTGGTATGGCTTACGGCTTTTGAAGCAACGTATCCGCAGTAAGGACATTTGTAATCTTCGTTCCACGATTCAAGATATTTGTAAACCCGGCGTCTGCCCTTTATGCTGAGACTTTGTTGCCTGCTGCTGTTTTTCAGGAACTCCCTGTATTTGTCGTCGGCAGAGGCTGAGCCGTGTTCGAAATATTTATGCTCTTCAAAATCTTCGATCGACGAACCTGCCAGTTTTATGTTGTATCCGTTCGTAGTGATAATTACCCCCATCTTGTTACATCTCGGGCATCTGATCTTCATCAGTCCGTTAAGTTCACTCTTCCATGACGACACTAACCAGATGACGAACCACATGAATGGATTGACAATAGAGCCGGTCAATATAAGGAATGCCCACCAGCCGATGCTATGTCTTCTTTGGGCTTTCTTCCTTGCCTCGCTTGCGGACAGTGTCTCGTCGTAGAGTGGTTTTGCGGATACCTTCGAAAGCCAGTAGAAATATTTGAAAGGTATGTAGAACAGGAAGAATAAAATGCCGGAAATTCCGAGAATGAGCCTTAACCAGTAAGGAATAAAGAAGATGTCGATGATGAAAGGATAGGAATAAAAACCTTTCCCCAAAGAAAGCGAAAGTCCCGTTATTCCCGGATTGTCGGTATAGATCGGGTAGGCGTAGCCGCGCGAGTTCCGTTCTTTCATAAATGTGAAATCTTTGAAACTGTGGTGTTGTTTTTCCCCGTCAAAAAGAAGAAAATACGGATTTTCGCCCTGCTCTGCTTTTTCTTTACCGATGCCCGTGATTATGTGTGTTTTTCCTGTCTTGTCTTTTATTTTCATGCCCAGACAAGCCTCGGGAAGTTCTGCATAGCCTCGTGTCCCGTCGGGCAGTTCGATAAGCCTGTCTTGATAAATATTATAATAGTATGGTTTCGTATTTCCGTTCAATCCCTTTTGATAGATTGCAAGCACTTTCACTTGTGTCCCGACCGGAATATCCATGATCACCGGAGGCTCGGACATGGAACCCGATTCTGCCTTCTCGTCGGTTTGTACGACAGTCAGTTGGGTTTTGAATTTGGTACGAACCATCTTGGAACACTCCTCAATGTAGGATTCATCGGCTTTTCTGTATGAAAGGGCAATGAATGTGATGCAGTTCAACGCTAAGGCGCAAACAAAAAGAAAGACGATGGTCTTTCGTATAAAACGAAAAAATCTTTTAAGCATACTTTCCGAATATTGAGTTGTTACTTAAATATTTGGACAAATATAGCAAAATAAAACAAACTGGTTCGTTTTATTTTGCTATATATAAATCTATTGCTGAAAACATACGTTATCAATAATTACAAAAAGGCTCTTTTAAGTATTCCCTGACTTCGTCATAGGTTAAGACTACGGAGGGGCAACCATAACAGCCGGGCGTAAGTAAGTATTTACTGTAATTAAAGACCAGTCCTACATTATTTAAGCCGGGGGTACTGAGTGGAAAGTCTTCAACTGTTATATTATATTTTTCATTGTCTGATGATTCGTAATACTGAAAAAGGGTGTTGGTTCCGTTTTTCCATACGTTAAGACTGTCAAGATAATTTTGTAGAGTCGGTATCTTCATGTTGTCAAAATGATTTTGTGAAGCCATGTGCTCTGCTGCTAATTTCCTGATTTTGTCTAAGCAGTCGGGCTTGATAATATCTTCCAGTTCTAAGATCTTGCCCGATTTCAGATCGAAACTTTGCAGAAAATGGTCAGAGTTACCGTGTGCTCCTCCTGAATAAAGGTATTTATAGACAAAATAAGTCACATAATTGTCATTGATCCAGACCGGATATATCGAGAACCAAGCCTCCTGTCCGTAGCTGATATATTTAGGAACATTGGCATAAAAACGTTGTTCAGCCCAATATAGAGCGGTATCCATAACTTCTTTTTGGCTGCGTTTATAAGGATTGAATGTTAGAGTCTCGAATGGCGATATAGTATCTCCTTCGCTGATGAAGTCATAAGCCCAAAGATTAAAGTGCATAAAAGTAAACAATTCAAGCGTGATATATGGACTTAGGTCTAAAATAGTAATCTCATAGTCTACAAAAAAATACTTGGATCGGGTGTTCAATCGCTTGTTAATTTTATAACCTTTAATATCCCCATAGAAATAGCATCCGTTTAAGGAATCATCCGGACATAATGGTATATTGGTTTTGATTGTATCGGAAGCAAATGGAGTTAGGTATTCCGTAGATTGATGTTTGTGTCTACATCCGGCGATGCAGATCGATATCAAGCAAATTAGTAAAAGGGGAATGTGTTTCATGGGGTGGAGCTATTAGTGTAAGTTATTGTATTTTAATTTTTAGCTTTCAATCAACGCTGCGCCTCGGCATAATAATCCATTCAGGGTCTCACTTGATGTTTTCTGCGCTCGGCTTACAGTTTACTTTATAAAACGACGTATGTAATGCCAATCTTTATGTTCCGATGTCAGTAAGAACAGGGGGAGTTCATGGCAATAGTTATTACTCAGCAATTTCAAAATAACTAAAAAAGGCAGACTTTCGCAATAGTCATTAGCCTCTATTTTATTTATTCCTTCAAAAATTTATTGAAAAGCAACCATCGTACTCTCCCGATTGATGATAATTAAGATGCCTGATTTCATTTATTTCTATCATGAACAGAAAGACATAGCTTTTTAACTACCGATTGATTGATTACCATATCACTTTTTTTACTAAATTTGCATATAAAACCCTGCGATGCGTGGTGTCTCGGAGGAGGATAACACCGAGTATTAGGTGGTTCGTTAACATACGGAAGGCGTTTACTCGACACTTTATTTCTTGGCTCTAAGAAACTATCACTCTCAAAAGATATCGGCGGTAGATGATATCAAACCTTGAAAATCGGCAGTCAGAACTATCAGTACAGATTGCACAATTAGAGGCAGACATCAAAAATGGAGCCGGAGATGTTTCCGAATTACATTGCTGCATCGCTGACCTCGAATCCGATCTTGCATTTACCGGAAAGCAACTCGCCGACAAGCGTCTCAAGCTCAAGACCGCCGACCGGCTACTTGCCGAACTTCAAGATGAACTGCACACTGTCAAAGAGAAACGCGATAATGCTCAAAATGATTATCATGAATTGACGAGCAAACATTAGGAACAGGTACGCATGAGGCTTACCGATGCCGTCTTTGCCAGGATGGTTGTCGATGTCCGGTCAATGCTCGAATCCGTGCCACCGGAACATAAAGCCGATTTAGACGGCGAGTTCCAGACTGCAATCGCCGAGCAGCCCAACGAGATTTTGAAGTGTGCCATGTATCTGTTCCTCGGCTATCTCGATGGCGCAACCCAATTCGCCCAGTCATGCGGAGGCGGTGGTGGCGACAATTCTCTACCCTGGGGCCGCAAGGATGGTGAAGATGACCGCCGCTTCGCTTACCGCTGCATGATGCAAGCTCACAAGATGATGAAACCCTCTCAGCCTAAACGAGGAGTGGGCGGAAGAAGATAAATTTATTTATGCCAGACGGTCGAATTCTCATAGAAATTGATTAACTTTGTGCTTGGAGAAACTATAAACATCTGAAAATGGTCACAGGATTAAATACAAATGGCTGACGAAGCCAAAAACCAATTAAATTCTGAAACTCACAAGCAGTCGTTGCAGGTTCGACCAGCCTTCAGATAACTGCCAACGGAGTTTTTATGATTATAATATGGAGTACGTCTCTTTATCGGAATGGAGAAAACAAAATATTGCTGATATAAGCAAGATTAAAAGTGAGGAAGATGTTAAGAATCACATCGTTATTCCTTACCTGCAATATCTTGGTTATACCATCACTTCTATGCGATTTGAAAATTCCATACCAGTTCAAGCTGGCACAAAAAGCATTACTGTTAAATCCGATATTGAAATCGCTGTTAAAGACAACATAGAAGTCGTCGTTGATACTAAAGCGCCCAATGTATCTTTAGGTGACAAGCAAGTTTTGCAGAGTATTAGTTATGCAAAGCTTGTATCCACCCCGCCTGCGCTGTATGCTATAGTCACGAATGGATTAGATGTTGTTGTTACAAACATTTATTCAGGGAAAAAAGTAAACTTTATCCCCCCCATATTCTCAACTTCTTAGCGATATTTCCAGAACACGGAGAAAGGAGCTGACTCAGATTGAAATTAGAGAAGTAAATAGTCTTCTGCTAACTCTTACAAATATTGATGAACTATATAAAATTATCAATGCTTGTAAGAACATAATTGAGAAAAGAGGTCTAATTCGTTCTGACCAATCTTTCAAAGAGATGACCAAAATCCTTTTGGTCAAAATGAATGAAGAAAAGAGAGCCAAAAGTGGTGAAACCAATAGATTTCAATATGATATTATTTCTAAACTTGCCCGAGCACATGATTGGACTTTTTTAGAGGAATTCCGTTATCTTTTTCAAGAAGCCATTCAGACATATCCTATTTATAATGATAGGGATGTCTCAATTCTTATTAACGATAATGACTGCATCGTTGAGGTTGTAAAGAATCTAGAGCCATGGTCGTTTTTGGGTACAGGAGATGATATTAAGGGGGCAGTTTATGAGATTTTTCTAAAATCTACACTCCGTGGGGATTTTGATCAATATTTTACGCCTCGTGAAATTGTCGATTTTATGGTCAAGTTTGCTGACCCTAAAATTGATGATTTAATTCTCGATCCCGCTTGTGGCTCTGGAGGTTTTCTCATCCAATCTTTTTTATATGTAAATCAGAAGATTGTTGACAGTCCTTACTCGTCAGTTGAATCGAAAAAGAAGTTTCAAAATCTCATTGATAAATGTTTATGGGGTGGTGAAGCTGATGAAGACTTGCACGTTTTGGCCAAGATTAACCTTATCATGCATGGAGATGGCTATAATAATATTTATCAAGGCGATTCATTACGCAACCCCAATATTCCCAATGAAAAATTTAATGTCATCTTAACTAATCCTCCATTTACTCTGCCGTATACATTCTTAGATGTTTTAAATCAATATGAACTCGGTGAGAATAAGCAGTCTCAAGAACTAGATATTCTTTTTGTCGAAAAATGCATCAAAGCTTTAGACGCATCTGCTGGTGGTGAAATATACATAGTTCTTCCCGAGGGCTTATTAAACTTATCATCGTACCTCTCTTTCAGAGAATGGCTTCTTAGCAAATGCTATATCACATTGGTGGTAAGTCTTCCTGAGGGAGCATTTATACCTTTTGGCAAGTCTGTCTCAAAGACTTGTATACTAGGACTGAGAAAGAAGAATATTACCAACTCAAATAGGCCTGAGTATGTATATCTTTGTTCTCCCAAAGAAATTGGTTATGAATGTGGCAAATCGTCATATAAGATTAAGGAGAAAAACGATTTACCTGTTTTCCTTAAATCGGCCTCTCAGTATTTTAGCGGTATTAGGAAAACTGAAAATGAAGGTGAATATGGCTGGATTCCACAAGATGAAATTACTTCTTATCGAATTGATGCTAACTTTTTACTTAACAAGATTGATCTTGATAGACTAACTAAGTCGTTCCCAAATCTGCAAAGACTTGATAGGATTTGTAAGTTCAAACACGAATCTTTTGCTCCTAAAACATCAGTTTCGTATTTTTATCTGGAAATTCCAGATGTCTCTTCCACAACTGGAGCCATTTCTAATATTAGATATCTACCAGGAAGTGAGATAGGGAATTCTTTCTATGTAGCTAACGGCGGTGATTTGGCTTATTGTAGAATTAATCCTCGTAAAAATAGAGTTTTCATCATTCCGGAAGAATTTAGTGAAGTCTTAATCTCAAAAGAGGCTTATATACTTGAAATCATAGATAATGAATTCATAAAAAGTAAATATGTACTTGCCGCAATCCTTCAATCAGATTTGGTTCGATCTCAATTGGTAAGGCTGGCAACTGGTTCTTCTTCCTCGCGCGCACGTGTTCAAGAAGATGATTTTCTTAAGGCGGTTTTTGTTCCTATCCCAGATAAAAAGACGCAATCAGAGATACATCGTAAAATGCAGCAGATACTAAAAAATTATTGGCAAATTTCTCAAAGTTTTTTAAAGGAATTTGTTGCGTGTCAGAACAAATTATTATCGAATATCAATATCGAACATCTTAGATCTATCTAAAGTTATGAGTATTCCTGAAGAAAAAATCGAGAACATCAACTATGATGAGACGCCAGATGTGCAATTTGCAGAGAATCAAGATGTTATTGAAGAGGAAGATGATCCCCAAGTCCCTTCTTCTGAAGAAAAGCGATTGTTGTTGAAAAAAACAAAAATCGTAAAACAAACATGGTCAATTCAAGAGATTTACCAAAAGATTAAATCGGGACGTTTAGTGCTTGCCCCAGACTATCAGCGCAATGAGATCTGGAAAACAGATAAAAAAACGGCATTTATAGAGTCTCTGTATATGGGAATTATTGTACCACCTATTTACGTGGTAGAAATTCCTGGAAAAGATTTGCTTGATGATAGTACATACGAGGTTGTCGATGGAAAACAAAGATTAACTGCAATAGAAAAATTTCTGACAAACAGACTGCAATTAAGCCCTAAATCTCTAGAGTATTATAGGGATTGGTTTGCGAACAAGTATTATAATGCCATCAGAGAACTGTATCAAGAAATGACATTTGAAATGCTTTCTTCAGTTCTTGATATATATGTCATCACTGCAAATTCTCCTGAATTTACAAAGTATGATATTTTTTCCAGGCTCAATAAAGGAGCAGAGAAACTGAAAGTTAATGAGATACGAAAAGCTATTTATCGTTCAGCCCTTATAGACAAAATTATTTTATTTGTTAAAAATCAACTCCTCGCCAATAAGGTAGAATATACAACTGCTTTTTCTCAAAATGACATCAAACGCTTTGATGATTACGGTAGATTTTTTGCAAGTGTCGCGTTTTATAAAAAATCAGATATAACTTTATGCGTTGTGTCGGATTATAATTCAAGACCGAGAGATATGATAAATGCTGTATTACAAGCAGCGCAAACGAATCCAGAATTAATTCCCGTTGATATTATTGATAAAATTCTGGACTTTACACTTAAATTCAAGCTCAAATATAACAAAGTCGCGGGAATTGATTATATCATTAATGCATGCGTACCATTCATTAATGATTATGAGACAATCCTTGCGAAAGGTGATGATATAGTATTAGATCCTGAGCTTAAGGAGACAATATCTAGATCGGCTCCAAAAACAAGTTTCGTTAATGCTAGATTAAAACGAGTAAAAAATCTCTTAGAGCAATGGAACAAAGAGAATTGAGGATTCTACGCATTAAATCTTTGATAATCGTTTCGTTTCTTTCTAAGTATTCAGAACTAGAAAGTGTTATCAAAACCAAGTTTCAGCGTGAAATTCTTGAAATAGAACATCGTCACAAAAGTAAATTATATTTTATGTACGGGTGTTCTTCTGTTTCGGCGTATTATGACATAGAGAAAGAGCGCATATCACTTGCTAATAATCGTTCTTATTCAGATGATGAGGTATTTAAAGGCCTGACGATGGATAAGCTTATTAAATATGATCGTAAAGAGAAAATTATTCCTTCATTTAATTTTGAGATATCATTGAAGCAAAATAAAGCTGTATCTGTGACATTTCACGATTGTTGTATAAAGTTGACGAAAATGCGGAATATTTTGGCTCACGAGATTATTAATTGCTCCTTCACTGATAAAGAAGTAATTGAAAATCTATCTGATGGATTCATATCTACTCTAGATTATGAATGGTTTGAAGATGGAGATATTAGCATAATGGATGATAGTTCTAAATCAATTATCAGCAATTATTCATATTTATATGATTTAATTCAAATACTAAATTCCCCAAAATCATAATCAATCTATAGATAGTCCCTTTATTATAGAAAGAAACAGTTTAGAATTAAATACAACCGGCATATATTATTTCAATTGCAACGTGATAAAACAAAGATAAACATTTGACAAATAAGTCTGTGTAGATTCCAGCTGATTAGTTAGCAGAGTTGTTTGAGTTTAATAACTGTTCAATTTTCATTACGATATATCGGTGTGGTTAATACTTATGAGTAAGAAGTCGATACGGTTTTTCAATGATCGCAAGGTAAGGGCGGTCTGGGATGACAAGAACAACAGCTGGTGGTTTTCGGCTACGGATATAGTGCGAACCATCAATGATGAGCCAGACTATACGAAGGCCGGCAACTATAGGTGTTGGCTCAAACGTAAGCTGAAACAGGATGGCGTTGAACTCGTGAGTGGAACTCACGAGTTCAAATTCGAGGCTCCGGACGGCAAACAGCGTATAGCCGATGTGCTGAACAGTGAGGGGGAATTCTTTTTGCCAATTATAAACAATTGTAAAAGGCTGGTATATGGATAACGGACAGATTATACTATTTCAGACGCAGGGAGGAGAGACGAAGATAGAGGTTCGGCTATCCAATGAGACGGTATGGCTCACGACTGATCAGATGGCGGAGCTGTTTCTACGCGACCGCTCAACTATACAACGGCATATCAAAAGAATCTACGATGACGGAGAGTAAACCGCCGTTTGAACTTGTGCATTTTTTGCACAAGTTCAAACGGAAGGGAAACGAAGGTTGAGCGAAAGACGCCTATTTATAATCTCGATATGATTATCCGCTGATCCATAAATATATGGTAGGAAAACAAAAAGAGGATAATCTCGAAAAAAATAAAAAAGCCAAGTTACTTCAAGCAACTTGGCTTTTTCTGTGATCCGCCTGGGGCTCGAACCCAGGACCCCAACATTAAAAGTGTTGTGCTCTACCAGCTGAGCTAGCGAATCATCCTGTTTTGCTTTTCAGAAAAGCGATGCAAAGGTATCGCTTTGGTTTGGAATATCCAAATGTTTTTGAACTTTTTTATTTGGATTCTTTACGCCTGAGAGAAACTCGGTTTTTCTATCGCATCAGGTATTCGATCAAAGGGATTAGCAGAGATGTGGCTACTCCCATCAGTCCGATAGCTAACCCGCTGACGGCTCCTTCTACGGCTCCTAACTCGATCGCGCGGGCTGTTCCCAATCCGTGCGCAGCCGATCCCATGGCCAATCCTCGGGCAACCTTACTGTGTATATGACAGATGTCCAATACTTTCGGTCCGATAATGCCTCCGAGCAGTCCGCAGAAGAAAACGACGATCGTGGTGAGGGCGGGGATTCCGTTGGAGTGTTCCGACAGAGTGATCGCGATAGGGATCGTTACCGATTTAGGTTGCAGCGAAGAGGTGATGGCGTCGTTCACACCCATCCATTCGCAGATAAGTACTACGCTGACGATGCCGACGATACCGCCTACTGTAACGGCTGTCAATACCGATATTTCGCGCCCGCGGATGTGTTCGATCTGGTCGTACAATACGTATCCTAATGCTACTACCGACGGTCCGAGCAGGAAGTCGATGAATGCGCTGCCTTGTTTGAACGTCTCGTAGTCGATATGGAGCAGGTAAAGTACGCCTATGATGATAACCAAACTGATTACCAAAGGGTGGAACAGGGCGATGCGGGTGTATCGGAATGCGTATTGTCCGATCAGATAACTGCCTGTTACCAGCAGCAGAATAAATGGGGTGGAGGTAATTAATTCGTTCATTTTTCCGATCCTCCTTTTCGATGTTGCAGGTGATTATCCATTGTTTCCTGAGTCCAGCCTACCACAACGATGACCAATATGGTAGTGACTACCGAAACGATGAGTAGTGCCGCCCAGTTGTCGGCGATCATATCGGTTTGTGCAATCAGTCCTACACCAGCGGGTAGAAAGAATAGCGCCATATTGCGGGTGAGTACATTCGATACGCCGCGAACATCGTCCGCTTTTACCCATTTGAGCATGAGTGCGAAAAACAACAACAGCATACCGCATACATTGCCGGGAATGAGATGTCCGATGCCGATGCTTACCAGTTCTCCCAATACGTAGAAGAGCATGATGAAAACGATACCTTTGATCATTTTTTTTGTTTAAATTAATACCTGTCGGGGCTTAGCCGCCCATTGCATAGTGATGATTATTTTTTTGTATTTCTGAATTTCCGGTTCTCCTCCCGTATGTAGCCTTCGTCTTGCAGGTATCGCAGGGTCTCGATAACCTGTGGCTGGGGATAGGGGAGAGCCTGTACGATCTCCTGCCGTGATGCAGGACGTTGGGCCAACATGTCCTGTATCGTGCGGGCAAGCGTCTTGAAGCGGTCTGCGGTAAGCGTTTCTCCGTTTCTTCGTTCGATGCAAACGTCGCAGCATCCGCATTCGTCGCTTTTTTCGTCGAAGTATTCCAATAGCATCCGGCTCCGGCATTCTTCGTCGGTGGCATACCGTATCATGCTCTCGATCCGGTGTTCGAACCTTTTCTTGCGTTCTTCGTAGACGCGGCGCGGAATGGTTATGTATTTCGGCTCTTCCCGACGCGACGTATATATGATGTAGGGTGTCCGTTTGCGTGGTATGTAATGCAGGATGTGCCGTTTGGTCAGGGCGATCAACGATTCGTAGATCTGTTGCGGTGTCATTTGCAGTCGCTCTGCCAGCATCTCTTCCCGAATGAATACGTAGTCGGCGAATAGTCCGGTGTATGAACGCAGCAGGCATTGCAATACCCGGTCGGTCTGTTCCGTGCAGTCGGGCAGGTTGTACAGTTCTTCTTTTTTTACCAGCACCATGATACGGGCTTGGGTATCGATCTCTTCGATGTATTCGATTTGTCCGGCTTGTGTCAGGATTTTGAGTGCGCTGACGGTTTGCGCAACGGGCAGGCTGAATATTTCGCAGAATTTTTTCAGGTCGAATTCGTATAGCTCGTTGTAACCGCATCCGATGGCGATATTGAGGTAATTGCCCAACGCTTCGTACACTTGCAGGATAAATTCTTTTGAGGGATACGATTCCGTTATGCGTTTGTGCAGAGAGCCTTTGTCGGTTTTGGAATAGAGCAGGACGGCATACGCCCGTTTTCCGTCACGTCCGGCGCGCCCGGCTTCCTGATAATACTCCTCGGGCGAACTTGGGGTGTCGATATGGATGACCGTCCGTACATCGGGCTTGTCTATTCCCATTCCGAACGCATTTGTCGCTACCATTACGCGGCACTCTCCGGAGGTCCAACGACGTTGCTTTTCGTTTTTATCTTCGGTAGCAAGCCCGGCATGGTAGAAATCTGCCTCGATTCCGTATTGCCGCAATTCCAGGGCGATCTCTTTGGTGCGTTTTCGGTTGCGGGCATATACGATCGACGACCCGGGCACACGTTCCAGTATTCTTAGCATTTGTTGCCGTTTGTCTTCTCCCTTCCGCACGACATAAGTCAGATTCGGGCGTGCGAAACTTTTCCGGAATACATTCTTCTCCCGAAATTGCAGCAGGGTCTGTATTTCTTCTATCACTTCCCGGGTTGCTGTGGCTGTCAGAGCCAATACCGGAGCTTTGGGGTAGGCTTCGCGTACCGGAGCTATTTTCAGGTATGAGGGACGGAAGTCGTAGCCCCATTGCGAAATACAGTGTGCTTCGTCTACGACGATGAACGAAACCGGCAGGTGCGGAATGAAATCTTTGAACAAATCGGTGCCTAACCGTTCGGGTGAAATGTACAGGAATTTATATCTGCCATAGATACAGTTCTCTAATGTGGTGATCATTTCGCGGCGGGAGAGCCCCGAGTGTAGGAATGCGGCTTTTATCCCTTTGGCTTTCAGGTTATCGACCTGGTCCTTCATCAGGGCGATGAGGGGCGTGATGACGAGTGCCATTCCCTCTACGGCGAGGGTGGGTACTTGGAAAGTAATGGATTTGCCTCCGCCCGTAGGCATCAGCCCCAGAGTGTCTTTGCCTTCGAGAACCGACAGGATAATTTCCTCTTGGAGAGGACGGAACGAATCGTATCCCCAATATTGCCGCAGTATTTCCCGAATGATTTCTTGCATGATATGCCGTTTGCTATTGCGGGGCAAAAGTAATAAAATCGTATGAATTCCTTCCGGATTGAAAAGAAAATCGTCCGGAATATTTCTTCGATAATCCGGACGATTTTTTTTAGCCTTGTTTCCGTTCGGTTATTCCGACGGTCGTATCGATTTGATCAGCAGTTGCAGGTAGGTATTGTTGTTATGCGTATTTTCTTCGATCGTGTAGCAGATGTCGAACGTTTTGTGCGACTTTATGTAGTCGTAATATTTACCCATGTTGAAAGCGATGCCGTTCAGTATATTTTCCGATGAACTGTCTACCAGTTCCAGTTTCAGATGTTCCCGGTGATGTCCTACCAGACGGCTGGTGCCGAAGTCGGTTACCTTGCGCGTACAGAATATCGGTTTGGCATTTCCCGGACCGAACGGGTTGAACTGTTTGAGGAGGTGGAAAAATTCGGGGGTAATCTCCTTGAACGAAAGTTCCGCGTCGATGTCCACTTGCGGCTGGGTCTGTTCGGGCAGAATGTTTTCCGCAATATGTGCTTCGAAGCGTTCGGTAAACGGTTTGATATTCTCTTCTTTCAACGACAAACCTACGGCATAGGGGTGACCTCCGAAGTTTTCGAGCAGGTCGCGGCACGATTCGACGGCTTTGTAAATGTCGAACCCTTGTACGGATCGGGCTGAACCGGTCGCCAGACCGTCGGACAGGGTAAGTACGACCGACGGACGATAGTACAATTCCGTCAAGCGCGAGGCTACGATGCCGATGATACCTTTGTGCCAATCCTTGTTGTAGATCACGATGGACTTGCGCTGTTCGATGTCGAAATGTTTATGCAGTATCTTGTTCGCCTCTTCGGTGATCCGCTTGTCGAGTTCCTTCCGGTCTTCGTTGTAACGGTCTATCTCTTTGCTTTTGCGATAAGCCTCTTCCGGATCTTTCGAGACCAACAGGTCTACGGCTTCCTTCCCCGATTGCATCCGCCCCGAGGCATTGATACGCGGACCGATTTTGAATACGATGTCGCTGATAGTAATGTTTTTACTGTTCAGCGAACAGATATTCAGAATACCTCTCAGCCCCATGCTCGGGTTGGAGTTCAGCCGTTTCAGCCCGTGATATGCCATGATCCGGTTTTCGCCGGTGATCGGGACAATATCCGAAGCGATGCTTACAGCCACAAGGTCTAACAGGGGCAGAAGGTTGCTTTCGATATCCAGTTTGTTGCTGATGGCGAATCCCTGCATGAATTTGTACCCGACACCGCATCCCGACAATTCTTTGTAAGGATAGGTGTCTTCTTCCATTTTCGGATTCAGGATCGCAGCCGCATCGGGCAGGGTTTCGTCCGGCACATGGTGATCGCAGATGATAAAGTCGATGCCGCGGCTACGCGCATAAGCCACTTTTTCTACGGCTTTTATGCCGCAGTCGAGCGTAATGATGAGGGTGATGCCGTTTTCTGCGGCATAGTCGATACTCTTGTCGGAGATACCGTATCCCTCTTCATAGCGGTCGGGAATGTAATAATCGATCCCGGAGTAGTAATTTTGTAAAAATTTGTACACTAAGGCGACCGCTGTTGTTCCATCCACATCGTAATCGCCGTAAATCAAAATCTTCTCTTTGCACCCCATGGCTCTGTTGAGCCGAGTTACAGCCTTGTCCATATCCCGCATCAGGAATGGATCGTGGAGATCGGACAATTGGGGCTTGAAAAACTTCTCCGCTTCTTCGGTGGAAGTTATGCCCCGTAATGCTAACAGTTTACAGATAGCCGGACACTGACCGTATTTTTTCGCCAATGTCTCTGCATGCTGTTGTTCTTCGGTTGTAAGGGGTAAGTAATTCCATTTACTTATCATTTATATGTTTTTTATTTTTTTATCGGTCTCGATCCTTTCGTTCGTTTGGGGACGATGGACGAAAGGGTATATAATCGGGGTGGAACATAGGGTAATCCGGTTGTAATCAATACCCTGTTTCCTCGATATGGAGCGGCTTTCGGGAGATGTAGCATGTACAGACAATCCCATAGGCAATTACAGCCGTAAAGTTATAAAAAAGAGTTGTAAAAAGCGTATGGCATCTGTTATAAATTAGTAATCTTTATTGTTTTCTTAACAATGAAAAAGCGAAATGCCGGATCAACCGAACCGCATTTCGCTTTCGTCCGATACGCTATGTGACAGCCGATCAATTTTCGTCCGGCTGTATGTGTACATCCATCTGGGGGAACGGGAAGTTCAATCCTTTCGACCCGAACTCCTTGTAAACAACTTCATTGAGGTAGAAATATACATCCCAGAAATCATTGACATCGCACCATGCCCGCACCAGAATATCGACCGAGCTGGCTGATAAATTTTGCAGGGCGACAAACGGAGCTGGTTCGGTCATTACTTTCGGATTCTGTGCCAATAATTCGAAGATCGTTTCCTTGGCGGTATCGTAATTGTCGCCATAAGCGATTCCGAATACCCATTCGACCCGGCGGATTCCGGTCTTGGAATAGTTGTTTATCGTTCCGGTAGACAGCCCTCCGTTGGGGATGATGATGGTTTTATTGTCGCCGGTATTGATGATGGTGCTGAAAATCTGGATAGCAGTCACTTTGCCGGTATATCCTTGCGCTTCGATGACATCGCCCACCCGATAGGGTTTGAGCAACAGAATCATGACACCACCTGCGAAATTCTGTAAAGTTCCGCTCAAAGCCATGCCGACAGCAACACCGGCAGAGGCGAATACGGCGATAAACGAGCTGGTATTGATACCTAAGATACCGATGACGGTAACCAGCAGCAACAGCATGGTTGCAATTCGTATTGTGCTTAGTACGAATGTGGTAAGCGATGGTTCTACGTTGCGTTTGGTCAGCCCGCGCAAGGCTATTTTATATACTTTCTGTATCAGCCATTTCCCGACATAAAATACGATAAGCGCGGTGATTATTTTTAATATAATGCGCAACGAGGCTTGGATGAACTGATTGAATACCGTCGTTATATCGATGCTTGCCATCCACGATAGTTTTTCCTTCAACACGACAGGGATACTATCGGCTGGAATTACAGGAATATCCGGACTGGGTATTTGTAGAAACAGTGCATTTAAAAATTCAGGAAGTATCATTTTTTTTTCTTCTAGTATTCTGTTATGGGGCGGAATACGGCATCGTACCAATCGAGCTTTTTATAAAATGCTTCGTCTGCCTCCTTTCCGATACCGGCATCGGGGAGATAGGTACTTAACCCGCAATGGGTGCGTATGCGGAGAGAATATACCGTTTCAGTTGCCGCTTTGTAGCGTACCACACGTTCCATTATCGCATTCAGCCGGTTGAGTTCATCGGCATTGACCACACTCTTGTATAAGTCTGTCAGATCGAAGAAAGCATAAGGCGGCTTCGGGTCGTAATATTGAATGCTGCTCAGGTCGATGCTGCGCAACTCTTCGGCATATTTCTGAGACAAGAAGTGCACTTCGTCAGCCAGTTCGTCCAACAAGCGGCAGTCGATCAAGCTGGTTGTAATATACGGATCGCTATACCCCCCGTTTTTATAAAAGTCGAAATTCGCTTCGCATACTTTTTGAAGATCGGGTGTCGATTGGAACAGGTAGGGGATTACCCGGTCGTAGATCATGCCTAACCCTACGACCTCCGAGGTCGATCCGATGTATTCTTCGGTTTTGTCCCGCAATTGATATATCGTTTCGATATTCCCCCCGAAACAAATATCGGATATGATAAACCGGTAATGTGCGTCGGGGATGGCTTGTGCCAACTCCGTAATTTCGATTTGGGCCCCGTTGTCATCACCGAACGAACGGGTCAGTCTGTCGCCGTCTGCGGCAATTTTGCGCCGGGCGGTTTTGTGTAGCGCCGATCCTTTCGGTACCCATCCCGATGCGTGCGACCACAAAATCAATCCTCTGCTTTCGGCTGGGAACAAACGGTCGGTTTCCCGGATAACTTCCGAGAGAGCCTCCCGGGTTGCCGAGTTCCGTTCCGGATATTCCTTGATAATTTTCTGTTCCGCCGATTTCCCGTTTTGTCTGATTTGGATCAATCGGGGTGTTTGCCCGTAAGGTACATGATATACAATTAAATTTCCACCGTTCAAAGCTCCTTGTGCCACAGCGGTTTGCATGGCACTCAGATTCTGGTAGTCCATGCCGTAGTACCCTAACGAATTGTTGGCAAGCATATACACCAAAACGGTTCGCTCTACGGGCGATGACGGCATTTCGTTCGGGTCGTCGGTGCAACCGTTTAACCCGATAACGGATGCGATTATCGTTACAATATATAGTATATATCTGATCGATCGTTTGGGCATGATTCAAATGATTTATTTGAAAAAGTTCGTAAAAGTAATTATTCTGGACGAAAATAGAAAAACATCCGGCGGAGAAAAAGGATTGGAATCTTGGATATTAAATAAAAATATTTTCTGTCGGGAACGAACGGGATATAAATATTTTTTATCGTTTCGGGCAATCTTTTTTGTTTCAGCCTGCTGCTTGTATGGATAGTATTCTCTATGACAAATGTTAGTCGGGGTTTAGGTTATCCCAAGGGATATCGGGTTGTATAGCGGACAAGTACGCATTGATCATACTAGCGGGTAAAGTTAAACCATTGTAAGTATGTCAAATTGCGTTAGACAATTCAAAGATTTATGAGTTACAAACAGTAAATGGACACACAGATATAGAAATATCATTCTCTAGGGTGTCGAACGATCGCTATATAACATATTTTATGCAGACTGCCTCTAATTCATAAAAAGTTGTTCAAATTGTGATTTTGCTGTTTAATTTGTTATATTTGCGAAAGAATTACAAATCTGAGGGGTAAAATGATACTTGAAATTCGTTTGAGCAACTTCTTCTCAATTAAAGATGAGGTGGTATTGGATATGCAGGCAGCAAGCATACAGACTAAAAAGGCAAAGAAACTTGAAGAAAATACATTTGTATGCGGTGATGAGCGGTTGCTTAAAACTGTTGCCATTTATGGTGCAAATGCCTCAGGAAAGAGCAGTGTTATCAAGGCTATTCGCGCTTGTGTGGGAATGATATTCTCATCTCACAATTACAATGAGAATACGATATTTGCCTTTACTCCGTTCAAATTTGGAGGTATTGGGAAGCCTAGTGCATTCTTCATTCGATTCCTTCTTGATGGTATCGAATATGAATATTCTTTTGAACTCAATAAAATTGAGATATTGAAAGAGGCATTGTACTATTATCCGAATGGTCGTCGTTCACTGGTGTTTTCTCGTGATGAGATGAAGGGACCCGATAAAAAGGATATCTATGAATTCCGATCGGTGATCCGTCGTCCTATGGATGTTGCTTCCAATACGTCCAAGAAAACGCTTTTTGTGTCGCGTGCCAGCCAGATGGATCGTGATGTTGCAAAAGATGTTTTTCGGTATTTCAATGAACGTTTTATTCTGAATTATATAGGATATAATACCTTTTCCATTGAACGATTGCTGAATGAGAATAAGGAGCAGTTTCTTAATGTGCTGCGAATTGCTGATAGCGATATTGTCAAAATCGACAGCAGGTACGAAAATAAAGTTCTGTCTACTGCGGTGATTGATCCTGCTGAAAACCAAATATTGTCGGTAGAAGATATTCAGAAATCGCAGTTGGTTATTACTACCTACCATAAGAATAATCCGGATATACCTTTCAATTTTTTTGCAGAAGAATCTGATGGAACACAGCGTTTATTCAATATGATGCTGACGATTCTGGATATCGTCAAGAATAATAAAATCTTGTTGATAGATGAAATCGAGACGCAGTTGCATATAAAACTGGTAGAGTATATTATCGGTTTGTTCAATAAAAGTGAATCGGCGCAACTGATATATACTACGCACAATACATACCTGCTTAATACTAATAAGTTGCGTAAGGACCAGATATATTTTGTCAACAAACGGGATAATGGTTCCTCGGATTTGTATTCACTATTTGATTACAAGGATTTCCGCGATGGGCTGGATGCAGAAAAGGCATATCTGCAAGGCCGTTTTGATGCTATCCCGTATATTGACGAACAGGCAGATAGTTTTATAAAATAGGAACTGATATGGGACGACAAATAAGAAAATCCAAAGGCAAAACAATGAAGCCAAACTTCTTTGTTTTCTGTGAAGGGGAGTCTGAGGTTACCTATATCAGTCACCTTCGTTCGCAATACCGTGCGCCTATTCAGATTATTTCAAGAAAGAGCGATTCGAACATATCAGATAGGTATATAGAGAATTGTAAACGGGAATATATTACAACCAAAAATGATAAAACATTTCTAATGTTTGACTTAGATGTGGCCGGAATGTTGGAACGCCTGCAAGGTATTCCAGATGCGGTATTGTTGGTGTCGAATCCATGTATTGAGTTGTGGTATTTGCTACACTTTGAAGAGTGTCATGCCGAACTAACTCAAAATGCCTGCATCAAGAAACTGAAAAGACATTTTGAACACTATGTAAAGGGAACTTTGGCATTAAACGAAAAGCAGCAACTATCCGAAAAGGCATCAGATGCAACGGAAAGAGCCAAGGTGTTGGAGGTATATAATAATCCATCAACTACCATCTATAAAATGATAGAACTGCTGGAAAGTTTGTAATTTGAAGATTATGAAGAATTGAAAAATTACATAAGCTGATATATTTTTTTGATATTTTGTCAGAATCACAAGATAAAGGTGCTAAACTAAAATAAAAGTAGCTATAAAATCGCCAGAGATATTGTGTTATAAATGCTTGGGATATAAATCCAAAATCAGTAGTAAAACGGTAGAGGTGCGATATAATGGTTAATTTACGCCAAAGAATGATTTTTCCGGATACCGGTAAGGTAAACAATTTGCAAAGTGTTACCGGAAAAGAAAAAGTAGATGACAAATGGCTTGAAAATAATATAGATTCTCGATATAAAAAAATATATCAATGTTCCGTTGTCCAACCCGGTCATGGCTATTCGGCGTACTTCACAACCGGTGAGGGTGAAATGAAATTTGTCCGTATTTATATAAAGGACTATACCCTTAACCAATCCGGATCTTTGAATTCTATAACCATCCAATACCAATTGTATTAACTAAAAAAATACAATCTTCGGGAGTTGTTATTTTAGGCATTCTTACGCATTGAAAAGGGGTTGTATCGAAAATTTCATTTCGACACAACCCCTTACAGTTCCATTAACTTAGAGAGATTATTTCTTTGACTCCTCTAAAGAGACTTTACGAAATTCTTTCATCAGTTTTTCTAATTCCAACGAAGCTTTACGAGCACGAGTGCCGGCAGCTTTGTTTCCTTTTTCCGATTGCATACCGGCTTCTTTCGAGAATACATCGTATACCTCTTGGATTTTTGAAATAAGTTCTGTCATTTGTGTAAATATTAATTGGTTTGTATTTATGCAAAGATAATGTTTTTATTATTATAGCAATGTATTTTGCCGTTTTTTTTCATGATTTTATTAGTTCAATCCCTGTTTTTGATGAAAAATTGCATATTCTTGCATTTTTGAGAAGTTTTATCGGGTTATTTTGCATCCTGTATGGTTGGAAACGGTAAATAAAGTGAAAAAATTGAATGTTCCATTAGATTTGTGTTACATTTGTTTTTAAAGAATTTTCGGGAGGATCGGATGCGATTTTTTATCCGGCATATCTTCGAAAAGAAAAACAGGCTGGTTATGAATTTACGTTGGATTGGAGTCATTGTTGTAGGATGTTTTTCGGCATTAGGAAGCACGGCTCAGGATTATTACGATTGGGTAGATACTTCCGATAAATATATTCAGGAAAGAGCATGGGAAAAAGCGGAGGAGGCTTTGCAGAATGCACTGAGGTCTGAGCCGGCGAATCCCGGAAATGCCTTGTTGTTGTCCAATCTGGGCACGGTGCAACGTTATGCCGGTAAGTTGGAGCAGGCTTTGCAGAGTTATACCAACGGATTGCTGATGACCCCCAATTCGGTAACGTTGTTGAGAAACCGGGCGGCATTATATGCCGAGATGGACAGCCTGCAATCGGCATTGGCTGATTATAATCGGATCTTGATAATCGACAACAATGACGAGGATGCTCTTTATAATCGCGGTCTGATCCATTTGGAACAGGGCGACACATTAGGCAGCCGGCAAGACATGGAGCGGCTTTATGCGATGAATCCTGAAAGCCTGAATGCCCATATCGGCTATGCGGCTTGGTTGAAATCGGTCGGGCGTTATCGTGAAGCTGCCGAACAATATACGCAGGCGATAAAGATGCAACCCGATGAAGCGACTCACTACATCAATCGGGCGGAAGCCTATGTATTTTCCGGTCAGTTGCAGAAAGCCGATAAAGATACGAAGAAAGCGATGGAACTGGCTCCCGCCGATCCGTTGGTTTATGTGTTGCGGGCAATGGTGAATATTGCCCGATATGAAGACGGTGCAGCCCGGCGGGAGTTGGCGAAAGCAGTAGAGCTGGGATATGACCGGAATGCTGCCGACCGTTTGTTGAAAGAATTGGATAAGCCTTAAAAGAATCCTGCCTTGACTTTGCATATCGGGAAAAAAGCGTTACCTTTGTAGTAGTGAAAGCGCGTATCGATATGCGCTATTGAAAATCGCACGCCATGTCGGGATGCGACAGTTTCTTTTATGGAGGATATGTTTGAAATAGCACGACACATCGAATATCTGTTAAGTATCCACAATCGGGTATCATTGCCGGGTTGGGGGGTATTCGTATGGCGTTGCACGCCGGCTTCGTTCGATAGAAACGGATTCCGTTGTTTGCCTCCGTCCGATAGTCTGGTTTTCGAGAATGAAGATAAAACGCCCGACGATTTGTTGGTACGATCGGTGATGCGGGCGAAGTCGATCGGTCCGGCAGAAGCCAAACTGTTTATCCTGACCGAGTTGAAGTCGTTGAGAAAGTCACTTCAAGCAAATACAAGCGTAGTATTCGGTACATTGGGGCGTTTCGCTTGGTCTGAGACCGGTGAGCCTGTATTTACGGCAAATCCGAATACCATGCAGACGAATAGCTTCGGATTGATGCCCGTATCACTTACTCCGCTGGCATTGTTGCAGTCGGTCGAAAAAGCCGTTGCCATACAGCAGAAGCAAGAAGAGGAGCCGAAGAAAGCCGATACCTTGTATATCCCGATAAACCGGCGTTTCGTGCGTTCGGTCGCAAGCATTGCCGCTGCAATTCTGTTGCTGTTTATGATTTCGACGCCGGTCGATCACACCAATACGGTATCGGAATATGCCGGACTGGTGACGACCGAACTGTTTTCTGCGCCCGAATCCACAATCGTATCATCCGGCAATGACGAAGGTTCCGTATCTGCCCCGGAACAACCCGTAGTCGAAGCCGTACCGTTGGCAATAGATGTGACACCGGGACGATTTGATGCCGAATCGGATTTGCAATCGGCATCAGCCGTGCTTTCTGACGATCGTCAAGAACCGGTTTACTATATTATCGTATCTTCGCTTCACAGTTATGATGCGGCAAAGCAGGAACTGAAAAAGATGCAACGGAAAGGATGTACAGATGATATCCGGATTTTGCAAGGTGCAAAGAAAAGCCGTTTGTACATAGCATCGTTTTCCACTCTTGCCGAAGCTCAGGATTATTGGAATCAGATGGATAAACATCGTTATCCCGGTGTCTGGATTTACAATGCCTGCCGCGATCGTTAATGCAGGGGCACATCTTGTCCCGATTTCTTATTGTATATGAAGATTATTCACCTTCTCTTTTCAGGCGCCTTGCTGGCAACTATCGGATGCTCGTCACCCGTTCGACCTTCTTTTTTAATTGACGGTAAAGCCGACCGTGGCGACGAAAACGATGTTACTTTGTCCGCTCGCGATGGCGGGGAGGGGCAGCCGATAGCTCATACTGTTGTAGAACAGGGCAGATATACGATGCGGGGAGAATTTCCGCTTGCCGGATTGGCTGCATTGACAATAGAAAATGACGATACGCTATCTTTGGCAACCGCATTTATATTGTCAAACGATACGTTCTGTTCGCAAGTGACGGAGGGTGGGATAGAGGTTTGGCATCCCTACAAGACCGATGTGATTCGCTCCTTGTCATTGCTCGCTTTGCAGCGTGCCGATTCTTTGGCGGCATGGCATGAAGAATATAAAACTCTTTTCGCCGACAAGAACTTGACGGTAGAGACAGAACACCGATACGAAGAGAAGGTCGCACGCTTGAATGAGAAATACCGGCAACAGATCCGTTCCTCCATTGTGGCGAACGATACGACCGAAGTCGGACTTTATCTCTTCTTGCAATATCGGTCGGCTTTTTCAGAAAAAGAACAAGCAGAACTGTACAGCCGTTTCTCTCCCGATCTGCGGAGGAATGAGCCGATGATTGCCGTGCGGCGTTGGCTCGATGTCGTGGATCAGGTATCGGCAGGATGTGATATACCGGATTATCCGCTCTATACGGAAAGAGGACGAGCTATACCGTTGCATCAATATATCGGACAATATTGTTATCGGGCGATATTTGTCTGGGCTTCATGGAATACTCTTTCTGCCGGACAATGGAGCGAACTCCGGAGTATTTACCGCGATTTTTATGGGTTTGGACTGCGGATGATAGATATTTCCATTGACACGGATCGGAATGCATGGCAGGCATCATTGAAAGATATTCCGACCGGATGGCGTCATTTTAGGGCGGTAGAACCCGAGTCCGAAACACCCGATTTTGCCCAGACGATGGGGATAGAGAAATTACCTTATATTATATTGGTAGATCCTAAGGGGAAAATCGTTGCACGCGATTTAACGGTGGCTACACTTCGCCAGACATTGGAAACACTTTCTGCACGCAAATAGTTGAACGTTTTCGATAGCCGAGGGCAGAGCCGAACTTGTTCGGGCTATGCCGAGGCAAGAAAAGGTGCATGAATATGAATGTTTTCGATAGCCGAGGGTAGAGCCGAATTTATTCGAGCTATGCCGAGTCAAGACAAGGTGCATAATATGAACGTTTTCGATAAGCTGAGAGGTAGCTCCGAATCTGTTCGAGCTATGCCGAGACAGGAACGGTGCATGAAAAAGTCGTTTATCCGAAGGCAATAAAAAAACCGGAGTCTTTTAAGATCCGGTTTTTTTATGTGGGTTGGGGTTGTAAACTTATTCAGCTACTACCTCGAACTCGATATCTACGCTAACTTCTTTGTGAAGTTTGATAGTGGCTTTGTAGTGACCTACTTCTTTGATAGAGTCTTTGATCACGATTTGTTTGCGATCTACGTTGTGTCCGAGTTTCTCCAAAGCTTCTGCGATCTGGATGCTGTTCACAGAACCGAAGATTGTGCCCGTAGAACTTGTTTTAGCACCGATGGTAAAGGTTACGCCTTCGAGAGCAGCAGCAGCGGCAACAGCGTCGGCTTTGATCTTTTCCAGTTTGTGAGCGCGTTGTTTCAAGTTTTCTTGCAACACTTTCAGTGCGGAAGGAGTAGCGATAACCGCTTTTCCGTAGGGGATCAAATAGTTGCGACCGTATCCGTCTTTAACAGTTACTACGTCGTCTTTGTACCCAAGATTTACGATATCTTCTTTTAAAATTACTTGCATTCTTTGTTTCCTCCTTCGTTTAATTATTTCATCATGTCAGTTACATAGGGAAGCAACGCTAAATGACGAGCTCTTTTTACAGCTTGTGCAATACGACGTTGGAACTTCAAGGAAGTACCCGTGATACGACGGGGAAGGATCTTACCTTGTTCGTTCAAGAATTTTTTCAAAAATTCAGGATCTTTGTAGTCGATATATTTGATACCGCTTTTTTTGAAACGGCAATATTTTTTCTTTTTGACATCAACCGACGGAGGAGTCAAATATCTGATTTCAGATTGTGCTTGTGCCATTGCTTAGTTCTCCTTTACTTCTTCTTTAATTGCTGATTTAACACTTCTTCTTTTTGCTGCATATTCTGCTGCATACTTATCCATCTTGAACGTCAAGAAACGGATAACACGTTCGTCACGACGGAATTGAACTTCCAATTTGGCGATGACTTCGGGGTTGGCGTTAAACTCCAACAGATTGTAGAAACCTGTCGTTTTTTTCTGGATCGGATAAGCAAGTTTGCGTAATCCCCAGTTTTCTTCGTTCACAATTTCGGCTCCTTGTTCGGTCAAAATCGCTTTGAATTTGTCTACCGCTTCCTTCATCTGTACATCAGACAAAACGGGAGTTAAAATGAAAACGGTTTCGTAATGATTCATACTCGTTTAATTTAACTTGTTAGGTAATATTTTTCAATTGCGGTGCAAAGTTATGAATTATTAAATTACTGTGCAATACCTGTTTCTACTTTTTCTGACTTTATTTCCTCTTTTTGTGTGATTTCTCTTGGAGATAAAATATTTTATGTGCGAGGGGAATGGATGTTTCGGATAAGGTACCTATATAAAAAGGAGAAGGGTATCTACCACAGACACCCTAACCCGAATTATAAACATCAAAAATAAAAGTTTTCTTTTTTCTTACTCCTCGTTGTTTTGTGTAACCTTGTTGTAGTTCAACGTATAATACAAGGAGGTTTTATCGCCTACATTGGTCGATGAATATTCTGCCAGATACCGGAGTACCAACTTGATATCTTTGTCGGTAGGGTATTGCGGCAAAACGAACGAAATGTAGTCCGATTTCAACTTGTCCGACGTCTTCGCACCTGTGTATTCGATATACAATGTGTCGGTGCTGCTTTCGCCGTCGTAGGCTTTCGGTTGTACCATACGCAATGTGCCGTCTTGATCCTTGTTGTACAAGAATGTGAGCAATACATCGTTCTTACGGTACAATATGGTAGGACGGTAAGCGTATAAAGCCAGAATCGTATCCGATTCGAATTGTGCGCCTTCTTCGAGAACCGTAGGGTCGCAATCGAATTTTGAGGGTTCGATCGTTGCTTTATAGATACCCGTAGTCAGTATGTCCGGTTGGTTATCGTAATCGATAAAGAATTTGGCAAACACCCGACTTCCTTCTTCATATTTATAGGTAGCCAAATCGTCGCTTGTGATATACAAGTATGCCCCGTCGATAGCGATATAAGGCGATCCCGATTCGGTGTAATATACAGATCCTACTCCGCTTGTCGATATGGAGTTCCCGTCGCTGTCCAGACAACTCGTTGCTGCCAATAAGGAGCTACACGCCAAGAACAATCCGATAATACGACTTTTCATCATCAATACATTTTTTCCTTTCATAGATATAGATGCTAAATCGATGCATTTCGTTGCATCGTTGTGATAAAATTATGATATTTTTTTCTCTTTATTTCCTTAGAAGCTGTTTCTGAGCCCCATAGATAATCCGAAATTTACCGATTTGTGGTTCCAGATACTTTGAACCGACGACTTGTTGTCGAAATAGTACCCGACATTAGGTTCGGCATAGATCTCGATTCGCTTGTAGAAACGGTAGGAGGCACCGACTTTGGCGTGGACCGACATCTGTACCTCGTCGTGGTTGTATTTCACGAACGAATTTTGTTCGGTTTCTCCTTCTTTTATTTTGCTTTTTGCCGATCCGTACACTAAAAAGTCGGCTTGTGTACCGGCGGAAGCATAAAACGAAGCATTACCCCAATGGGCAAAACGATAAATCAGGTTTAACGGGATTCCGATGTAATGTAATTCCTGTTTTCCCGAAATGTTGTTTCCGCTGAATGTCGAACTTAAATAGGTGTAAATTGCACCCGATTCGATACCCAGATAAGAGTTCAATGTCTTTTCGGCAGTGATACCGAATGCAAGCGGCATGGCATGCGAATATTTCAATTCGGTTTGCTTCATTTCCGTGCTTCTGGTGAGCGAGGCGCTTTGGGGCATCGGTGCCTCTTGTACAGGAGTGCTGACAGTAGTACTGCGGTTTAAAGCCAAAGCCCCGTCGGCAAGTACGCTGACGGCATATTTCCGGTGGAATTTTTTATTCTTCTGTATATCGATCTGCGGAGCGTCCATCGACGTTTTCTTTTTTACCGTTACGACCGAAGCCGGAGCTGCGGGAGTGTGGTCTATATGGTTCTCGGCAAGTTCGATCGGCGAGTCGGGGATAGGGGCGATAAATACCGCCGAAGTGTCGGCTGCCGTTTGGGCTGGCGTATTCTCCGTTGCGGCGGAACGTTGCGTCGCGTTTATGTTGTTTGCCAGAGATGCCGGGATATGAGGTGCGGAAATAATCAGCGGCAAGCTGGATTGTTCCTGCTTTATCTGTTCCGCAAGGACTCGTGTCGCCTGCTGTTGCTGTTTGCTTTCGTTTACCAGCAATATCGAAGTAACGGAAAACAGGGCGGCGATAGTTGCTGCTGCCGAGTAACGTACGATGCGGATGAATGGCGAAATTCTCTTTTGCGGAATATGTGTCGCGATGGCATTCCATAGGAATTCCGGAACTTCGGCTTCATGCCGTTCGAGTTTTGCTTTTATTAGTCTGTCAAATTCCGAATCGTTCATAATTTGTCAGTTAAATTTCTGAAAGTCTTTTTTGTAAAAGTCTTCTTGCTCTTGCGAACTGCGACCGGGATGTGCTTTCGCTGATACCCAATGCCTCGCCGATCTCCTTGTGGGAATACCCTTCGATGGCATACATGTTGAATACCGTACGAAATCCGGCAGGCAGTTCCGCAATGATTTCCATCAGTTCGTCAGCCGAGATGTTTTCGAGTGCCGACGAATCGGTATCCGGCACATCTTCCGTGTCGTCTATATCGAGGCTCTCTTTCAGCAGGTCGTTCCGTCGCAGATGTTCCAACGCCGTGTGGGTAAATATCTTGCGCATCCAACCTTCGAACGAGCCTTCGAAGCCGAACGTAGACAACGATGAAAAAACTTTGATGAACCCCTCTTGTAAATAGTCATACGCCGTCTCCCGATCTTCTGCATAACGCAGACAGACCGAAAGCATTTTCGGCGCATAGGTTTCATAAAGAAGCCTTTGCGACCGGGCGTCGTTCCGTTTACAAGCTGCTATCAGCTTTTTTTCATCAATAGCCATTGTTCGACAACGGCATCTATATTTATAGATGCACGATTAGGTGTTTTTGTTGCATCATTGAAAATATTTAGCAGTTTCATTTTCGAGAACGAAAACGAAACTGCTAAATCTCAATGGTATAAATATCTTATAGTTTGTCTCAATCCAATTTGTGTATCACGAGTCCCGAACGCAATTTGGGTTCGAACCACGTTGTTTTAGGCGGCATGATGTTACCCGTGTCCGCAATATCCATAATTTGTTGCATAGATACCGGATAGAGGGCAAGCGCCATTTTCATTTCGCCGCTGTCTACACGTTTCTGCAATTCGCCGAGCCCGCGGATTCCGCCTACGAAATCGATCCGTTTGTCGGAGCGCAGATCGTGGATTCCGAGTATATCGCGCAATATCAAGTCGGACGAAACCGTTACGTCCAATACTCCGATCGGGTCCTGGTCGTCGTAAGTTCCGGGTTTGGCGGTCAAAGAGTACCAGCATCCGTCTACATAGAGGGCGAAATTATGTAAATGGGTCGGCTTGTAGATTTCCGCACCTTTCTTTTCGATATCGAATTGTTCGCCGACTTTGTTTAAGAACTCTTTTACCGACAATCCGTTCAAGTCTTTCACTACGCGGTTGTAGTCGATGATATTCAGTTGCGATCCGGGGAAACATACGGCAAGGAAGTAGTTGTATTCCTCTGTTCCGTTGTGGTGCGGATTCTGTTTGGCTTTTTCTGCTCCTACCAATGCGGCGGCAGCCGTACGGTGATGTCCGTCTGCTATATAAAGGTAGGGAATGCCGGCAAACAACTCCGTGATGCGGTCGATGTCCTTGCGGTCGTTGATCACCCAGAAATGATGTCCGAATCCATCGGGCGCTACAAAATCGTATTCCGGCTCTCCGGCAGTGATGCGGGCTACGATAGCATCCAGTTCTGCATGATCGGGGTAAGCGAAGAATACAGGTTCGATATTGGCGTTGTTGATGCGCACGTGTTTCATACGGTCTTCTTCCTTATCGCGGCGTGTCAGCTCGTGTTTTTTGATCACTCCGTTCATGTAGTCTTCGACGTATGCGCCGACTACCAGCCCGTATTGGGTGCGGCCGTTCATCGTTTGGGCATACACATAATATTTTTCTTCGGCATCCTGTACCAGCCAGCCTTTCTCCTGAAATTTCTTGAAATTTGCTACGGCTTGGGCATATACCGGTTCGGAATGCTCGTCCGTACCCGGAGCGAAATCAATTTCCGGCTTTATGATATGATAAAGCGACTTCTCGTTGTCACCAGCTTCCCGGCGAGCCTCTTCCGAGCTAAGTACATCGTATGGGCGGGAAGCAACCTCTTCTACCC
>OAUV01000214.1_pt1 | contig 73773 bp, 67 predicted proteins | sample 1516841 | NCBI WGS metagenome assembly OAUV01 (sample SAMEA2580044, study PRJEB22360) | human gut metagenome | biome: human gut; feature: human-associated habitat; material: faeces | place: Denmark | collected 2008/2010 | reverse complement strand
CGTAGAGAATTGGGAAACCGGATGGTGCCTCCGCCTGCCGATTTCTCGCTGCCCGGTGTAATGGATGCCCGTCAGGCAATCCGCTGGGCGTTCAATGCCGATAAAGGCGACATCTCCGAAATCTTTACTTCGGGCGACAAGTTCGTCGTAGCCGCTTTGGAAGGCGTAACCCCCGAAGGGTATGCACCGCTGTCGGAAATCAGAGCCGCTTTGGAAATGAGAATCCGCAACGATAAAAAAGCCGAAGCCCTCATCCAATCGCTCAAAGCTCAGAACCTCAACTCGATGGACGCTTATGCGAAAGCCATGAAGACGACGGTATCCGATGCGAAATTCGTATCGTTCGCTTCGCCCTCTATCTCGGGTGTAGGATTCGAACCGGCGATCAGCGGCTTGGCTCCCTATGCCAAGAAAGGCGAAATCGTAGGTCCGGTGAAAGGAAACCGCGGTGTATATGTATTCACTGTAACCGACAAAGAAGTATCGGCTAAACCGTTCGATGCAGCAGCCGAAGCCGAACGCTTGAAACAAGCATCCAATGGTATCATCAATAGCCAGTTGATGAACGTGTTGCGCGACAAAGCCGAGATTGAAAATACAATGATTCGCTTCTTCTAATCCGAAGCGGACAACCGGAAACAACGGAGGGGCTGTGTCGAAATGAAGTTTTCGATGCAGCCCTTTTTCGGTGCGTTGGAATACGTGTGAGGCGAGAAGCTGAATATAAGGACAGGATATATGATACCGCTTGGAGCTTCGGGCTGAAACCGGAACGTGCGAAACCGGCGAATATAAACAATAGGAATATGGCAGAAAAAGAACATTTGGCAGGCAAGACGATCGAAGAACTGCAAACGATCGTGCACTCCTCGGGGTTACCCCGCTTTGCGGCAGGGCAGATCGCTTCGTGGCTTTATGTAAAGCGGGTAAAGGAAATATCCGCCATGACGAATCTTTCCAAAGCTGCCCGTGAGGCACTTTCGGAACGTTACGATGTCGGTTACCGTCCGCCTGTGGAGGCGATGCGTTCGGTCGATGGCACGGTGAAATATCTGTTTGCCGTCGATGGCGGGCACTTTGTCGAGGCGGTCTATATTCCCGACCGCGACCGTGCCACGCTATGTGTGTCGTCGCAGGTAGGCTGTAAGATGAATTGCAGCTTCTGTATGACCGGCAAACAAGGCTTTTCCCGTAGCTTGACGGCAAGCGAAATATTGAACCAGATCATTTCCATACCCGAAAGCGATACGCTCACCAACTTGGTGTTCATGGGCATGGGAGAACCGTTCGACAATACCGACGAGTTGCTGAAAGTGCTGCGCATCCTTACCGAAAAATGGGGGTTCGCGTGGAGTCCGAAACGGATTACGGTATCGACCATCGGGCACTTGAAAGGTATGAAACGTTTCCTCGACGAGAGCGACTGCCATTTGGCGATCAGCCTGCATTCTCCCTATCCGGCGGAACGGTTGTCGCTCATGCCGGTAGAGAAGGCTTTCCCGATACGCGATGTGTTGGACGTGCTGCGCCGTTACGATTTCGCGCACCAGCGCCGTCTTTCGTTCGAGTACATCCTTTTTGCCGGGCACAACGACTCGTTGCAGCATGCCGACGCATTGGTGAAACTGTTGGCGGGACTGGATTGCCGGGTCAATCTGATCCGCTTCCATGCCATTCCCGGCGTACCGTTGAAAAGCTCCGACGAACGGGCGATGGTCGCTTTCCGCGACCGGTTGAACGAAAAGGGAATTGTCAGTACCATACGTGCCTCGCGGGGTGAAGATATTTATGCCGCATGCGGTATGCTTTCGACGGCAAAAAAGGAGGATAAACTGTTCTAAATAGAAATAAGTGGCGGCGGTACGGATATTTTTTCGGGGATAATCCGTATCTTAGTCGCTGGAAACGGCGTTGGAGCATCGGGCTGAAAGGCTGTTTCGGAAACATACAATGACGATATGGAAGAAGAACGTAAGATAAAAGTGGGCATAACCCACGGCGATATGAACGGAGTAGGGTATGAAGTGATCCTTAAAACCCTTTCCGATCCGAGAATAGTGGAATTGTGTACGCCGGTCGTGTACGGCTCGGCAAAAGTGGCATCGTATCACCGCAAGGCGCTGGATATGCCGCCGGTGACATTCAATATCGTTGCGTCGGGCGAACAGGCGGAAGATATGAAGTTGAACATGGTGAACTGTATCGAAGACGAGGTGAAGGTGGAAATCGGGAAACCGACTGCCGCCGCCGGCGAAATGGCTTATCTCGCTTTGGAACGGGCGTGTGCCGATCTGGAAGCCGGAAAGATCGATGCCCTGCTTACGGCACCGATCAATAAACATACGATACAGTCCGACAAATTCGATTTCCCCGGACATACCGAATATCTCGAACGCCGTTTCGGCGAGGGCAAGAAGTCGTTGATGATTTTGATGAACGACTTCCTGCGTGTCGCTTTGGTGACCGGACATCTGCCGATCTCGCAGGTGGCGGAACATATCGACAAGCCCACCGTATTGCAGAAACTGCAATTGTTCAACCAGTCGCTGAAACAGGATTTCCGGATCGTCAAACCGCGCATAGCCGTATTGTCGCTCAATCCGCATGCCGGCGATTCGGGTTTGCTGGGTACGGAGGAGAACGAGGTCATAGCCCCGGCGATCGCCGAAGCGAACAACAAAGGCATCCTCTGTTTCGGTCCTTATTCTGCCGACGGATTCTTCGGTTCGGAGCATTATAAAAAATTCGATGGCGTATTGGCAATGTACCACGATCAAGGGCTGGCACCGTTTAAAACGTTGGCGATGGAAGACGGCGTGAACTTTACTGCCGGCTTGCCGGTTGTACGTACGTCGCCCGCACACGGTACGGCTTACGATATTGCCGGGTTGAATCAGGCATCGGAAGAGTCGTTCCGCCATGCGCTTTATCTGGCATTGGATGTCTATCGCAACCGGGCGGATTATCGGAGTGCGCATGCCGCGCCGTTACGCAAGCAATATTTCGATAAGGGCGACGACAGTGTGAAACTGAAACTGGATTCGGAAGAATAAAAGCGTAAGCCATGCGAGGCAAGAGATTCCATATATTCATTGCCACCGGTTTTGGGTCGGGCTTTTCGCCGTTTGCCCCGGGTACGGCTGGTGCCACTGTGGCGTGGCTTATCTGGTGGGCATTGTCGTTTGTCTGTGCCCCTGAACTTCTGTTGTGGCTCACCGTTGCATTGGTCCTGCTGTTCACCGCATTGGGCGTATGGTCGTCGGATGCGTTGGAACCGTTGTGGGGAAAAGACCCTTCGCGCATTGTGGTCGATGAGATGGTAGGGACATGGATTGCCCTGCTGGCAGTACCGTTCGACAGCGATTACCGGTATCTCTATGCCGTAGCGGCATGGGCGTTGTTCCGTCTGTTCGATATATTCAAACCGTTGGGCATCCGTAAAATGGAGTCGCTCAAAGGCGGTATCGGGGTTATGATGGACGACATACTGGCTGGCGTGTACAGTTTCGTCGTGTTATTGGCTGTAAGATGGTGGCTCGGGTAGAAACTGGCAAACGGAACGGTTGGCACGAAATAGTCACCTTTCTAAAAGCGCAGGCTTCGTCGTTGCTGGCGACAGCCGTCGATTTCGGTGTGACCGTCCTGCTGGCGAACCTGTTCGGCATCTATTACGTGTATGCCACGTTTATCGGGGCGTTGTCGGGCGGATGTGTGAACTGTGCAGTGAATTATAAATGGACCTTTCGCTGCCGCGACACCAAAAAGAGCCATGTGGCATTGAAATATATGTTGGTGTGGGCAGGCAGCATCGCCCTGAATACGTACGGCACCTACCTGCTGACCGAAGCCCTTGTCGCAGGGGCGGGCGCAGGCGAGAATATCTATATCGTCGCTAAAATGGCGGTAGCGATTCTGGTAGCCTGTTTCTGGAACTATCTGCTGCAACGCTGTTTCGTGTTCCGGAATGTTCATATCTTGAAAAGCATAAAAAAATAATCGTTATGAAATTTAGAGACTGGGGACAACAGATGATTTATAAAATAATCAATCCCCTTGTGCGCGGAATGATCAAGGTGGGAATCACTCCCAATTTTATTACCACCACCGGATTTGTATTGAACGTAGTGGCGGCTGCCTATCTGGTTTACGGCGGATTGTATGGAGCCGCAGGCGATTACTCGTATATCGGCTGGGGCGGGGCAATCATCCTGTTTGCCGGGCTGTTCGATATGATGGACGGACAAGTGGCGCGTATCGGAAACCTGAGTTCGACGTTCGGTGCGTTGTACGATTCGGTACTCGACCGGTACAGCGAACTGGTATCGTTTTTCGGTATCTGCTCGTATCTGATGTTGCAGGGATATGCCGTTGAGGCGATTATCGCTTTTCTGGCATTGCTCGGCTCGTTGATGGTCAGCTATGTGCGTGCCCGTGCCGAAGGGTTGGGCATCGAATGTAAAATCGGATTCATGCAGCGTCCCGAACGGGTGATCGTCACCAGTGTCGGTGCGATAGCCTGCGGTGTCGCCGCCTATTGTATGGGAGCGGATCCGGCATTCGATCCGATGTATATCTTTACGGTAGCGATTGCCTTTGTCGCTTTGTTCTCCAACATTACGGCGTTTGCCCGTATTCGTCATTGCCGCAAGTCGTTGCAAAAGAAAGCATAAGATGAAGTTGTCCGTAAAATTGCCTTCCCGTCGCGAAACGACACTCGTGCTGCTCCTTTCCGCTCTCTATCTGGGGCTGACAGCGGCATTTGTCGGGTTGCGGGTCGAGCATGTATTGCTTATCGTGCTTTACAATGCCCTTTTCTTCGGCAGCGAGTTTACCCGCAAATTGGCGGTGGCATTGTTGCTGTTCGCTATTTTCGGAGCTTCGTACGACTGGATGCGCGTATATCCGAATTATGAAGTGAACCCGATCGACGTCGCCGGTGTTTATACGTTGGAAAAAAGTTGGTTCGGCGTGACGGACGGCGGGCTCCGCGTTACGCTTTGTGAATATTTTGCGCAGCACCATTGTGCGATCGTCGATTTTCTGGCAGGTATTTTTTATCTCTGCTGGGTTCCCGTGCCGATCGCATTCGGTGTGTGGCTTTATTTTGCGAAACGGCGCGAAGTCTATTTGCGGTTTGCGATAGTCTTTCTGTTCGTCAATCTGATCGGGTTCGCAGGCTATTATATCCATCCGGCGGCACCGCCGTGGTATGTGGCGCAGTACGGGCTGGAACCGATTCTGAACACGCCGGGCAGTACGGCTGGGCTGGGACGTTTCGACGAGTTGGTCGGCATGAACATCTTCGGGTCGATCTATACACGCAACTCCAATGTATTTGCCGCCATACCGTCGCTGCACTCTGCCTATATGCTGGTGACGCTCTACTATGCCATTGTGAACCGGAGCAACAAATGGGTGATCGCCCTTTTTTCAGTGATCCTTGTCGGCATCTGGTTTACGGCGATTTACAGCTCGCACCACTACCTGATAGATGTTTTGCTGGGCATCGGCTGTGCCCTGTCGGGCATATTGATCTTTGAAAAAGGTATTATGAGAATACCGGCATTCCGGCGGTTTTTCGGAACATACCTCTCTTATATCGAATAAAAGATTTGCGATTTGTCCGATTTTAAGAAAACTTTTTGGAGATATTTTTGTTAAACTTTCGGACGGAGGTGTAACTATACGTTAAAAAGCCCGGCATCCCCGGGCTTTTATATTACCGGCAGTTCTCTCTTGGGATAGAAAATAAGAACAAAAGAACACATGAAGTTTGCGTCTTTTATTTAAATTTGTAAGATAGTTATGGCACTCACTATCGGGTGGAGACCCGCAGTTGGAATTTGTATGAAAAGTACCATGGAATCGAATTGTCCTGTATCTGTTTTTTATAGCGTGTTCCGGTTTCCGGTGCGATTGCACATCGGTAACGACCGGGTGGGTAACCGGCAGGATATTTTTCCGAAACTTTTCAGATGCCGGAATTTGTAAAAACATTTCTTTTCGTAACAAAGAAGCGAGGAAAGAAAAAACGATAAAATCAAATACTTATTCTTTTAAGAAAAAAATTATGGAAAAGATTAATGTAAAGAAAGCGGAAGGGAAACTGGGTGTTCTCGTTGTCGGCGTCGGTGGTGCAGTGGCATCTACCTTTGTTGTCGGTACGTTAGCAGTAAGAAAAGGTTTGGCTCAGCCGATCGGTTCTGTTACGCAACTCTCTAAAATCAGATTGGGAGAGGGCGCCGATAAGCGTACTCCGAAAATCAAGGATGTGATTCCTTTGGCTAAACTGGACGATATAGTATTCGGTGGTTGGGATATTTTTGAAGATAATGTATATGAAGCTGCCAAACATGCCGCAGTGCTGAACGACAAAGACCTCGATGGCGTGAAAGACGAGCTGGTGGCTATCAAGCCGATGAAAGCCGCTTTCCATCAGGACTATGTGAAACGTCTGCATGGCACGTGGGTGAAACAAGCCGCTACGAAATGGGACATGATGTTGCAGGTAAAAGAGGACATCGCCAATTTCAAAAAAGCAAATAACTGCGATCGCGTAGTTGTAATCTGGGCTGCTTCGACCGAAGTGTATATCCCGATGGGCGAAGTCCACAAAGACTTGGCAAAATTCGAGCAGGCAATGAAAGACAACAGCCCCGAAATCGCTCCGAGTATGTTGTATGCCTATGCCGCAATCTCCTCCGGCGTTCCTTTCATCAACGGTGCTCCGGCATTGACGGTGGATATGCCCGCTATCTGGGAACTTGCAGCCAAACATGTAGTGCCTATCTGCGGTAAGGATTTCAAGACCGGACAAACGATGATGAAAACCGTTCTCTCTCCGATGTTGAGAACCCGTATGCTCGGTCTGAACGGTTGGTTCTCTACCAACATCTTGGGTAACCGCGACGGCGAAGTGCTCGACGATCCCGATTCGTTCAAGACCAAAGAAGTTTCCAAACTGTCGGTTATCGACACGATTCTGCGTGGCGAGGATTATCCCGAACTGTACAGCAATATGTATCATAAAGTACGTATCAACTACTATCCTCCGCGTGGCGACAACAAGGAAGGCTGGGATAACATCGACATCGTGGGCTGGATGGGCTATCCGATGCAGTTGAAAGTCGATTTCCTCTGCCGCGACTCGATCTTGGCAGCTCCGCTCTGTCTGGACTTGGTATTGCTTACCGACCTCGCAAGCCGTTGCGGATTCTCCGGCATACAGACTTGGCTGTCGTTCTATTTCAAGAGCCCGATGCACGATTTCGAACACGAACCCGAGCACGACCTGTTCACTCAGAACGTGATGCTGCGTAACAAACTGCGCGAGATTATCGGTGAGAAACCGCTCGGATACATGGATTGATCTGAATTAAACAATTAACGATAGGGGGGTATCGAAAATTTGCTTTCGATACCCCCCTTTAATGTATAAAGGAATGGTTGGAAGGCAAGGTGCAGAGGATATGAGTACGACAGGAGTTTACAGTTGTAAAAACGATTGGGTAAGGATTCTGATGACCGTGCAGCCGATTAGCCGGCAGGGCATACCTTTTTTTCATGCCGGAGCGGGAGTGCAAGTACGATACGCCGATTGTTCAGAACAGGAAGGAGAGGGCTACCGATGCGCAGTTTCGGTCGATCCCTGTTTTATACCGCCCATACGACCATCCTCCCCGGCATTGCAATACATATCCCGACGTGATGCGGTAGGCATACGACAGTCCGATCTGAAATTCGGCGAACTCCGACGATAGATTGCGGTAGTCGTACTGCCACACCGGTGTCAGCACCGGATCGGTTTCGCCGTCTTCCGTAAAATAGAGTTCGGAGTGTGGCGAAGAGTCGTATCGGGCTTCGAGGTCGATACGCCACACCGACCGTTTCAGCCTCATCGAAAGATAAGCCGACAGATCGGCTCCGATGCGGCAGATCGTCATTTGTCGTTTGGGGTAGGTGTATCTGCTTTCCGCATGGGAAAAATAGATATGCGATTGTACGGCGAAAGAGAATCCGTGCCGCAATGCCGTTTCGTAGAATCCCGACAAGGCGATCTGCCTATGGATTGCCTTGTATTGGTCTGCCGATGCGATCTGCGGGTAGACATTGCCGACCGCGTCGCCGAAAATATGTTCTGTCCCGGTGCGGTCGGAGAACACCGCATCCGATGCGATACCCCAAGCCGAACGGCTTGAAACCTGCGTTTTGTAGCCAACCTCTCCCCGGTATTCGTATTCCGTGACGGAAGCCATCGGCAGTTCGTTGAGCGAGGAGATGATCTTTTCGAACGAGAAGCGGCGGAACGAGCCTGTGGCTCTCCAACCCGATATTCCTTTCGGATGTATTCCGAGGTCGCCGCCCCATTTATATCCGTTGTAATACGTATCGCAATGGTTTCCGGCGAACCGGACATAGTGTGTTGCCAACCCGGTGAGATGGTACACTTTCGATGCCCCCAGTTCGCTGTAAAACTTGATTTCGTTGCTCTGCTTGTATTTTTCGCCCCATAATCCGATATCGAGCGAATAGCCGTTGCCCACGAGGAACGAACCTCCTAATGCCAGCGACAGGTCGGAGGTCACGTTTTTCGGGCGAGGGTCTACACCCCGGTAAGCGATAGCAGCGCGGTACGACAATTGCGCTCCCCACGAGAAGCGTCCGGAGCGTCCGGCATAACCGCCGGCAAACGAGTAATTCTCCTGTTGGAGGTCGCCGCCCACCGAATCTGCCATCAGGTACGGATAAAGCAGCTCGCTGTCGGAGGTCTCGTTCCATTTCACGTTCCGGATGCGGGCATTGTCGTATCCGGCATTTCCCCACAATACGTATGTCTTACGTCGAAGATATGATTCGGCATTGAACGAAAACCGGTCGCCGCCGTCACCCTTCTCCGGCAGATATGCCCGGTTTTCGTTCCGGTAATGCCATCCGGCGGAAACATCGGTCAGCGAATACTCTTGCCGGTCGTACCGGGCGGCGGGGTTGGCATAAACTTCGCCGGCAAACCGTTGCAGATACGATTCGTCGCGCCATATCCTGTCTTGTATTCCGGACGGTATCGTGTCGGGAAAACAGGCAACCGGAACAGTGATGCCGGCAAGCAGGAACGGTATGCGCAATAAAAATCGTTTCATATCAGTCGGTTATGGGTGTTACTCCGTCGTAGGTCTGTACGGTTGCCGGTGTGCCGTTGGCATCGGTAGCCGTTTGTTGTTCCTCCACGATCGAGGGAATGCACTCGCTGTTGAAGTCGTCGGCAGAGTTGTTGGTGTCTTTCAGCACGCAACGCCCGTCGCGGGTCTTGTACAACAATTTTCGTCGTACGCTTTTGAAGTAGCGGGTCTTGTCGTGGTCGATCGTTCCGCAGTGGGTATATCCCCGGTCGAGAGAGGCATCGGTGACATTCCATACATATTCCGATGCCACGCTGGCATTTACGGCATCGACGATCCATTCGTTCGGGATCTTGTATGCGCTCTGGCTCATCGGGAATGTGCCGGCGGGCAGTACTTGCAGGTAGTTGTACGTATATAGATAATCTTTCAGGAATGTCTCTTTGTCTACCGGTATCCGTGCCAGAGCGTAGGCTTTGAAGCCCCGGTTGTGCAATACCCAGATGCTTTTGGTATAGCAGTACCACTTGTCGAGGTTCGGCACGGTAGGCGAGTCGATGTCCATGTTCGACGGCGAACTGGAAATGTCGTACCACTCGAAATCGGCTTGGCTCAGATCGAACGAGTTGGGATTGGAAATCCGGTGGTCGATCCCCGTATCGCACAGTAGCAACGATTCGCCCGGTTGTACGGGGTGTTCCGTTCCGTTACCGGGAATGACATATACGGCTTGTACGGTCATGTGGGTAGACATCAGGTCGGGCGAGTAATCGAATTTCTGTGTGGTCGTGAATTTCGATTCCATCAGGGCGAGCCCGTCGGCATACAGCACATGGTCGGTATTGTTGTATATTTTGATGAAGCTGTCGCCAGTATATTGTTTGCCGGAAGGCTGCAATGTGCCGGTGAAGAAAATCTCCTGTATGATGAAGTCGTTTTTGACGTCGAGCGGAAAGACGGACAACCTTATTTCACACTGTTCGCCGGTCACCTCTACGGCACTGGTATATCCGTGCAGCTGTGAGGCGGACTGCTCTTCGTCGGACGATTGGAGGTCGGCAGAATAGGTGCAGTCGTATAACCCCTCGGGCAGAGTGATGTTGTCGCGGCTGTCGAACACCGTGGTGCGTCCGGTGGAGATGTTATAAAATTCGAGACACTCGGCAGACGGTTCTGCCGGTGCGATGTCGTCGGGATAGTCGATCGTGATGTTTACTTTCGTGTAGGTGATCCCGTTTTCTTTTTGGCAACTGCCCACAGCGAGGCAGACGATGCAAAACAGTAGGAAGCGGAAATGTTTCATATATTTGTTCATATTTTTGTGCCTTTTCTCACCTCGGCATATTCCGAACAACTTCGGTTCCGCTCTCGGCTTATCGAAAACGCATTTGTTTTTTATAAAGTAAAATTCAGTTCCATGCCGAAATAGGGGCTGGTGTTCCGTCTGACCAATAGCCCGTTCGACCGGTACGAGGGCAGGTAGTCGAGCAACCGGTTGGCGAATAGCGACAGTCTCAGCCATTTGCCGATACGTTTGGTCGCTTTCAGGTTCACGTACAAAGCGAGAGGAACGGTTTGTTTCCGGAACGATGCTTCGTTGTAGTTTTTGATGAGGAACTGCAAATGCCCGTCGGTCATCGACTCTTCGGTATAGGGATGCAGTTTTCCGTCGGAGACATCGAGGTAGCTCACGGGAATACCGTTCCGGTGCATTTGTCGGGTGGATACGAACCACATACATTGCACCGAAGTGGAGAAGGTCAGCCCCCATTCGGGTATTTGTGTATCGAGCATGAAATTGGTATTGAACTGCTCGTTGATCCTGCCGTTGTTCCAGTCGTAGAGACCTACGTAGCTGTCCGATACGGGACGGTTATCGACCACTTCCGATACGGTTTCGAACATCGGCTGGCTGTTGGTGTAGGTCGAGCGGAACCATGCCCCGTTTATGACGACAGCCGTGCGCAACGGGCGGATACGCTGCGACGAGAATTGGAACTCGATGCCCTCTTTGTCCAGACGGCTGCCGTTTGCCGATTGCCGGTATCCGTCGAGCCGCCGGGTGTCGGTGTAGGGGATCTCCTCCAATGCCGGAGGGGCTTGCAACGAAGAGGCATCGATAGCCGTGTGGTCGTAACTGCGGTATGCAAACGGTGCGTAGTATGACGAGTAGCGGAACCCCGAAGAGAGTTCCTCCCGGAAATAGGTAACCGACAGACGGTTGCCGTTGTACGACAGGTCTGCCCGCACTTCCCATTTATGGTTGCGCGAAGGTCGCAGCCGGTAGTTGGTAATATCGGCTGCGTATGTCAGTATGTTTACCCGGCTGTATTCCTGCGGGCGGTTTGCGTCGTAGTAGTTGAGTTGTACGATGTCGTTGTACCAGATGTTCGGATATAGGTAATCGAGTGTCGGCATTTTAGTCGTCAGCCCGAATCCGCCGGCGAGGGAGATTTCGAGTTTGCGGCTGGCAATCGGAATGGCGGGGAAACTCCATTGCAGGTTGATGCGCGGATCGAGGTAGGGCTTTCCCTGCAACAGGTAGCGGCTGTCCATTCCGACCATCATGATAGAGCGTATGCCTGCTTGCAATTCGGCTTTGTGCTGCCCGATGCGGGCGGCGATATTCGTCTCGGCGAAGAACGAGAGATTTTGCAATGCCGGAATATCGCGGAAAGCCCTCGGCCGCGAACTCCATGAGGCGGACAAGGGGCGTGACGGATCGTAGATCTGTCCTAATCCGAAGTTCTTGGAATAGTTCCATTCGCCGCCGAAACGCAGCAGGATCTTGAATACGGACGGTTTCCATTCCATTTCGGCTTTTGCTTTCAGAAACGCATTCAGCGGTTTGCCGTCGCTGACGTAATCCGCTATATATTCACCGAAAAGATATGTGCCGTCGTGTATGCCTTCACCCCATACGGTCGGAGCGATTGCCGCTCGTTGCGGGCTGACCAGTTTGGTACGTTCCAGCCGGTCGGCTTGTATGCTGACCGATGAATTGAGCTCGACGATTTTCAACCACTGTACCGCAGGCAGTTTCAGACTGAAATGGTGTGTCGTCGAAGCCCGGTTGTACGACGATTTGTAGGTATCTATTTTTTGATAGCTCAGATCGGGGTCGTTTTTGGCATTGTCGAACGAGCCGGTGTAGTCGATGCTCGGATTCCATGTGAGTTGCCAGCCCGGCTTTATCCATTCGCGGGAGATCCGCAGCGAGAAATTCGCCCGTTTGAAATTTTCGAGATGATTGCGCGGGTCTGTTTTGGAGTCGAGGTAGCCCGCATCCACGTTCAGCATCGTGTTGTATCGGGCGAAAGCGAACCCTTTGCCGATAGAGAACAACTTGCTGTATTCGTCGGCTTTGAAGCGGGCGGTGAGCGGGGTTGCCCGGCGTATGCGTTTGATGTTTACCATGCCGCTGGTCAGGTTGCCGTATTCCGCCGACGGAATGCCTCGTACGATTTCCACGCTTTCGATGTCGTCGGTCGATAAGGTGCGCATGTCTACGCCTTTGTTGGTGGAGTTGCGTACGTCATAATCGGCAGATCCGCTGGTTGTCGTTCCGGGGACATACTGCAAATTGGCGTCGGTATTGATCGGTGCGCCGTCTACCACGAAAAGCGTTCCCAGCGAAGATATGGCGTAGTCGGGATTGTCGCTGGCTGTACCGTTCGCACCCAAAGTTCCGGTTTCGCGCAACTGGATTGAATTCACCTGTCCCATAGACGGCGTTTTGGACATATTTCCCGGAAGCAATTCCAGCAAGTCGGTGAAGCTGGTCGGTTGCAGGTGGGTCATCATTTCGCGATTGATTTTCGATGCGCTGACGATGCCCCGCGATTCGTGGGCGGTAACCACAACTTCGCGAAGAAGCGTGTTTGCCGGATTCATTTTCAGTACGACGCTGTTATCGGTCTTGATCGTCGTTTCCCGGTCGATAGGTTCGTATCCTACATACGATAGCCGTAACCGGTAGTCGCCCACCGGTATGGCGGCGAAATAAAATTGCCCTTCGGCATCGGTCAAAGCCGAATATGTCGATGTTCCGGACAATTGTACGGAGGCGAAAGACAACGCTTCTCCGGTCTCGTTGTCGATGACGACACCCTTGTAGACGGCAAGCCCGCCGGATGCCGACAGCATCTGGCTTAGGGTCGATAACAAAAACAGGATAGATAATATGTATCGGGTGTTCATCGGCTTTTGATTTACGAGGCAAAGGTACATTAGTTATAAATAGGATTCGGACATAATAAATGGGTATTTTGGGATGCCGAAATACCTAAAAAATGCGATTGTTGTGCTTGGCGACCCATTTTACCTTTGCCTCACGAATTTTAAAAGAATAAGAACGAAATGAAAAAATTTCTACTCGCAGCGTCTTTATGTATAGGCGCATTCGGCGCAATAGCTCAAACGCCGACATTCAATTGGGCTAAACTGATCGATAGCAGCAACGGGGATTTACCCAGTTCGTTAGTGGCAAGCAATGATGGAAAAATGCTGGCATTCTGCAATTTCGGATCGAAAGCCGATGGCGATGCTGTTTTTTATGACGGTGTTCAGGTCGGATCGGGTTGTGCGACTACTGCCAACTCCGATAATTTAAATATGTTGCTGATGAAGATCGATATCGACGGGGCTAAACTGTGGAATGTATATAGCGACCAGGGCGATATCGCTATTGCCACTTCGTCGGTAGCGGCAACTCCCGATGGTGGGGCGATAGCTGCGCTCAAAATGAGATATGCTTCGGGATACAGCGATAAAACTCCGCGTCTGGTCGATGCTTCGGGTGTGCAAACGTTGATCGCCGATTGGAATACCGGGTACCGCACTTATTATGTCGTGCTTGTTAAAATCGACAAGAATGGAAATATCGAGTGGACGAAAAAAATAGACGTAGACAATTCGCCGGAAGCAAATGCTTCCGCTACCTATTCGGCAGGAACACCCGACGGTGTGGATGCCAATGCGATTGTTGCTGATGAAGACGGATATATCTACTTGGGCGGACGTTTCCGTAAAGCGGTTACGTTCAGTAAAGTTTCGGGCGAGACGGTCACCTTGACACCGCACAATACCGTTGCTTGGACCGGTGATTCTCAAACCGTCAATGGCGATATGTTCATCGTGAAGTTGGATGCCGAAGGCAACTATCTGAATCACATCGTATCGGAGGGCGTCATAGCCCGCGATCAGGTATCGGATATGGTATATGCCGACGGGAAACTCTATTTTTATGGAAACATGAAAGCGGCGGCTGACGGCGATCAGGTCGTATTGGGCGGCGTTTCGCTTTCTCCCTCTTCGTTGGACGATATCGTGTTCGGTTGTGTGGATAAAGAGTTGAATGTGGTGTATGCCCGCAATATCAAGGCATATCCCGCTTCGAACAACAAACATACGACCCAATGTAAAACGTTGGATCTGATCGGAGGAAATCTGTATATGACGGGACATATCGTCGGCGGTTTCGGACCGGACAATTCGACCGTGGCTTCGATCGCTTCGGCGGGGACTATGCAGGAAGGTTTTGCGATCAAGTGCAATGCGGCCGATGGCGAATGGATAGGCGGTGTAACGAACGGCAAGACGATCGGCGGCTATTACGGCGTAGTGAAGAATACCGAAAAGACCTATTTCTACGGATATAAGTTGGGCGAAATTTTCATGGACGAATACGATGAAAATACCTTTACGAAAACCGGAGAGATTGCATTGGTTACCGGTGGAGGTATGTCTACGGCATACAGCTGTCTGCAAATCGGCGACCGCTTTTATTCCTTCTCGCGTTGTAATGCGAATGCTCCGTCGCAGTTCTACGATACGGATGTTACATTGACTTCGCAAGGTTGGGGAAATGTAATCTCTTGTTGGACGATTGGCAGTACGGGCACGGGTATCGTCGGTGTCTCGGAAAATAGCTCGAAGATGTACGGTGCGCAGGGTGCATTGGTTGTCGAAACTGAAAAAGCCGTGGCAGTACAAGTGTACGGGATTACCGGACAACAGATGTATTCCGGTGTGGCAGATGCCGGAATCAGCCGTATCGAATTGCCGAAAGGCATATATGTCGTAAACAAGAAGAAGGTAATTGTTTATTGATATTGAAAATGATGAAGTATGGAGTTGCGTCAAAATGCAAGTTTTGATGCAACTCTTTTATGGTGCATCGGAGTGGTTAAGATGCGAAGTTGAAAATCAAAAATTTAAAATAAATAGAACATCATGAACTTACAAAAGACAGTATGGGTGGCAGGTATTGTCCTGTCGGCATGGGCAATGACAAGTTGCGGAAATGGAAAATCGGGCGAAAACAACGCACGGCAGACAGAAACCGTATCGGCTTCCGCTCTTGAAGTGGATCAACTTCTGATGCAGGCGGATTCGCTTGCCGGTAAAACCGTCACGGTCGAAGGCGTATGTACGCATACCTGCAAACATGGCGCACGGAAAATATTCTTGATGGGCAGCGACGACACGCAGGTGATTCGTATCGAAGCCGGCGACTTGGGGGCGTTCAGTCCTGAGTGTGTGAACAGCATTGTCCGGGTGACGGGTAAATTGGTGGAATCGCGGGTCGATGAGGCTTATCTCCGTCGTTGGGAAGAACAGTCGAAAGCTCAACTTGCCGAGAAACACGGTGAAGAGGGCGAAGGCGGTTGCAGTACCGAAAAGAGTGCGAGAGGCGAGACCGGCAACAGTGTGGCGGAACGTATCGCCGATTTCCGTACCCGTATCGCTGCCGAACAGGCAAAGACCGGTAAGAACTTTTTATCGTTCTATTTTGTAGAGGCAGAATCGTATGAAATTGAGCGGTAATACGTGGCGCAAGTGGTGCCGCAGGATTCATCGCGACCTCTCTTTTTTCTTCACGGGAATATTGCTGATTTATCTGATTTCGGGGATTGTAATGAACCACCGCGACAGTATCGATCCGCACTATTCGGTGGAGAGGAAGGCCTACCGTATCGACCGCTCTTTGCCTGCGCAGGGAGAGATCGACCGGAATACCGTGCTCGAATTGCTTGTCCCTTTGCGTGAGGAGAAGAACTACACCAAGCATTATTTCCCGAAACCGGGAGAAATGAAAGTGTTTCTGAAAGGCGGATCGAATCTGTATGTCGATATTGCTACGGGCGATGCGGTGTATGAATCGGTACGCCGACGTCCGATTATCGGTTCGATGACGCGCCTGCACTACAATCCGGGCAAATGGTGGACTTGGTTCTCCGATATTTTTGCCGTAGGTACGATTCTGATTGTCCTTACCGGATTGTTCATGCTGAAAGGCAAGAACGGTATTGTCGGGTGGGGCGGAGTAGAACTTGTCGCAGGAATTGCGGTTCCTCTCTTGTTCCTGTTCTTTTTTTAGTGGATGTTATGGAAAATGTGATAGAGTGCCGCAATCTGACCCATTATTACGGGAAGCGGCTGATATATGAAAATTTATCGTTCGATGTACCTAAGGGGCGCATATTGGGGCTGTTGGGAAAGAACGGAACGGGAAAGACTACGACGATCAATATACTGAACGGCTATCTGCAACCGCGGGGCGGAGTGTGCCGTATATTCGGGACACCCGTACGAGAACTGCCCCCGGCACAGCGGAGCCACATCGGGTTGCTTTTGGAGGGGCATGTCCAATACGCTTTCATGACGATCCGTGAGATCGAACGTTTTTATTCGGCTTTTTATCCGCAATGGAAAAAGGAATCGTATTATGAATTGATGAGCCTGTTGAAAGTCGCTCCCGGACAAAGGCTCTCGCGTATGTCGTGCGGACAGCGGTCGCAGGTCGCGCTCGGGCTTATTCTGGCGCAAGACCCGGAACTGCTGATTCTCGACGATTTCTCTTTGGGTCTCGATCCGGGATACCGCCGGTTGTTTGTCGATTACCTGAAAGAGTACGCCGTTACCCGGGGTAAAACCGTATTCCTTACCTCGCATATCATTCAGGATATGGAGCGGCTTATTGACGACTGCATCATTATGGATTACGGACGTATCAGCGTGCAGATGCCGGTGGCAGACCTGATGAGCCGGTTGCATTGTTTCCGTTATACCGTCCCGGAAAATTATGTACAGGACGATATCGACGGCTTTTTCCGTCCGTCCCGAATACGCGACCGCATCGAAATCTACTCTTTGTTACCGGTCGCCGAGGCGGAGGAACGTTTGAAACAAATGCAAGTGCCGTACGGCGATCTGCAAATTTCGCAGCTTGCGAATCTTGAAGATGCTTTTATCGGCATCACCGGTAAATATTAATGCGATCGAAAAAAAATGGAAAGAGCGATTTTTTATAAAGAATGGATCAAAACCCGTTACTACTATATGCTGGCGTTGGCGGTATCGTGGGGATGTGTCGGGTACACCTTATTGAAAATACGGTATATTATCGAACTGAAAGGAGCTGCACATCTGTGGCAGGTGATGTTGGAACGCGATGCCCTGTTTATCGACCGGCTTACTTACCTTCCGATGATTATCGGTATTCTGTTTGCTGTCGTACAGTTTGTGCCGGAGATGCAGCAGAAACGGCTTAAACTCACTTTGCATTTGCCGTATCCCCAATATCGCAATGTCGCTATCATGCTTTCGTGGGGAGTGGGATGCTTGTTGCTTTGCTTTGCGACGCACTATTTGATGTTATGGTCGTATTTGCAGTCGGTACTTGCCCCCGAATTGTATAACCGTATTCTTTTATCGGCATCGCCGTGGTATATAGCCGGAATCGTAGCCTACCTGTTTACGGCGTGGATCTGCTTGGAACCGACGTGGAAATTCCGGATAGTGGATCTGGCGGTTGCTGTTGCGGTGACATCGGTGCTCTTTTTATCGGCAGCCCCCGAAGCCTACAACCGCATGTTGGGGATTGCCATAATATACACACTCCTTTGCCTTTCGTTGCCGATGCTGTCGGTGCAGCGGTTTATGGCAGGAAAACAAGACTAATTCGTTATATGACCATGATACGATTTACAAAACTGTTTTTAGGATTTACTCTCGTGTGGCTGGCGATCTGGTTGATACCGAGTGTTTACGATTTTTTCTTTGCCCGTTTGCAGAATGTCCCGTTTACGCTATACAGTACGGTGATCGACGATTTCGCTTGGATAGAGCGTACGGGCGACCGGAGCATACGTATCGACCGAGCCGGTAACCGGTATAGTGAACAGGAGTATGACAGTATCCTGCCGATGTTTTACTACCGGCAGTTGATTGCCGATGAGAAATTTCCGACCGAGTTGAAAGGAGTGGAACTGACACCGCGCATGGCGCAGACCGAAAACTTTTCGTTTAAAAGTACTCCGTCGGCAGTCAATGTTTCGCCGATCGGACTTTATCCTCTGTTGGAATCGTTGTCGGGACGGGTAGATTTGGAGATGCCGGGCGATGTGTTCCGAATGACCGGTACCGGCATCGAATTTGTCGATATGGAAACCAATACGGTGGAAACGGAAAAGAGCCGTATCTTCACGGATGCCTTGTTGAAAAAAGGATTCCGGTTTCCTGCCCGCATCATAGCCGGCAATCCGACTGTGCGGAAAGAATACGACGAGGGGTATATGCTCCTCGACGACGGAGGAGCTTTGTTTCATTTCAAGCAGGTGAAAGGACGTCCCTATTGCCGGGCGATCGAGTTGCCGGAAGGAATGGACATTGCGCATATTTTCCCGACCGAGTTCCGGAACCGCCGTTACCATGCTTTTCTGACCGATCGGGACAATCGCATGTACGCACTGTCTACGCATACTTATGAGATAAAGCCGATAGGGATTCCTTCGTTCGATCCGACACGCGAGGCGATAACGATCATCGGAAATCCGTTCGACTGGACATTGACGCGCAGTACGTTACAAGGTGTTACGGTTTATGCGATCGATGCACAGACATTGCAATGTATCGACTCGATGCGTCATCCCGATGTTCCTTCTTGGGCTGAAAAATTGCGTCCGTATGTGATGCCGCTGCGGCTTACGTTTACTTCGCAATTCGATCGGGATGTATTGCCCCGGCTGAATGCGGAGTGAAAAACATGGATGCGCATATATAATATACGAAGGGGGGACGAAAGTGAATTTTCGATGTCCCCCCTTTTTTATACGTCGGAATGGTGGCGATGCAGGACGTTGAGAATGACAGGAGTTTATTGATATAAGTGACTTTGCCCGGGTTCCGATGGCAATATAGCAGATTGGACATTAATTAATAATATTCCTTATTTGACTTTGTATATTAGTGTCTAAACAAACGGGGATTATGACATAAAGCACCGAATTTTAGGCAATAAAGCCGAAATGTCTTCTTCATAATTTTGCAAATAACAAAAAACTTTATTTATGAAGAAAATAGTTCATATTCATGCACCTTTTCTCGCCTCGGCATACTCCGAACAAGTTCGGTTCTGCTCTCGGTTTATCGAAAACGTTCATATTCATGCACCTTTTCTCGCCTCGGCATTGTCTGGGCAAGTTCGGCTCTGTTCTCGGCTGATCAAAAACGTGTCATTATTTTTAGTTTTTCTGCTTGCGGTATCAACAATAGCATGTGCCGACGAAGAACCGTTGAAGAAAGTACAGGACGGAGCCTCGGCTTATTTCGGAGGGAAGAGAGTCTTGGTCGCTTATTTCTCGTGGGGCGGGACTACTCAGCGTATGGCACAGCAGATACAGGACATTACCGGTGCCGATGTATTTCGCATAGAACCGGAAGTGCCATATCCCACTGAATATACACCTTGCACAGAAGTCGCGCTTGAAGAGAAAAACAACAATTCCCGTCCGGCAATAAAAAATAGGGTGGAAAACTGGAATGACTACGATGTGGTTTTCATTGGCTGCCCTGTCTGGTGGTGGACAACACCGATGATTATACATACTTTTGCCGAAAGCTATGATTTTAACGGGAAGACCGTTGTGCCGTTCTGCACATACGCTGCGACATACCGCGATGAGACTCTCGCTGAAATCGTCGATATCACGCCGGACGCAGCGCATCTGACGGGAGAAGGGCTGACAAGTGGCAGTATTAACACTCAGAGAATACAGGCTTGGATCGATCTTATCGACGAAGAATGGAATAACAATAATTCGGCAGATCATGGAGACGCGGTTATGAACGGAAAAGTGAATTTGTGGACAAAAGGAAATATTCCTACCGTGACACGAAATGCCAATAATTCGGATGGACCTGATTTTATACCCAATATCGAAGTGTTTACAGTAGCGGAGAGTGTAACGCCCAAAGGAGCTGTGATGATTTGCCCTGGCGGAGCATTTGCATTTCGCAGTATGCAGAATGAGGGTTATGACATAGCGGATATGCTTGTGCCTATGGGGTATCAGTGTTTTATTGTCAATTACCGCATCCAGCCATATACCATGCAGGAAAGTGCGACAGACCTTCAACGCGCCATCAGATATGTCAAGGCTCATGCAGAGGATTACCGTATCGATCCTGAGAATATTGCGTTGGTCGGTTTTTCGGCAGGGGGTATTCTCAATGGCGAAGTACTGCTCAACTGGCGTGATCTTACCAACGGAAAAGCGCTCGATTCGGCGTACGTTCCGGATGAATTGGATAATGTACCGGTATCGGCATGTGCTGTCGGTATGATTTACGCATTTTATGGACGGTTGAGTGTCTCGATGAACGATGTCGAGACGTTGAGGAATGCCAATCTGCCACCGGCGTTTTATTGTTGGGGGACACGCGACGGCTTTGCCGGTCAGTTTACCCGGAATGCCGATGCCGTCGAGCAGGCAGGATGCCGCGTAGAACGTAAGATCCTTCCGGATTATCCTCATGGATACGGTACGGGCGGTAGCCCGGATGTGTGGGGTAAGGATTTTGATACGTTCCTGATGTCCGTTATGTCTGATAATTCGGCTGTCGCACGGACAATAGCCGACTCCGCAGACAATGAAATCGTGTTTGATATGCAAGGACGGATCGTCAATGCCGATGCTGTGCAAAGCGGGCTTTATATTGTCAGAAATTCGACCGGTACAAAAAAAATATTGCGACGATAGGATATGGAGTATAGAATTTTAGGCTTGACCGGGTTGCGTGTGTCGGCTGTCGGGCTTGGCTGTATGGGCATGAGCCACGGCTATGGAGCGCCTGCCGATAGTCGCGAAATGTCGCATCTTCTTGCCGACGCCGTAGAAATGGGCTATACGATGTTTGATACAGCCGAGATTTACGGTACAGCCTACGATCCTCATGCCAATGAAGAGCTGCTCGGCAAGGCATTGCGCCCTTATCGTAATCAGATAGTGCTGGCTACCAAATTCGGTCTTGAATTTGACAATCCATACGGAGACGGGCCGCATCCTCTGATACCGGACTCCTCGCCGGCAGCGATCCGCAGGGCTGTTGAAGGTTCTCTCCGCCGCTTGCAGACCGATCGTATCGATCTCTATTATCAACATCGGATAGATGCTCATGTCGAACCGGAAATTGTTGCAGATACCATGCTCGAACTTATCAAGGAAGGCAAGGTGCTTCATTGGGGCATATCCGAAGCGAACGAAGATTACTTGCGCCGGGCTCATGCCGTATGCCCTGTTACCGCCGTTCAGAATCGATATTCGATGATGGCACGTTGGCACGGCTCTTTGTTCCCGGTATTGGAAGAACTGGGAATCGGATTCGTCGCTTTCTCTCCGTTGGCAAACGGGCTTCTTTCCGGTAATTACGATGCGACATATAAGTTCGACCCCCATACCGACTATCGTGCGGCAATGCCTCAATTCCGGAAAGAGAGCTTTGAAAAGAATAAGGAACTGATGAACTTTATTCTTCACCTCGCTGACGAAAAACATGCAACACCGTCGCAAATATCGCTTGCTTGGATGTTGTGCAAGAAACCTTGGATTGTCCCGATTCCGGGAACACGTCGTCTGTTCCGTCTCAAAGAGAATGCAGAAGCAGTCGATGTAAAACTCACACAAGAAGAGATAGAACGTATAGACACAGCTCTTGATTCAATCCCTATGAGCGAAGTGTTCGGCGGTTCAAAAATAGTATCCAATCAAAAAACAAACTGAATATGAAAAACTTAATAGCTATTGCCGTATCGGTTTCGATAACAATGCTCTGTCCGTTGCAGATTAAAGCCGACGATACAATCGTAGACGGAATACCTTATGTCAAATTGAATAACGGGCAACTTATGCCGCGTTTTGGTATCGGCACGTTCAACGATCCCGGTGACAGTATTGCCTGTGATGCCGTGACGTTTGCTTTTAAAAACGGATATCGTCATGTCGATACGGCTCATGCCTATCGTGTGGAACGGGGTGTCGGGAAGGCTGTCGCAGAGTGTGGCATACCTCGTGATGAAATCTGGATTACGAGCAAAATATGGCCCAGCGAATATGGCGAGGGTAAGACTCTTGAAGCTATTGACCGGATGCTTGACCGTCTCGGAATTGAATATATAGACCTGCTGTATCTGCATCAGCCTATGGGCGACTGGCGCGGGGCTTGGCGTGATATGGAAAAGGCTGTCGAATTGGGCAAAGTCCGTTCTTTGGGATTGAGTAACTTCGATGCCGCAGACTCGTTATACGATGCCGCGATTGAATTTGCTAAAATCAGACCGGCTGTGATGCAGATCGAATGTCATCCTTATGCACAACGTCTTCATTGGCAGGAACGGTTGAAAAACGATCGTGTACAACTCGAATGCTGGTTCCCTCTTGGCGGTGCCATGAGCAACGGCGCTTTGTTCAAAGATCCCGTTATTGTGAAGATCGCCGAAGCTCACGGTAAGACACCCGCCCAAATTATTCTTCGCTGGCATATACAGGAGGGCTTCTCTGCGATCCCCGGTGCTACGGATCACGGATATATTACCGAGAATATAGATATTTTTGATTTTGAACTGTCGCTTGAAGAAATGGCTTTGATGCGGGGGCTCGATAAGGAACAGCGTTTTTTCAATATGGACTACAAGCAGGCTGAAAAGTTCATGCTCGATTGGAAAATGGACGACTGAAACCTTCACGACCATCCGTCGTGTGTCCGGTCGATAGGCGGGTGATATCTCCGAAGGCTGGCTGTCGAATGGCATGATGTCGAAAATGCGGTTCCGGTATAGTTGGGCTCGGATATAACTTCAATAAAAAATAAGATATGAATATGCGATTTATGATAGTGGCGGTATCTGTTTTCCTTTTGTCGCTGATAGCCGGTTGCACATCAACATATACTGATGAGGAATTGTTAGATGTAGAGCAATCCGAACCTGTTTCCGGCGAAGAAGAAAAAGAAGATCCCGAAATGAACGTTTTCGATAAGCCGAGAGCAGAACCGAACTTGTTCGAGGTATGCCGAGGCGAGAAAAGGTGCATGGATATGAACGATTATAGTCATCTTACAACATCGAATACGGTCGGAGATGTGGTAACCCATCCGGCGTTTAAAGGTTTCGGTAATTATATACTCCCTTTGGAGTGGGGGTATAATCCGGATATGAGGTTGAACAATATAGCTTCATTGCTTCCTTACCATAACTATGTCGATGCGGAGCGGGCTGTCGGCTATATCAATGAAATGATTGATAGGTGCAACCGTGGAGATAAATTGTTTTATGACCTCGGTCGGGAGGATGCCGGATTGTTTTTCTTTCCCGGAAAGCCCGGTGCTCCTTTTGCAGTTTTTTGTCCCGGAGGAGGTTTCTCTTATGTGGGATCTATTCACGAGGGTTTCCCTCTCGCTCTTGAATTGGGTAAGATGGGCTACTACGCTTTCGTAATTCAGTACAGCGTGGCGCGAGGTGCGCAGGGGGCAGTGGAAGACCTGTCTGCCGGAATAGATTATATTTTCAATCATGCTTATGAACTTGGCGTGAGCACGGAGGATTATTCGGTGTGGGGTGGTTCTGCCGGTGCCCGTATGGCAGCTTATATCGGCTCGTACACTCCCGCGGCTTTCGGCGATTTTGTCGAAGCCCGACCCGCTGTCGTTGTCATGGGGTACACCGGTCACTCCGAATATACACAGCTGGATCCGCCTACTTATGTCGTAATCGGCGAAGACGATGGCATTGCCAGCCCGACTACGATGCGACGCCGCGTAGAGGCTCTTCAATCTCTTGGTATAGATGCCGAGTTCCACCTGTTCCCTAACCTCCGGCATGGGTTCGGACTTGGGGTAGGTACCAGTGCGGATGGTTGGATGAATGGGGCTGTAAAGTTCTGGGAGAAACACATGAACCATTCGGCAGGGATTGATGAGGTGACGATGTAACGGGACGGTAGTAATCCCAGCCGGAGAGAATGGCAATGGAACTGCCTGAATCGCAGGTGCGGTATTCTCCCGGAATAAACGAAGAGCCCCCGAAAGTTTTATAGCCGACTTTCGGGGGCTCTTCGTTTACTGTTAAACGGTTATTTTTTCAAGTGCCGGTAAATGATTTTCGCCATCTCTTCTGCCCCTTTTTCATTCGGGTGGATACCGTCGGGAAAATTCTCGGGCATGCCGTCCATTGCCGTATGCAGGTCGATCGTTTCGAGTTTATTCTTTTTGGCTACTTTCCGGATGATAGGAATTACTTCGTTTACAATATTTTGCTCCGAAATTTCGAAATTGTCTTTGTATGCTTTCGCCGGATAACATAAATAGATTTTGGGATGCGACGGCAACTGTTTCAACGTGTCGATCATAGCTTGCAGGTCGTTGGCAAAGTCTGCTTTATATTTCCAGTTTTTCGGTTTGCTGTCGTTCGTACCCAGTTTCAGTACGACGATATCGGGACAAAAATCGAGGGCTTCGCGGTAAGCCTCTTCTTTGATATAAGGGCGGTTGGCTTTGCCGAGCAGTGTGCTGCCGCTTTGCCCGAAGTTGCCTACCCAATAGTCTTCACCCAACAACCGTCCTAACACGGCAGGATAGCCGTCGCGGGCTTGATACCGGATGCCGGCTCCGTAGGTGATGCTGTTCCCCATGCAGGCAACACGTATGGCATTTTTTTTGGGTGACTTGAAGCTGTTGAGCCATGCTGTCAGTTCGGCTTGCATCTCGGTCTTGTACAAAAATTCTTCCCGGATGCCCCAACCGTGCTCTCCGCTTGGGTAGACGTGGAGCGAAGCCGGAATCTGTTTTTTGTTCAGTGCCAGGTAGTAATTGACACCGTTTGCGGTCGGTACAGTCCGTTCGTCGTCCGACAGGACGATAAAGGCTCTGGGGGTATGTCTTCCTACCTGCTTTTCGTTGGAGTATAATTTTTCCAGTTCGGGCGAGGCATCTTTTCCCAACAAGTTGTCGTGCGATCCCATGTGGGTGTATTTTTTATCCATGGTGATCACCGGATAGAACAAAATCTGGAATGCCGGACGTAGCGGTTGCCGACTATGTGTGGCAGCTGTCGATGCTAAATGTCCGCCAGCCGAAGAGCCCATGATACCGATGTCGTTGGGATTGATGTGCCAACGGTCGGCATTTGCTTTTACCGTACGCATCGCTTCTTCCACATCCGACAACGGGACATCGTAATGTCCGCCTTTCGGCATGCGGTATTTCAATACGATGAGGGCGATGCCTTGTTTGTTGAAATAGGGAGCCCAATCGTATCCTTCGTGGTGCATGGCGAGGTGGTTGTATCCGCCGCCGGGACAGGCAATGACCGCACGTCCGGTCGCGATTGCCGGATCGGGCAGGAATACGCGGATGCTCGGTTTGAAATTGCCCCGGCTATCGTCGAACAATTCGGGTGTGTCGAATCCGTTGCTGTTTGGCATGCCGTTTTTCCAAAGGTCTATGTCGAACGGGTTCTGTGCTTTTTGAGCGAAAGCGGCTGTTTGCAGGAGCAATATCCCAATAAACAGCAACTGTCTGAGTGTGTTTCGTTTCATGATTATGCGGTTAAAAATGTATGCGGAATAGGAAGTTTATAGCGGGCGGATCACCTTGCACGGATTTCCGAAAGCCAATACGCCTGCCGGAATATCTTTTGTCACCAGACTTCCGGCTCCGATCACACTCCAGTCGCCGATCGTAACGCCGGGCAGGATCGTGGTGCTTCCGCCGATCCATACATTGTTGCCGACGGTGACCGGCAGATGCTTCATGATACCCCGGTTGCGCGGTTCATAAGCGGTTTCGTGAATGATTGTATAGATGCTCACGTTCGGACCTACAAACACATTGTTTCCGAATGTCACGAGTGCTTCGTCGAGGATTGTCAGATTGAAGTTCCCGATAAAATCTTCTCCGAGTATGATATTTCCGTGGTCGCAGTGAAACGGGGCGTTGATGATGAACCGTTCTCCCGTTTTCAGAAACAGAGACCGGATGACGGCTTGCCGTTCGGCGACCTGGCTCGGACGCAATACCTGATTGAATTCGAATAAGCGTTCGGCGACTTCGTGCAATTTGTCCACGTAGCCGGGTGCAAAACCGTTATACCATTCTCCATCCGTGGGACGGGGAAGATGATCGATCCGATCGTAACATGAAGTTGATTGTTTCTCGTTCATGGTTTGTTGTATTTTAAACTTTTGGTTTTCAATAAACACTTCGCCTCGGCATAGTTCGTTCAAGTTTCACTTGACGCCCTCTGCTCTATTTTTACCGTATTTCTTGCCTACAATGAACGGCACGTAGCGGTTCACGAATTTGATCAGCGGCAGACATAGCAGGAAACCGATGAATGTGAAAAGAATGTTTGCACCGATTCCTTGATCCAACACCGAAAGCGGAATGTGCAGCAGGTACACCATTACTCCTTTGATGCAGGAAAATATAGCCAGATGAAACCCGCTGATCAATAGCGTATTGGATGAAATATGGCTGATGATGTGCCGGTCGCCCGATAGCTTGTGGATGTAGAATGCGAGGTTGTACATCATGATGATGCCTGAAAATCCGCCGATGATAAACAGCCCGAAGTTGCCGTAGGCATTGTTGTACATGGCTATACGTCCGTTAAAATGAGTAACGACGATGACAGCCAGCAGTGCGGCGACGAACCAGTACCAGCCGGTAAGCCGGTTCAATACTCCGCTGTTGCGGCAGATAAAACCGAATGTATAAAATGCGATTCCTGTAAGAGCCGTACTGAAACTGAACGGTAACCGTATGGGGTTGAATGTATAGTTCAAATAGGCGATACCGAACATCACCGGTAATAGAGTCCATTTGTTTCCCACTTTCCGGCAGGCGTAGAACAGATTTTCGATGACGAACAGGCAGACGAAAAACCATAACGGAACATCGTGAACCATTCCTTTGCCGTAAGCCAACAGTGCGCTGATAATCGGAGAATACCAGGCGATAGGGGTGCCGGCATCATCGCCCGTTTTGCTGGTTACGAAAAACCAGAATAAATAGGTGATGAGGTTGATCCAAAAGTAGGGAATGATCAATTGCCGGAACCGTTTGGCTACGAACGGCTTGTATTCCGGATTCCGTTCGAACGAAAACAGGAATCCCGAAAGGAAAAAGAAGAACGGCATGAGGAACGTATAAATTCCCGATGTCAGCGGTGTGTACATCTTGGTGTGCGCCAGCATCACTAAATAAATGGCAAATACTTTGCCGTAATCGATCCACCCGATTCGTCCCGTCTTTTTTTGTTCGATCTCCGACATCCCGACTCTTTTTTATTGTGTTCAAAAGGGAACTGCGTTCATATTCATGTACTTTTTCTCGCCTCGGCATAGCCCGAACCTTGTTCGATTTTGCTCTCGGCTTATCGAAAACGTTCATTGTCATGCACCTTTTCTCGCCTCGGCATAGCCCGAACCTTGTTCGGCTCTGCTCTCGGCTTATCGAAAACGTTCATATCCATGCACCTTTTCTCGCCTCGGCATAGCCTGAACCTTGTTCGGCTCTGCTCTCGGCTTATCGAAAACGTTCATTTTATTTTTTGTCGGGGTATAGAGTTTTGCCTCCTTTTCAATCCTGTTTTTTTCTCTTTTGGGGATAGGGTAAAAAGAGTTGCGTTTTCTCGCAAGTAAAGAATCGTCTGCCGGTATCCTGCAATCGGATGGGCATGACGGTGCGCCGGTCTTTCGTGAAGAGGTAGTTTCGGACTGGGTGGAAATAAAAAAGAAAAAGGCTGCGTCATAGTGACACAGCCTTTTCTTTTTTAAGTCGGGGTGACAAGATTCGAACTTGCGACCACACGCCCCCCAGACGCGTACTCTAAACCGGGCTGAGCTACACCCCGCTCAAACGTGATGCAAAAGTAGTGCTTATTTCCGTAACAGCAAACATTCCGGGCACTTTTTTTACTATTTTTTTTAACCGTTTCGATAAGGTATTGTAACAGAGTAGGAAAAATTTTTTATCAGATTCGGAACAGATCGCGGAACAGATCGAATGCGACGAAAATATTTTCCTTTTCTACCGTCCGGTTGATTTCCGGCACACCGATTCGGGAGAGCAAGGTGAAGAGGATTTGTCCCGATTCGTTTTTCTTGTCGTGTGTCATCAGTTCGTATAGAGCCTCGTAGTCGGCACAAGTGAAGCGGAACGCTCCGTAATGCTCGGATACGAATGCCGTCAGGTCGTGAATGACGGAGGTGGGGAATTGTAGAAGCAGATGCGATAACAACAGTTCGCATACCAGTCCCCATGCGACCGCGTAGCCGTGAGGAATAGGCTCGCCCCGCCGGTGAGAGAAACTCTCGAAGGCGTGTCCGACTGTATGCCCTAAATTCAATGCTTTACGGATACCTTGTTCCTGCGGGTCTGTTTCTACGATGCGTTCTTTTACCTTTACCGATTGTTGCAGTAGCCGGAGCAGTTGATCCGTATCGGCTTGTGCGAGATCGTATTGTAACAACTTCCGGAATTCTTCCTCCCGGTCGATCAGGCTGTGTTTGATCATTTCGGCATAGCCCGAAAGCAACTCTTCCCGAGGCAATGTGCGATAAAACTCGGTGGAGACAATCACCGCATCAGCCGGATTGAATACTCCGATTTCGTTTTTCAATCCGTTGAAATTGATACCAGTTTTTCCTCCCACAGCCGCATCTACTGCTCCGAGCAGGGTGGTGGGGATGTTGATGAACCGGATGCCGCGTTTGAAAGTAGAAGCGGCAAATCCGCCTAAGTCGGTGACCATGCCTCCGCCCAGATTGACTAATAATGATTTTCGGGAGGCTTGGTTGTCGCTCAACTCCTGCCATACGTGGGATGTGGCGGCAAGTGTCTTTTGCGTGTCGCCCGATTCGATGGTAATCATGTGCCGGCTTATCGGTGCGATGCAATCGGATATGAGCGGTAGCGCATATTCCTGCGATCGGTCGTCCATGAGGATAAACAACCGGTCGTATGACAGTTCGGCGAGCATTTGCGACAAGGCTTCTCCCGGTTTGTCGGTAAATAACAGAGGCTGTTGCTTCTTCATTTATTCGATGCAGGTATTTTTTAGAGTGGAACAAAATTCGGAGATTCCGGCAGCGAAGTCGGGCATCGACCGGTAAATCAGATTTGCGCCCGCATCGCTCAGGGCGCAGTCGGGCATAGGTCCTGTATTTACCGCTACCGTGAATATTTGTGCGGCGACACCGGCTTCGACACCCAATGGGGCGTTTTCGATCACGAACGCCTCGTGGGCTTTTGCATTTGCTTTCTGCAATCCCATCAGGTAGGGTTCGGGGTGTGGTTTCCCGAATTTCACATCGTATGCCGTTACCATGTATTCGGGAGTGAATACCCCCGGATAGTCGTGTGCCAACCGGTTCAGTAGCGAGCCTTGTCCCGATCCGGTAACCAGTACGGGGCGGATGCCGGCATTTTGCAATCCTGCGATCATGTCGGCAGCACCGGGCATCGGGACGATGTCGGGCAATAGGGCGAATTGCCGGGTCTTCTCGGCATATAGTTCCTTTATCTCTTGTTCGGTGGCATTACGTCCCCGGCAACGGTTGAACAGGATGTTGATGGTACTGGCACCGGTACGACCTTCGTATAGATAAAATTCGTTTTTGTCGCATTCGATACCTATGGCACTCATCGTGCGGAACCATGCTTCCACATGGTTTTTCATCGAGTCGTATAAGACACCGTCCATGTCGATCAATGCCGCTTTCGGTTGCAGTTTTTTATGATTGTGCCGTCGAAGAAAAAGCTCTACGGCTGTGGCTATATTGCTCATATAATTCGGGTTTGAAATAGGCAAAACCGTTTGGTCCGAAGGAACAGCGGTCTTGGATCTGTAATAATCATAAGGAGGCGGAGTGCCGCTTGTCTTCTACAAAGATAATGCAAGCCGAATACAGAGATGGGTTTACTCAAACTATGTTAAGGCGTAGCTTATCTTCTACAAAGATAGAAAGTATTTGCCGGAATCATGTTTATTTCGTGGAAAAAGTGTAGCTTTGCCCGGAATGGAGAGTGCCTTCAAAGGCATAGAAACATATAAATATACAATAAGATGAAAAAAAGTATTTTGGTTGCATGCGCTGCGGCGGCTTTGCTGATGAGCGGTTGCGGGGAGAAGAAAACGCCGGAAACGGCTTTTAGACATTATGTGGAGAGTAATCCGATAGAAGGAGTAGCCCCCGGTGATGTCGTGTTCGTATCGGCAGTACAGGTAGGGAGTGTAACGGTTGCCGATAGTTTGGATTTGTTGAAAGGAAGGGCGGTTGCATCGTATCATGAACAACTGGCAGCCTTGAAGACCGAGATGGAGGAACGCTTGGAGGCTTGCCGTAGAGATGAGAACAGCAACATATACCGTCATAACGAGGCTGCCCACAAGTATAACAAACTGAAAGCCCAGCACGGAAACGATTTGAAATACCGCGATCAGATCGAGGGTTACCGTAAAGCGGCTGAACGAATCCCTGCCAATCACGAGGCGTATGTGAAATTCGATACAGCCCGCGATTTCTCATATACCCGCAATTACGAAAAGGCGAAAAAGAATTATGACGATAAGCAAGCCTTAGGTGTAGACGGTTATTTGTCTGCCACCGAATGGAACGGAAAGGCATATCAGGATCGTCCGCAGGACGAAGTGTTGGGATCGGTTATGGAGGTTACCTATTCGATCGCCGGACAGACGGTTACCCGCACTTTGCTGCTGACGGAAAATCCGTATGGCTTTGCCGATTATACGATGAAATAGATCGTTCGGGAACGAATGAAGACGGTGTGTTATAATGTCCGGCCTGTTGCGTAGCTATCGGATTTCGGGCTAAGTCGTTTACGTTAGTAAACACTCTTGTTGCCATTACCCTCTGCGTTTTGCTTTTTAGATATTCTAACGCACCGAAAGGGGGGGCATCGAAAAATTTCATTTCGATGCCCCCCCCTTTCATTTTGGGTATGTCTGTTTATCGTACCAGCACTTTGCTGATTGCCGAGCCGGCCCTCACAATGTAAATGCCCGGTTGCACGGCGATGCTGCGATTCCCTACGGTCAGATCGTCGGCGAGAATACATTGCCCGTCGGGGCGGAAGATTTGCAATGAAACCTGTTTGTCGGCTTGTATCGTGATGCAGCCGTCGGAGGTTGCGATCCGTACATCCTTACTGCTTCTGATCTCTTCAACTCCTTCCGGTACGCTGACAACCAGACGGTCGGTCCACGGCGATCTGACGACCGATTCCGTGCCGTTGTCGGCAATGATTGTGGCGTAAGCGCTCATTCTGAAACGGAAACAGTCTCCGTCATCGGTGGGCAGGTCGGTAAAGGTATATTGCGTAGCTTTTTTATTTTCCAGAATCACATAGTTCCGGGCGATAATCGAACGGTCGTTCCGTTTCATATCTTGCCAGATAGAGATTTCGTCGAGGAAGAATTCTCCGCTGCTCCAAATGTTCAACGAGTTTTCCGGACCGCATTCTTTGAATTTGAATGTAAGCAGGTTCGGACCGCTTTGCGATAATTTCAACCGGAACGTCTCTTCCCCTTCCCCGAAATTGTTGGTTACCCGCAAGGAGTCGCCGGCGATACCGTATATCAGCAGGTGTGCGGTAAATCCGCTTTTGTTGGTCAGTTCGAATTTCGGCGTGTATATCACCGCGCCGCCGATCATGCTGTTTGCCCAGCATCCGAACAATGCACTCCAATCGGGATTTTCGGTGAACTCGTCGAAGTACGAAAGGAACGATCCGGCTTCGATCGGTTCATTGAATGTACCTTCCGTGATCTTTTCAAAGCCTTCGTGCAAAACTACATATTGCTCGTCTTTCAGTGCATAGTGCATCAGGTAGTTGTACAATGCGTAGCCCGATGCTCCCGGAACCCGTTTCCATGAAGCGGTATATTTGCCGTCCTCGACGTTCGAGAATTGAATGCCTTCGGGCATAGTCAGCGTACCTGTAAATGCGCCTACTTCGCAGATTTCCGATTCTTCGGTGAGGGTAGTTCCGTCGTAAGCCTGTACGGTATAGTAATAAATCTCGTTGGGATCGGTACCGGTCACCGTATAGTAGTTGTTTACGGTCGGTTCGTCCAGCAGCAGATAGGTCAGCTCGCGAATATCCCCGCCGTAGGTATAGCTGATGTCGTCGATTGCCGCAATGCCGTTATTGTCTTCTTCCTGATGATACACTAATTTGATTTGGGTAGTACCTACCGGTATTTCGTCCGACAGCGTGACGGTCTTGCCTTCGGTATTCAGGTAAACCCATACTTTGGAGATTTCCACCCAGCCTTTTTCTGTTTTGCCGCATACGCTGATGTAGTTTTCGCCCATTCCCGTATGTTTCGTCCAAAACGACAGCGTATTGATCGGGGCATCGGTTTCGGGCGTAACGATCGAGTCGCCCGCGGCATCGAAAGCCAGCGAGATGGCTTGTGCACCGTAATTACCTTCCGTATTGTATCCGTGGCGTACATTGCCGTATTTTTTCACACCGATAGTCCAGCCTTCGGGATATACCGAGTTGGCATCGTCGATATTCATGCCGCGTTTGCTGGTGGTTGTCAATAAATTGATTCCGTCGAACCCTTCCGTTACAGTCGTTTCCTGCGAACCGGAAGCCGTGGAAGCGTAATAAAAAACGTCGAGCAGATATTGGGTGGCTCCGGTTACACGTTCCCAGTTGGCAGTAAATCCGTCATCGGTAATATCGGTGGCTGGCAATACTTTGGGTATGCCGAATCCGCTGTCGGCAGTCGTGATAAGCAGGTCGTCGATCAACATTTCTTGCAGTTCGGCATATATCTGTATTCGGGCATTCAGGAAGCCTCCGGTGAAATCGAATGTGAACTGTTGCCATCCGCTGCCTATTTCCGCACTTTGTACCGCTACGGCAGCCGATCGCGAACAGAGTAACACTTTCAACTGGTCGCTGATACTATTCAACAGGCGGGCACGGAACGAAATACGGAATGTGCCGTCGTTGTCGGACAAGTCGATATACGGGGTTGTGAGATAACCGCTTTCCGTAACCGTATTACCGCTCTGATTGGTATAACTGTACATCCGCAAAGCACATATTCCACCGGCTTGGTGTATGCCTCCGCCTGTCCAGCCCGGAACCGTTGTCAGAGTAGGACTGATGCTGCCGTCGTTACCGCAGATGTCTTTGCTGTCCGGTTGATTTTCGCTTCCGGCAGTAAACAGGTCGAATTTTTCGGAGAGGATTATTTTGTCTTCCTGGGCTTTTATATGAGAACTGGATACTTTTTGCGGTCGGACAACGGTTGCATCCGGGGTATTATAACGTCCGGACGTGATAATACTCTGTTGTCTTAAAACCGGATCGGAATTGCCGACAGCGTTCAACGGCATACCTACGGTTACCGCCAACCCAAGAGCCCATGTAAAGAATCGTTTCATAAAGATAGTTTTTAGTTTGTATGTAAACGAAAAAATATATATCCCTTTATTCCCCAGATACGAATAAGCCGGACGCAAAAACAAATCTATCTGCGGGTTTGCCGAGGCGGAGTATCTTAGGTCATTCAAAGATAGTTAAAGGCGAGTGAAGAAGCAAACAGGAAACAAAGTTTCACGATTGGATTCTGCCGAGCCGCCTCTTATCTTATCCAAAGATAGTTAAAATTATAATCTATACTTCTGTTTTATCCGATTTATTTTCAGACAGAGAGACCGAATCCCGAGTTTTCGTAAGCCGGCGGGTAGCGTTTCCGGAGGAATGTCATCGGGCAGAGCCGTTTGCGCCGCTCCTGCCGTCCTCATCGGGTCTTGCATCTTAGCCATTCTAACGTACTGAAAAGGGGATGTATCATTTCGACACACCCCCTTGTTATGGTTGTAGAACAGGATTACAGACGAGCTTGGATCGCTTTGCTCTCCTCTTCGTAGCCCGGTTTGTTCAACAATGCGAACATATTGCGTTTGTATGCTTCTACGCCCGGTTGGTTGAACGGATTTACTTCCAGAATATAGCCGCTGATACCGCAGGCTTTTTCGAAGAAGTAGATCAACTGACCGAGATAGTATTCGCTCAGTTCCGGAACTTCCACTTTCAAGTTGGGAACGCCTCCGTCCACGTGGGCGATCTGAGTACCGAGTTCCGCCATTTTGTTTACTTCGTCTACACGTTTTCCGGCGAGGAAGTTCAAACCGTCCAGATTGTCTTTGTCGGACGGGATGACGACGGTATGTTTCATTTCGTTTACCGAGATAACCGTTTCGAAGATTGTGCGTTCACCCTCCTGTATCCATTGTCCCATCGAGTGCAGGTCGGTCGTAAAGTCTACGGCAGCGGGGAAGATGCCTTTCAGGTCTTTGCCTTCGCTTTCTCCGAAGAGTTGTTTCCACCACTCGGCGAAGTAGTGCAGTTTCGGGTTGAAGTTTACAAGGATTTCGGTTTTCTTTCCGGCTTGGTAAAGAGCGTTGCGTGTAGCCGCATAGATGGCTGCGGGGTTTTTTTCGAACGGTACGTTTTCGCCGCAAGCCTCTTCCATTTTCATGGCGCCTTTTACCAGTTCGCGGATATTGAATCCGGCAACGGCGATCGGCAGCAGACCTACCGGGGTGAGCACGGAGAAACGACCGCCGATATTGTCGGCGATGACGAATGTTTTGTAACCTTCCGTATCGGCAAGTTTACGCAGAGCACCTTTGCTTGCGTCGGTGATCGCTACGATACGATGTTTTGCCTCTTCTTTTCCCACTTGCGCTTCGAGTTGTTCTTTCAGCAGGCGGAAAGCGATGGCAGGTTCGGTCGTCGTTCCCGATTTGGAGATGACAACGATACCGAATTGTTTGTTTTTCAGCAACGATTGCAACTCGAAGAGGTAATCTTCGCCGATGTTTTGTCCGGCGAAAAGAACGAGGGGAGCTTCGTGTTCGTTGCGGAGATATTCGAATGTATTCGACAAGCCTTCGATAACGGCTTTGGCACCGAGGTAGCTACCTCCGATTCCGATAACTACGACAACTTCGCAGCGCTCTTTCAGTTGCTTGGCTGCATTTTCGAGATCGCAGAGGTGCTCTTCGCTGATCGAAGAGGGGAGGTGGAGCCATCCCAGGAAATCGTTTCCTTTTCCGGTTCCTTTGTGTAATAATTCCATGCCGTGTTCGGCTTTGCCTTGCAGGGCGAAGATCTCCTCTTTGGAGACCGTGCCGAATGCTTTGTCGATGTTCAGTTCAATTGTTTTCATGCGAAAATTCTATTGATGATTAAAGTTGATGCCCGTATATATCAAATAAATGTGTCGGACAATTTCTCGATGGCGTATCGCGGTAATACTTTCCGGTACAGTATATCGTAAACGCATTTCAGGATAGGCATGTTCACTTCGTACAAGTCATTTATTTCCTTGATACATTTCGTGCCGAAATATCCTTCGGCGATCATTTCCATCTCCATTTGTGCGACTTTTACGGAGTAACCGTTTCCGATCATCGAGCCGAAATTGTGATTCCGGCTGAAACGTGAATAGGATGTAACCAGCAAGTCGCCCAGATAAACCGAGTCGCTGATGTTCCGGTTAGGAATCGGAGCGACGACGCTCAGAAACCGTTCCATTTCGTTCAGTGCGTTGGCGATCAACATGGCTTGGAAATTGTCGCCGCTTTTCATGCCGTGGCAGATACCGGCGGCAATGGCATAGACATTCTTTAATACGGCACTGTATTCGATGCCTCTCACGTCGGACGAAATGATGGTTTTCAGTCTCGAACTGGAAAGCATGGCGGCGAATTGCTCCGCCTTTTGCGTATCGCAGCATCCGATTGTCAGGTATGACAACCGTTCGAGAGCCACCTCCTCGGCATGGCAGGGACCGCCGATCACTGCCATATTTTCTCGCGGAACATGGTACATCGCCTGCAAATAATCGGTCACCACCATATTTTCGTCGGGAACGATACCTTTGATAGCCGTTACCACGAACTTATTGCTGATGTCTGTATTCAGTTTCGCCAGATGCGCTTTCATATAAGGCGACGGCGTAACCAGCAGCAGTGTGTCGGCTTGTTCTACGATCTGGTTGATGTCGGAACTGAAATGAATCCGGCTGGTATCGAACCGAATATCGGAAAGATAAACCGGATTATGTCCGTTTTGCTTGAAGTCCTCGATGCGATCGTCACGGCGCATGTACCAATAAATGCTGTCGGCATTATTGAGTACGAGTTTGGCTAAGGCTGTCGCCCAGCTGCCTCCTCCCAAAACGGCTATTTTACCGGGAACGTCTTGCATTATGCTTGGTGTTTAGCTTGTTCTACCCAACTCTTTACGGTTTCGGGAGTCGGGTTGTTCAAGTCCAGTTTATATTTTTTGTTTACGCCGCAAAGGTCTTGTTGCAGTTTGTTCGGATTGGCATCAGCCATAGACTGCAAGGTCGTATATCCGATTTTCTGCAACGGGGCTACCCATTCGGCAGGAATTCCGGCGGCTGTATATACCGATTCGTTGTCGCGGGGCTGTGTCTTTTCCGGGCGCATCTGCGGGAATAAGAGCACTTCCTGTATAGTTGTCTGGTTGGTCATCAACATGGTCAGACGATCCATTCCGATGCCGATACCTGCGGTCGGCGGCATACCGTATTCCAATGCCCGCAAGAAATCCTGGTCGATGAACATGGCTTCGTCATCGCCTTTTTCCGACAGACGCAATTGCTCTTGGAAACGTTCGCGTTGGTCGATCGGGTCGTTCAATTCGGAGTAGGCATTGGCGAGTTCTTTTCCGTTCACCATCAACTCGAAACGTTCGGTCAGTTGCGGATTGTTGCGGTGGCGCTTGGTCAGCGGCGACATCTCGATCGGATAGTCGGTGATGAAAGTCGGCTGTATGTAGTGACCTTCGCATTTCTCGCCGAATATCTCGTCGATGATCTTGCCTTTACCCATTGTTTCGTCGATCTCCACACCGATCGTTTTGCACACCTCGCGCAACTGTTCTTCTTCCATACCCGAAATATCTATGCCGGTATGTTCTTTGATCGAGTCGATCATGGTGATGCGTTTGAACGGAGCCTTGAAGCTGACTTTGTTTTCGCCGATCATCACTTCGGTCGTTCCGTTCACTGCCAGACAGATCGTTTCGAGCATTTGCTCGGTGAAATTCATCAGCCAGTTATAGTCTTTGTACGAAACGTACATCTCCATGACGGTAAATTCGGGGTTGTGGGTGCGGTCCATTCCTTCGTTGCGGAAGTCGCGCGAAAATTCGTACACGCCTTCGAACCCGCCGACAATCAGCCGTTTCAGATACAATTCGTTTGCAATACGCAGGTACAACGGTATATCGAGTGCGTTGTGGTGCGTGATGAACGGACGGGCGGCGGCACCGCCGGGAATGGCTTGCAGTACCGGAGTATCCACTTCGACATAGCCGTGCGCATTGATAAATTCGCGCATGGTATTGAATACTTTGGTACGTTTCAGGAATATATCTTTTTTGTCCTCATTGACAATCAGGTCTACATAACGTTGGCGATAGCGCAATTCGGGATCGGAGAATGCGTCGTATGTGACACTGTCTTTTACCTTTACGACGGGCAACGGACGGAGCGATTTGGACAGCACGGTCATTTCCTGTGCATGAATCGTGATCTCGCCCATCTGCGTGCGGAACACATAACCGCGTATTCCTACGAAGTCGCCGATGTCCAACAACTTTTTAAATACGGTGTTGTACATTTCTTTGTCTTCGCCCGGGCAGAGGTCGTCGCGCGAGATGTACACTTGGATACGGCCTTTCGAATCTTTCAGTTCCATGAAAGAAGCCTTGCCCATGATCCGGCGGCTCATGATCCGACCGGCGACAGATACCTGCCGCGGCGTTTCAGCATCGTCGGTAAATGATTCTTTGATTTCGGTAGTGTAAGCGTCTACCTTATATTCGGCGGCAGGGTATGGTTCGATACCCATTTTCCGCAATTCCTCTAAGCTGTTTCTTCGGATAATCTCCTGTTCGCTCAAATCCAATATATTCATATTGTATAGTATTTTGCAAATTTCTACAAAAGTAGGCATTTTTATGCGATAAACATCAAAAAAAGTGACGGAATTATTATCTGGGCATGAAATATTTCGGGGCTGTAATCTCGGAACGGATGCGGATCCGGATAACATCCGATACTTCGGTCGATGCGGATAACGGGTCGAAAGAAGTTGTATTCCGATTGTGCGGCAATGAAGATAAGCAACCCGGTTTTACACTCCCATGCGACCTTCCCGATCGGAGCGGGGAGCAGACCGGAAATAAAAAATGCGGAAATTTTTTTCGATGAATGGTTTGGTTATATTTTTGATCGATAAATAGTTAGTCGCTATTGGGAAGAGGAAGCCCAAACTTCTGTACCCGTGAATCCGTGTTTTACAAATTTTGTATTTAATTTTGCAAGGATCACACCGGCATCCGAACTCACCCGACAGCCGGTTGCGATGATTCCTTTTTGGGATATTCTTAACCCTGCCATACGATAGAAAAATGAAATACTTATTACGATGTACATTTATTCCGTTGTTTGTTGTGATATTCACAACAGGCGCATTGGCACAGTCCGATTCCTATGAGGCAAGTTATGCCCATTATCAGACTATTTCCAATATGTCGGAGTCCCAATTGTATAGGCAGGCGCAGAAGTTCTGTAACGAAGGCGACATCGACAGTATGCTTATATATTATAATGTGCTTTTCAATCGTTATACGCAGCATCTGAATATTGCCGACAAGAGGTTGTGCGCATTGGCTTTGCTGGAATCGGGCATAACCTATTACGAGCAATTCAATTACAGCAAGGCGATGGAGCTGTTGCTTGACTGCCAGCGGATTTGTGAAGACAACCGTTTCTCGGATCTATTGGCAGATGTGTATCGTTCGATAGGCAATGTCTATTGTTCTCATTCCGATTTTGAACGAGGCATTCTGTTTTATGTCAAATCGTTGGAGAAAGCCGATCTGATTAACGACAAGGCTTTGAAAATAAAAGTGCTGAACAATCTGGTGGGTGCCTGTTCTTTTGATGGAAGATTTGCGGAGGCGAAACGTTATTACGACGATATGTCCAAGATCTCGTCCGATGATCCGCTCTATCGCTACGATCTGTATGTGGACGGAGGGTTGATTGCTGCGGCAGAGGACAATGTAGACGAAGCTATAAAGAATTACAAAGCTGCGGCAGATTATGCCACCGCCCAAGGTATGGGGGTGAAATATTCGGGAGCGGCATATTCCTGCCTGTCGAATCTTTATCGTAAGATCGGACAAACCGACTCGGCGTTGCGCTATTTGCATATCAATGAATTGGCGGCACGGGATGAGCAACAAAACGATTTGCTGTCCGAAACATTGCGCGGGCTTTCCGAATTGTATCGCGAGCAAGGAAATGTCGGGCGAGCCCAGCGGTATCAGACGGAATACCTCGATCTATCCGATAAAATTTTCAATCAGCGCGAATTCAATAGTCTGAAAAATGCCGAGTTCATGTATGAACTGAATAAGAGTACGGAGACCATAAGCCGGTTGAACCAACAAAAGATACAGAAGGATGTACAGATTTCTTCACAACGTCGGATGCTGTGGTGGCATCGGCGGGCAGTGTCATAAGCTGTTCCAAGAGCGATTTTTCCATTGACCTGAATGTTGAGACCTTATGTCCCTCTCAGGTCGGTTATACATGCGAAAAGCGTGGGACATTACACTTGTCGCAACACAGGCTCTGGTAAACCTTCTCCCGCAACAGATAATGCCCACGCATAACACGGGCGTCTATCTATTTGCATTGCGGGAGATCGAAATTTACCAGACTTCGTGTTGCAAAGCAAAAGCTAAACGCTTTCTAAATATCTTAAATCTTCTGCAAAGATAGGTATTCTGCCTGAAAAAACAGGAAATATAATAAAGAAAGCTATCGGGAAATTTCCGATAGCTTTCCTATTTGAGACTCGATTGAACGTTATTTAGAGCGAGACGGGACGAATGTGATTCGTTTTGCGCCTTTGGATGTAGTGTATTTTTCCAAATGGATGGAATAAAAGAATCGTGGCGGAACGTCCTTCAACACAAAAGAACCGAATCCGGCCCATTTCACAGGTTCGCCTGTCGCAAGGGTACGCTTGGTTATCTCGACGGCTTTGTTGAGTACCAAAGCGATTTTATCCTGCGACATGGGCGGGTCGAGTTCCTGCGAGATGGTGCGGATCAGTTCTTTTTTGTTCATGGCCGAATAATTACTACTCTTAATATGACGGTCCGACGAGATAAGCTGCAATCATTTGAAACTCGCTCTGATTCGGCTCAGCGACTGCGGCGTAACACCCAGGAACCGGGCGATTTCCTTTTGAGGAACCTCTCTGAAAATCTCGGGCATCTTCTTCATGAACGCCACGTAACGGTTCGAGGCTTTCGGGCTGGCGAGATCCACCAGAATATCGTCCGTATGGAGAAATATCTCCGCATAAAGGTCGCACAGAAATCCGACGAACGACGGCGACACTGCCGAAAGCCGCTCGACCGTGCTTTTCCGTATTTCGATTGCCTCGCTGTCGCTCGACGACGATATGGTATAACGCGAGGGCAGACCTTTCATTACGCACCACGGCGCAAGGTCGTAGTCTCCGGCCGTGGCGAACCAGAGCGTGATTTCCTCCGCATCTTTGAGTGCATAGGTGCGCCACACGCCCTTGCGGATGAAATAGATCGAATCGTTCACGGCTCCTTCCGCTGTAACGACCGTCCCTTTGGGAAAACGTACCGTCCGGAGCGAAGCGTGCAGCAGCGCCACGCCCTCTCGATTGATGCCGTATTTCTGTCGTATGTTTTCTATAAACGCTTCCATAATTTATCCGAAATAATCAATATACCTATCAACAGGGTCGTCGTCATATCTGCCGCAGCGACAGACATCCACAATCCGGCATCGCCCGCCCATAACGGCAATACGAAAAAGTAAACGACGGGCAGCAGGCCGCGCACGAGGGTCAGAAGCAATGCCCGGCGCTGCCGTTCCACACTCGTATAATAACCGATCATAATCGTGTTGATGCCGAAAAATACGAAATCCGCAGAGAACCAAGGCAATCCGTCTACTGCATATCTCCATGCGGGATTCTTCGTGTCGGGGATGAAAAGTCCCACGACCGCCTCGGAGCGGACGAGGAAAATGCCGACCATCAGCAGCGCGAAGCCGATGGCAAAATAGAGCGCATAATGCAGTGCTTGCCGAGAACGAGCGAGTAGGCAGCAGCCGTAGTTGTAACTGATAATCGGCTGTGCGGACTGTATCGTGGCGTTGAAGACCATGAAGATTACGGGGAAAAGGTAGCAGACGATACTGAACGCCGCCACGCCGTTCGCACCCAGACGTTCCATAAAGGCGTAATTTCCGGCAATGCCCATGATTGAAATCGTAATTTCCGAAAGGAATACGGACAGACCGAGCCAAATCATGTAACCGATATTCCGGAACGTAAAACGGATGCTCTTGACACTCAATTTCAATCGCGTGAAGTGAACCGCTATATCGCGGCGGAACAGATAAACTATCATAATCAGCGCACCGACCGTTTGCCCGATTCCGGTAGCGATGGCCGCTCCGAACAGTCCCCAGCCGAACGGAAAGATGAACAGATAGTCGAGCACCACGTTGAGCAGCGCACCGATGGCGAGCGCCCACATCGGGATGTTGGGATTGCTCAATCGGACGAAGAACGGCAGTGCGGTCATCAACACCACGAACGGGAAACAGAGCGCATACCAGAACAGATATTCGGCAACTCCCTCGATCAACGATTCGTCCGAGCCGAGCAGATAGCCCGATTCATGCGGGAAAAGGCACAGCAGCAGGGTGAGCACTCCGCTGACAAGAATCGCGGCAACGCAGGTCTGCACCAGATTGATACCGGCATATTTGTTCTTGCCCCGTGCAAGGTTGAGCGAAGCCAGCACGCCGCCGCCCATACCGAACATCAGACCGATGCCGCTTACTAAAGTCATGACGGGATTGTTGATATTGACTGCCGCGATGGCATCGCTGCCGACACCGCGTCCGACGAAGATGCCGTCCGCCACGACATACAGCGCCGAAGCCACCATTCCCAACAAAGCGGGAAACAACTGCCGTGTAAACAACTTGCCTACACTCATATTTCTGAAATCCAGCCGTTCGTTTTCCATTGCTTTACTCATAAGATTTTTGGCTGCAAAGTTACCGCCGCCATGCAACACCGGCAATCACAATTGGTAATAAATGCACGTGTTGTATTTTTTAACATTCTATCAATAAACCCCATCTTATAAACGACATTGCCCGATTCAAAGACTATCGAATCGGGCAATGACAAATCGGTTGCGAATGCTGCGTTTACAGAACGAAGTCCATCTGCACCAACTTCTTGCCGTTCGGTAAAGGTTCTTCCGCCGTGCCGGACAGACGATACCCGACGGATTGCATGGCAGCGGTCAGCTCATCCTCCTCCATCTGGTGATGCACGCTTTCCAGTCCGTCGAAGACATGGAGATAAGGAGAATCGGAGACGAAGCTGTCGTCCGTATTGATCTGTATGATGCACGACACGCATTGCGGACGAACCTGCGCAACCGTCCGGCAGAAACAGTCGTAGCCGATATATTCTATCAACAGATTGGCGATCAGTAAATCCGCATGGGGCAGAACGACATCGGGACTTGTCAGATCGGCGCATACGCACTCCAAAACACCGTTCAGGTCGGGATAACGTTCCCGGCATCGTTGCAGGTATTCACGATTTATGTCCACGCCATACACCCGCTCGAATCCGCAGGATACGGCGTGCTCCAATCCGTTCCCGCCAGCCACGCCGAGCACCATCGCCGACTTCGCAGCGCACGAGTAGAACTGCCGCTTCATCATACGGTTCATGGCTTGCAACTGCATCACCGAATCCAACTGCATGTGATTCTCGTAGTCCGACAAGGGAATTGCCTCCCACGGATTTTTTATATTTCGGTTGTCCATAATATCGTTCTCTATATATTTGAAAAACAAAATTATGGCTTTTCATCAATACCACCAATCGCAAATGGTAATAAATGTTTGGAGAATTGTTGAACACATAATCAAATGCAAAGTAGAGGTAAGTTGCCGGGATATGGTGCGGATCAGGTCTCGTTTATTCATTAGACAAGCACCTTTGTTATAAAAATTAGTTTGATCCTCCGCAGCGATTCTTCCCGACATTCGGTCCTATTTTTCCCACACGTTCACGATCTCCCCGATGTACATGGTATGTATGCCCATGCCGTTGTCGTAGATGCGACCGACCTCCTTATCTATCCGTTCGGGATCGAACGGTGCGCTGTATATGATTTTGCACTCGATGGCAAGGTTCGCCTCCTTGAATAGCGGATTGCCCAACTCGGTGTATTCGGGTGTCAGTCCGGCTGTTTTCAGTTTGTCGCCGTCCCGACCGGAATGCGTACCGATGTAGCGCAGCACGGAACGGTGCTTTTCAGGGAAAGCCGTTACCGTAAAATAACCGTTACGTTCCATAAAACTATGGGTATAGCGGCTGGATGAGACATAAACTGTCACGACAGGACGCCCCCACAGTTCACCCATGCCGCCCCAGCTGATGGTCATGGCGTTCATATCGCCCTCTTTTCCCACAGCGAGAGCCATCCAGTCCTTGTCGAACAGTTCTATGGCGTTTTTTATTTCGGTCGGGGATATTGCTTTCCATTCTTGGCTTTCCGTGCTTACAGGCTGCTGTTCTCCGTCTTTTGGCTTTGCCGACGATGAGCCGCAGGCACTTGTAAGGCAATAAACCAACATTGCGGACGCAAATAAAAGGGTATTCCGTATCTTCATGCTCTGTTATTTCGAGTGATATACCTTACTGACAATCTTCCACCCGTCAGCATCTTTCACCAAAGTGAACATATCGGTAAAACGGTTCTTGCCGAATTGTGACTCGATGCTGACCACTGCCACATCCCCAGCCACATGACAGAGGGTCATTTTGTATGACACGCCGCCTTCGGGCTTCTCCGGCTGATCATAGAGGTCGTATAACGCCTGGATAGGAACGCTTTTCAGTTTCCCGTCCTCAAACCACGACATGGTGGCATTTTCTGCAAATCCTTTGCGCGCAATGGCACTGCTGCCTTGGCGACCGCCCTCGATGTAGTAGTCTATCGCCTTGGTGATTTCCGACTTCTCGGCTTCGGTGTGGTTGCCGCAAACTTCGCAAGTTTTTTGCGCGTTGACAGCTATCGGAATGAGTGCGGCAAAAAGCAACGCCATAAATAGTTTTTTTCTCATCTTATTTATCTCCTGTTTAATATTTATCTTGAATGAAATGTGTACGTTCTCGGACTTCATAGACAGGCTTGTTGATGCCGCTTTTCCATCCACTCTCGATACACTTCAGCAACCATGCCATGTTCTGACCCAAGACGCGCATGGTCTGCAAGCCTTCCTTGTCCTTGCGCACGTCGTCGGGCGTGAAACCGTGCACCGAGTTCCAGTATTGCGATGCAACGACAGGCATATTGGCGATAGTGAAATACTGGTTCAACTGCTCGAAGGTGGCAGATGATCCACCTCGGCGGCAAGACACGACCGATGCGCCGAGTTTGCCTGCCATTCGGTTTTCCGTGGCGAAGAACAGGCGGTTCAGGAACGAAATAAGCTGGCCCGTCGGCGCGCTGTAATAAACGGGTGAGCCGATGATGATGCCGTCGAACTCGTCAAGGCGCATCTGGATGTCCTTTACCATGTCATCGCGGAAGCAGTGCCCCGTCTCGAAGCATTTCATGCAGGCGATGCATCCCGCAATGGGTTTCTTGCCCAAGTAAAGCAGTTCCGTCTCGATGCCGTTCGCTTGCAAGGTGGTTTCCACTTCGTGCAGGGCGGTATAAGTGCAGCCCGCTTTGTTCGGGCTGCCGTTAATCAACAATACTTTCATGAGGAATAATCAAAATTGGTTGTAAATCTTTGCGATGATTTTCCACTCGCCATTTTCCTTAATCAATTCATGATAGTCCACATAGTCATGTCCGTGCCAGTCTTCGATGACGCATTTGCCAACGGCTATGTTTCCTGCTATGTCAAGCACGTCCACGTGGAAATTCCGGGTGGAACCACCTATCTTTTCGTACAGGTCATAAAGCCCTTGGATAGGACCGTACACATAATTGCCGTCGCCTGCATAGCCGTTCATCACGGCTTTTTCGTGGAACGCTTTTTTCACCTCAGGGATATTGGCTACACAGCCTTCGTTACAATATTTGAACAAGACGTCGTACACAGCCTTGTAATCGGATAAATCCGCATAGTTCTTTGCAATCATAGTCTCTAAATTATATGGGTTTATAAATGAATACTCAAAATTTCCCGGCCAGCTCCGCTGCCTGCTTGCAGCCATCGGTCTTGTCGATGTCGCCTTCGTTTAATACACTGGGCACAAGCACTTCGCCTGTCATCTCCCATTCCAGCAGGGCGGCAGAACGCTCCAGCGGCATACGGATGCCGTCCATTACCGTCACGTCGTCTTCCTCGCAGCAGGCTATCAGTCCGCATTTCTTTCCGGCGATGTCCTTTCCACCTACCACGAATGAAAACAGGCGGTCAATCACACCCTTTATCTGTGCCGGAATGGAATACCAGTAGGTCGGCATGGTGAACACGACGGCATCGGCTTCCAGAATGGCGGGGGCGATGAGGTTGAAATCATCGTCGAACGAACATGCCTTGCCCGTCTTGAAGCAGGTCTGGCAGGCATGACAACCGCCAATCTTCATAAATGCGGCATCAAAGCGTTGCACCGTGTGGCCAAGTTTCTCAGCTTCTTTGATAAATGCGTCCGTCATGGCGAAGCTGTTACCATGCTTGCGCGGACTTCCCGTAATGACTACAATCTTCATAATCCGTTCCTCCTCTTTTTTATTTCTGAATGGTATCGGAATTCTGATTGTACGCTTTCGCCACGCACCGCCACTCGCCGTCCATTTTCAGAAGCAGCAGGTAATCGGTGAAGTCGATGCGGCCGCCCCAGCCCTCTTCGAGCACGCGGACGACGGCCAGCGTCTCTTCGACCGCCACCACATCGATACGCGCCTTGAACTCGTCGCCGGCTGCGACCGAATCAACATTGCGGTAGAACTGCTCGATGCTTCCGTGCTCCAACTTCCCGTCCAGATAGCCGAACAGAACGGCCTCGTCGGTGAACAACTCTTTCGCGTAACGGCTGTCGCCCTCGGCGACGCTCTTTACGAACTTCATGGCGGCAGCTTCCACCGCCTTGTACTCTTCGATGCTTGCTCTCATGACTTTCGGTTTTTTAATTCTACTGCAAAGTTAGATGATAGTATCCGACTGCACAAGTACCGAAAAATTATTCATATACCGAAAATTTATTCGGCATACCATTCGTTTGGAATGTTATCCGTATCTTTGCAGCCGTAGAAAGAAAACCGTTATGTACGAAAGGAAGATACCTGTCGATTTGAGCTGCCCTTTGAGGCTGACAATGAGTTTAATTGACTCCAAATGGAAATCCTGTATTTTGGATGAATTGCGCGATGCACCCATGCGTCCGAGCGAACTACACAAAGCACTGTCAGAAGCTACACCGCGCGTGTTGGACCTGCAATTGAAAGAGCTGGTGGACGACGGGCTGGTCGCGAAAACCATCTATCCCGAACTGCCGCCGCGCTCGGAATACTCCATCACAGAACTGGGGCGGTCCCTGCTGCCCCTCCTCGATTCGATGATTGCGTGGGGAGAGACCAACAAGGAGCTCTTCGAGAAGAAATATAGTTTATAAAATGAAGCAATGCCGTTTGAGGCTATGGCTCAAACGGCACTATCCGGTTGTCGATCATATAGCTTGCTGCCCCCAACTGCCGTAACGGGCATTCATTCGCTGGCGCAGCTCCTCCTGCTTGGTGTTTTTGTAGTAGTGTTTCTCGATGGTTCGGGCGCTGTTGCCGGCCATTTCCGCAACATGGGTGATCGGAGTGCCCGCATCAAGCTCGCTGGAAATAAACGTGCCTCGTGCCGTGTACCACGTCATTTTCTCGTCGATGCCCAGAATCTCGCAAACCTTGTCCAGCGTTTCGCTGACGAGGGTCGAGAAATTGTTATGGCGCCCCATCTTCTGTTTGTCGGTTACGTGTTTCTCGGTATAGACAGGGAAGACGTAGTTGCCGATGCCCTTGCCTCTGTATTTTTCCAGGATTACGATGAGACGGTCGATAAGCAGGGGCTTGGCCAGCTTGGGGAATTTGGTACGTTCATAGATAATCATACCTTCCTTTTCGTTAATCATGTCCCATGTCAGATTGACGACATCGACATTGGCCATACCGCCGCTATAAAAGCTGAATAGGAAAAGGTCGAGGCATAGTTGCTCCTGCTCGGAAAAGAGGCTGCGGTCCATGAACTCCATCCGGCGGATGATGTTCGGATTGACGGCTTTGGACTCGAACTGCCCCCATGCCATCTTTTCCGTAGCCGCCTCGAAGATTGCGGGGTTGGCTCCGTACATGTGGAGTTCGTCCTTGGCATAGTTTACCAATGCACGGAAGATGCGAAGGAACTGGCGCAATCCGGCACGGTTCCCGTTTTCGATGCCACGTCGTTCCAGATAGACGATGTATTCCAAAAGGAATTTCTGGGTAATGTCGGTAAAGTAAAAGCGGGACAGGTCTTTGTTGTACAGCTTTTGGGTGAAGGCCGAGAGTGAAGTACGGAGCTGCTTGTACATGCCGGCAGTGCCGACACTCTTGACGAGCTTGCCGTTCTTGAATTTCTCGTGGTTCTCGAAGTATTCGATTCTGGCGTTGATGAGCTGGAGAACGGTCAGCACTTTCGATTCCTGTTTTGTTTTCTCCTCTTCTTTGGGTTTGAAGCAATCGGCCCATTGCAGTACGGAGAAGTTACGGCCTTCCTTTTCCCACCGTTCGGCGACGGACATGTACTTCTCTTTGAGTTCAAGCAACAGCTGGTTTTTCTTGAGGTACTCGCTGGAAGCGGATTCAAAACTTTGGGTTTCGTTGTTCCAGCATTTGTAAGCTCCGGTAATGCCGACGACCCGAGGAATGCGAGTGTAACCAGTCTTGTAGAAAATCATTTCCAGTTTGACCATCTTGGAGTCCTGGGTGTCTTTGCGGCCTTTGAATGTGATCGAACAATACATATCGTTAATTTTTTAGTGGCTCATGTATTCCTGACGGTTCCCTACATGGGAGCCTACATAAGAATAGAACTATCCACCGTATTCGGGTGGAAACGGAGGTAATCCGTTACCCGACGAATCAATTAACTTGTTGATATGTAGTTGTTTTAGTCTATGCGGATTTTGACTTTATTGGAGTTGGAAAATCGGGCGGATATTTTTATTTGAACCGTGTGGATGTGACAATGCAGGCTGCCGCCCCTCTTTTCTCTCCCGAAGCCGGAACTGTGGTGCCGGGTACGAAAGTGGCGATCACGAGTGCTACCGAGGGGGCAAAAATATATTATACGCTCGACGGTAGCGTTCCGACGACGGCTTCTGCCGAGTATGACCAACCGATAGAGGTCACCGGCGATATGACGATCAAAGCCATTGCCGTCGCCGACGGGTATCTCGAAAGTGAAGTGACTGCCGCAGAATACACGGTGATTGTTCCTGCTGCTCTTCCGACGTTCGATCCCGAATCGGGCGAAGTGGAGTTCGGTGCGAAAGTGACGATCGCAAGTGCGACCGAAAGTGCGAAGATATACTATACTCTCGATGAAAGTGTTCCGACAACGGCATCTGCCGAGTATGACCAACCGATAGAGGTCACCGGCGATATGACGATCAAAGCCATTGCCGTTGCCGACGGGTATCTCGAAAGCGAGGTGGCTACGGCGGTTTATACCGTGAAGAAAATAGCCGTTCCGGGACAGCTTTATATATTCGGTATCGTAGATGAAGCCGATTGGAATCCGGCGGAAGCCGTTGAAATGACTAAGACCGGAAACGAGTTCGTTTATGTCGGCAGAGTAGGCAGCGTGGGCGGTTTCGCTTTTACCGAGGTGATGAGTTCCGATTGGAATACGGTCGATGCGGCACGTTGGGGTGCGGCGGAAGGCGAAAGCCGGGATGTTGTGCTCGATCGTGAAATAGCGTTGGCTTATGGAAGCCGTACCGCATTCAAGCTCGACGATGGTTATTATGAGTTTAAGGTGGTATTCTCCGATTATAAAGTGAATATGATGGTGACGGCTAAAAACGATCCGGGCAGAATAGAAGGTGTGATGACCGATGAGGCAGCCGATGCCGAATATTTCAACCTGCAAGGCGTTCGTGTCTTCGAGCCTGCGGCAGGCAATATTTACATTGTTCGTCGGGGATCTGTGGTTACGAAAGAGATATTCAAATAAGAGTAGGTCCCAACTGAAATAAAAGAAGAGGCTGCACTCCGAAAGTCTTAGGCTGGACTTTTGGGGTGCAGTCCGTTTTTTATGGATTCCTTTGTTTGGCGAGTGCTTGGTTGCAAAACGGATCGGAACGACGTTGTAACGTCGTTTTAATCGTCCTTGTCCGGTTGTTCCGGGCGAAGATAAGGTCAGAAAAATTTGCGTATCCGTATGGCGATCCGCACAATGTAGGGAATCGACAGTACGATCGTGGCGATGACGAAATACCAGCTCCACGGAGACATGCGTTCCGGACCGGGCACTTCGACCGGAATCTCCCGTACGGTTTCGATACGGGTATCCCGCGAAGGCAGGTACAGCGTGTCGGATGCAAGGCGGCTGTCGATCGACAATCGTCCCAGGCTGTCTAACGTGGCTTGCAATTTCAGCCGCTTGCCTTCGCTTATCGCCAGTTCCTGTATGGCGATTCTTCCGCGTTCGTCGCAGGCGATCCGGGCTTTTACGGAGGCACTGTCGGGCGGCTGGACGATTTCGGTCAGCCGTTCGATGATGATCGTATCGTTGCGGAGTTCGACCGGTGTATAAAATCTCTTTTGGCAGGCGGACAATAATATGACCGACACTGCTGCGATCCATAGTTTCCTGAACATGTATAGTAGCAATAAGTAGAATAAAAGGCGGGGAAGGTCTTAAAAGTCGCCGGGCGGTTTGCGGTTTGCACATTTGCGTACATCGCACCGGCGTATATCCAACTCTTTCAGTTGCAGTTCGGCTTCGTGGCATTTGTGAATCCACTCCAAACAACGGGTCTGCTCATTACGCAGTTCGGTGTACAGAACATCTATCTTTGCATCGCGTTGCGACAGCCGGGTTTCCAACCAGTTTATCTGGCGTTGGTTATTGTCCATTTCCATCGCTTCTGCCGAAGCCTCCGATTTTCTGCCTTCGCTTTTTCGGTTCATGAAATAGGTGATTCCCCAGCGGATGGCTTCGAATCCGCCCAATGTCCCGATTAGCGATAATATGAAATGAAAGTCCATACTGTTTTTTTTGAAGGCAAAGATGAGGTGGTAAAATTCGTATCCGATGCGATAAATCTTTGAAATGTAGATATTCGCAGAATTTTGGGCGGGTGGAAAGAGCGGTTGGATTCTAATGTGTTAAAAAAATAGAAAAGAAAAAACCTGATCGGAATGAAGTTCAAAAAAAGACGTATATTTAAAAACACAATTATTTCCAATACTATATTCAGTCTCTTTCCCTATTTTTTTTGTTTTTTGTGAGATTATTTTCAGTTTTTCAAATTAAAAAAAGTAATAGGTATGAAATTGAAATCCGGTATATTTCGGGTTGAACGGCGGCAAAAAACTCCTGCTGTCGGACTATTGCTTGTAGCGCAACCTTTCTTTACAGACGAATATTTTCACCGGTCGGTGATCTGTATCATTGAAAATGATGATGTTCACGGTACGATGGGGCTGGTGTTGAACAATTGCAGTTCATTGAAGTTGAACGATCTGTTTCCTGAATTGAAAGAACTGCCGGAGATCCCGCTGTTTTTCGGTGGACCTGTTTCGTCCGACCAATTGTACTATGTCCATGTTTGGGAGTCGATACCGGGAGCTATCGAGATTGTCCCCGGACTGTATATCGGCGGCGATTTCGAAATGGTGAAAGGTTATCTGAAACAGACGGGAGATCTCGATTCCATACGGTTCTTTATCGGTTATAGCGGTTGGTCGCCCTGTCAGCTCGAAAAAGAGATAGAAGATGGAGTTTGGGCTGTGTCCGATATGTTGTCGCCTGCTACCTGCCTGCAAGGCGAGGGGGATAAATTCTGGCGCAAGGTAGTCGCGTCGATGGGAGCGGACTACCGTAAATGGCTTGCTTGCCCGCCGCAACCTTATTATAACTGATTCCGTTTATTTTTTGCGGTCGATGCGTTGCAGCCACATGGCATCGTGGTACTTGCCGTCCAGTATAAACCACTCGGGCAGTACGGCTATCGTTTCGAATCCGCAGCGGGTAAAAAGTTTCCGGCTTGCTTCATTGGGGGCGGCGACAATTGCGTTCAGCGAGTGCAGTTGCAGCCATTCGAACGCATATCGGGTCAATAGCTCCAACGCTTCCGTTCCATATCCTTTCTGTTGTTGCTCCGAATCGACAAGGATTCCTACCGATGCCCTGCGGTTGCGGAAATCGAAATCGAACAGATCGATCAGCCCCAGCCGGTCGTTGTTTTTGTTGTTTACGATCATCAGCCGGAGTTGCCCGTCTTTATAAATGTCGCTGCTGTAATTTTGCAGATACTCTTTCAGCAGGTACCGGGAATAGGGGGCAACGGTATGCCCGTACACCCATAGGGCTGAATCGTTTTCCCAGCGGAACAGCCAATCCAGATCTTCCGGTTCCAGCGCACGTAGCGATATTTTATCTCCCGACAACCACCCGTTCATGATTTTAAAATTTCTTGTGATGAAACGATGATCCCGCTGTCGGGCGAATAAATGTAAAAGTCGCGTCCTTTGCGGCTGTGGTTGCCGATTGTCCGGATGATGTCGTCGTAGCACATCGACTCGCGGTCGAAAACTATCCGGTCGCTGGTGTTGGGCTGAGTCGTCGTGTTGTCGAAAACCTGTTGGGCATGACGATAGACCGAAACGGCGGCTTCGGGATAATGTGCAGCTATGACGGAACGTATCCGGTCGGGAAATTCGCTGATAATGTGCCAGTGGATTTGTCGGGCGGAAAGTCTCCGTTTTTTCCAGTATCGGAAAGGAAATCCGATCCATTGCACTGTCAGGTCGTATAGGGCGCGTAGGGCGATTGCCGATTTGATAAGCAGCGCATAGAATATACGGTAATGGGGGTAATGCTTCTTGAAGAAGATCAGCATAGCCCCGTAGAATATCCTGACATATTTAAGCGTATATTTTTTTGTGCTTTCTCCTTTATAATGGATGATAGGCGTAGGCAGGTAATAGTTCTTATATCCGGCGAGGGTGATGCGGTACGACAGGTCGATGTCTTCGCCATACATGAAAAATGTTTCGTCCAATACGCCGCAACGTTCGATAGCCGTTTTGCGCAGCAACATGAATGCACCCGATAAAATATCGACCGGATGAATTTCATTTTCGGACAGGTAGCGCAAATGATATTTGCCGAACAGACGGGAACGGGGAGCTAATGCCGCCAATCCGAAAATTTTGCAGAATGAGGTCCACGGCGAGGGAAATCCCCGTTTCGATTCCGGTAGAAACCGGCCTTCGCCATTGAGCATTTTCACCCCTAACCCGCCGGCATCGGGATGGCTGTCCATGAATTGGCAAACTTCGGTCAGTGTGTTTTCTCCGATTACCGTATCGGGATTCAACAGCAGGATGTATTCACCTGTCGATCGGGCGATAGCCTGGTTGTTGGCTTTGGCAAAGCCGCTGTTTTCTTGATTCTCGATAAAAGTCACTTCGGGAAACCTCGGTTTCAGGTAAGCCATGGAGTCGTCTCCCGAGTGATTGTCTACGACAAAAATTTCAGCATCGCAGGCTGGCGATACCGCTGCCCGTACCGAAAGCAAAGCCTGTTCCAAAAAATACTTTACCCGATAGTTTACAAGGATGATGCTTAGTTTTTTCACGATAATCAAGAATCTATATTAATGTAACGGCTCGTGCTTCGATTTAGTGTGCCGTGCCGGCAATAAAAAGTTTATGCTTTGTAGCTGTCGTTAAATGGGGTGCGGTTCAGGATCGAACGCCCTAATGTGATTTCGTCGGTATATTCGAGTTCGTCGCCTACCGATACGCCACGGGCGATAATCGAAATCTTGACATCGAAAGGTGCCAGTTTCCGGAATATGTAGAAGTTGGTCGTGTCTCCCTCCATTGTTGCGCTTAGGGCGAGGATAACCTCTTTCACCCCGCCTGCGGCGACGCGGGCTACTAAACTGTCTATTTCCAGATCGGAGGGACCTATTCCGTCCATCGGCGATATGATACCGCCCAACACGTGATATAATCCGTGGAACTGCCGGGTGTTTTCCACTACCATTACCTCCTTGACATTTTCCACGACACACACCGTGGAGGGATCCCGCGACGGGTCGGAGCAGATCGAGCAGACTTCTTCGTCGGAGATGTTATGGCATACGGTGCAATATTTGATTTCCTTGCGCAACCTGATCATGGTATTGCCGAACAGTTCCACGGCTGGCGTGTCTTGGCGTAGCAGGTGCAACACTAGACGCAAGGCGGTTTTCCGTCCGATGCCGGGCAGTTTTGCAAATTCGTTTACGGCGTTTTCGAGCAGTGTCGAAGGATATTGTCGGTTCATATCGTTATGGTCGGGATGCTATGGTTGCACGGATCGCCCCTCTCCGTTTCTTCGGGTCGGATGCGAACGCCTGCAAATGTAATAATATTCTTTTGAATAAAAGAAGCAAATCGATGTTGCGGAGGTTTGAACTGCGAAATGGCGCGGTTCTTCTAAAAAAAAGAACCGGACCGAACTCTGTTTTTTTAGAGAACGATCCGATCTGTTGCTTTTGTACCCCGTCAAAGCCGGAGACGGTATGCGATCTGTCCGGACAAAAGTTTTCTTTTTTTTTCTATATATTCGATTCTTCTGCTTGTCTATCAGTTGCTTATGGTCGGCGATTTTTTTAAGAACCGGAGGTCGGACAATTGGGCTACCGTAAATTCAGCCATGTCTGTGTCGGAGATGCTGTATTTCAGTTTCTTTCCGTCGAGCGAGGCATTGATCTTTCCGCGCGGAGGACATTTCTTGACGGTGGTGCAGCGGACGATAGTCCAGTCGAGTCCGCTTTCCCGTATCATGGGTTCCATCCGGTCTTTGTCGTCGATAATCGCTTGAAACCATTTCATGAATACGGGTAGAATGACTTTACGGTAAATCCAGGGCAGAAAGGTGAGGCTGTCGCCGGCTCCGATAGCACTGATGGCGATCAGCCGGCTGACGTTCATGCGTTTCATCTCTTCCATAATCAGCCGGTTGGTTTCGGATACGAATGTGGTAGGTTTGCCGCTCCCTTTTCCGCCGATGCCTAAGGATTGTATGACGGCATCTTGTCCGTCCAGAACGTTGCGGATTACGTTGCGGTCGGTCACATTGCCTTCCACGATACGCAGCCGTTCGTGGAGGACAGGTACTTTTTTTGCATCTCGTGTCAGTACGGTTACATAATGGCCTTTTTTCAAAGCCTCTTTTACGATGGCGTTTCCTACGATGCCGGTGGCACCGAATACTGCAATTTTCATATCTCTCTTTTTGGATTGGTTGTTGATTTATCTTGAATCTTTTTCTTCCGGAATTCAGCCGGGGTGCATCCTGCATGACGCTTGAAATAACGGGCGAAAGAGGATTGGTCGGGGAAATTCATTCGCCCGGCAATCTCTTTGATACTCATATCGGTGCAGGTCAGGTATTGTCGGGCGAAGGACATGGTTACGTTTTCGATCCATTGTAATGCGCTTTTCCCGCTTCTGCTTTTGATAATGGACGAGAAATAATAGGGCGAAAGATGTTGCTCGCCGGCGTAATATTGCACCGATCGGTGTCGTTGGCAGTTCTCGTGCACCGATATGAGAAACCGGTTTAACGTTGTATCTCTTTTGTCGTGCGGTACGGCAACGATAGGGGTGTTGGCGAAATAGACTTCAAGCACTTTCAGGCAAAGGGCGTATTCGATATAACGCAGGAAATCGTTGCGGATGGCTGTTGTAATATTTTCCGTCGGTTGGGCTTGTTTCTCTTCTGTCATGTCGGCAAGCCGGACGATTTCGTCTGCCTGTTCTTTCGATATTTTTACGCAGGGCAAATCGCGTATTTGCAGCCGTTTGCGAATATCGATCGATCCGATTGCCGGATAATAGGCATCTACATCATTTTCTTTCAATATGCCTTTCAGGTCGTTGCTCTTTTTGAGAATCTGAAAAAACGTGTTGGGGGTGTAGATACATAAATGATTGCACGATATCGAGTAGATATTCGAACCTAACAGTATTCGGGCTTCCCCGGCTTTGCATAGGAAGAAGCCGTATTTATGAGCCGATACCGTTTGACGGTTGGCTTCGAGTTCTTCTATGTTCAACATGCTTTGACTGGACGACACGATTTGGGCTTTTGTATAATTCGTTTGGGTAAAAGTAGGGAAAGAATTGCAAAAGGCTGAGTCTGAAATGGAATTAAAATAGATCCATTTGCAGAATTGCACGATAATTCGTCGATTTTGTATGATTGCCGCCGGTGCGATTGGGCAAAACGGGAATGCCGTATGTGCAATCCCGTTTCGTCAGGCTGCCTCCGTTCTCCTGTGTTCAAATGGGACAGACTGAAATTCCTATACGATAAGTGCGTTGTCATTATGAGAAATCATAAATTGTACGTAATTTTGTAGAAGATAAGCTGCATCTCGGCAAAGTCATTCAAACCAGTTTGATGTCTTTGCTCTCGATTTGCGTTATCTTTGTTTCGTTAAGCAAACAGATTATCACAAGCAGGTCATGAATGGGAGTGCGTTTAGAGAAGCATTGAGCGAAGAGTCGGATTATTTGCTGACCGATGAAATTTTTAATATGATCGTCGGTCATTCGGACCCGATTTCGTTTAAGCGGGGCGATGCCATAATAGATATAGGCGAGACCGATCCCGATATTTATATCATTAAAGAGGGGGTGGTGCGCGGTTATATGCTTCAAGACGGGACCGAGAACAACATCAGTTTCGGCTTGTCGGGCACGTTCGTCACTTCGATGCACTGCTTTTCCCGCAACGAACCGTCGATTCTGAGGATCGAGGCTTGTTCCCGGGTGACGGTGTTGCGAATGAAGAAAGAGGTATTCGATTCGCTTGTGGAGCAGCATGCCCGGTTTGCCATGTGGGTTGCAGGTGTTTTCTCCCGCCGGAATTACTATGCGGAACTAAAAGCCCATATAATGAGCGGCGATGCTTTGTGGCGTTACAAATGGCTTAAAAACTGTCGTCCGGAGTTGCTTAAAAATGTACCGAAGAAAGCTATCGCCTCTTATCTCGGGATGTCGGAGATACATCTTAGCCGTATTACGAAATCTATCAATTTCGAAGAAAAAAGCACTAAATAAAAATATTATAACCCGATTATCGGGTGAAATTATTAACATAGGTTATTTTTTTTATTGCTTCGAGGTGGTATTTTTGTGTATGGGGTCGGTCTGTGCCGGCTGTTCCCGAATCTTATGCGAATCATTTATCATAAAATTCCATCCTTATGAAAAAAATTATTACTTTATGCTTTTCTGTAATGGCGGCTATCGCCATTGCAAACGCAGCATCGGGAACCTCTCCCGGAAAAGAAAACGGTGTGCGGCATAATGCACTGACTCCGCTTGTGTCGGGGAATACCGGTGCCGATATGCGTCGTCCGCTTTCGACTCCTGCTGCCCGTAGATTTACCACTGCCTCTTCTGTGCGTAAGGTCAGCCGTGCCGTGCAAGCCGCTCCTACCGACTTGTGTGGTAGTGTGACTTATAATACACAGAGTAAAAGAGGTGTGCAGATTATTCCTCAAACACCGGAGGCGGATTTCGTAATGATCGCTCCGGATATTGTTGCCAATCGGGGCGCGGTGATGGTCGATGGAATTTATTATGTAGCCCGTAGCGAAGGATACCTCGACTATACGTATTATATAGATTCGTACGATTCGGACAGTTGGGAACTTATCGAATCGCGGGAGACTACGATCGAACTGATGTCGTCCGATATGGCTCTTGATCCGGTGAGCGGAAAGGTGTATGGCTGTTTCTTCGCCAGTCTGGACAATATATCCGGTGCCGAATCCTATGCTTTCGGTACGGTCGATTTCAATACGTTGGAAATGACGCCGATCTGTTCGTTGGATACAAAGCCGTGGAGCGCGTGTGCTTTCGATACCGACGGTACTCTTTATGTTATCGATATGGAAGGTGTCCTGTCGGTAGTGGATAAAAATACCGGCGAGACGGTGCGCACGGTCGGTAGTACCGGACTTGTACCGTACTTTACTTCGGGCGGTATCATAGAACCTTCCACCGGTCGTTTCTTCTATTCGTTCGCCAATTACTATAACGGTTCTTTGTATGAGATTGACAAAACCACAGGTGCTGCCACTTTGCTCGTCGATTTCCCCAATCAGGATAATGTGACAGGTCTGTTCTTCCCGCAGGCTCCTGCCGAATCCGGCGCTCCCGCACAGGCTGTCGATGTGAAAGCCGAATTTGCCGGAGCTTCTTTGCAAGGGCAGGTCACTTTCGGTATTCCTTCGCTGACCTATGGCGGCGCGGAACTGGCGGGAGAAGTAGGCTATGAAGTCCTCGCCGACAAGCAGGTATTGGGAAGTGGCAAATCGTCAGCTGGTTCTTCTGTAAATGTGCCTGTAACACTCGGTGCTCCCGGGGAATATGAGTTTACCGTTGTGCTTAGCAACGAAGCCGGTCCGAGTCCCAAAGTGAGAGTTAAGGCTTATGTGGGGAATGATACGCCGCTTGCACCGGTGATCGTTTCGTTCGAACGTAGCGGCGATAATTTCATGTTGTCGTGGCAGCCGGTCGTAGCCGGAATACATGGCGGTTATATCGACCCGTCGGCAATCACCTACCGGGTGGTACGTCATCCCGATAACGTGACGATCGAAAGTGCTACGGTTCAGACTTCACTCTCCGACGCAGTTCCCGCTCCGGCAGATCTTACCGCTTACAGCTATACGGTAACCGCTTCGGCAGCCGGATTCGATTCGGAACCTGCCTCTACATCGGTTATCGCTCTCGGAGAAATACATCCTCCTTATTTCCCCTCCTTCGTGGGTGAAAATCCTCTCATGCTTTACACGACGATCGACGGCAATGAGGACGGACAGGTGTGGAGTGCTTACCGTTGGAACGAAACCACAGTGTCTCTTTCGCTGAAATACAACACATCGAAAGCTCTCGACGACTGGTTGATTACACCGCCTATTGCATTGGAGGCTGGAAAGAGCTATAAAATATCGTTCAACACGTTTGCCGGCGATCCGTATTATCCCGAGCGACTTGAAGTAAAATGGGGCAACGCACCGACGGTAGAAGGTATGACCCATGAATTGCTCGAACCTACCGACATAACGGTAGCGAGAAGAGAACCGTTGCATGTGGAAAAATATATAGTCCCCGAAGAAAGCGGAACCTATTTTATCGGTTTCCACGGTATCAGTAACGCTTATGCCGATTATCTGTTTGTGCAGGACTTCGAGATTGCCGCAGGTATGAGCCGGGAGAACGTGGCGGCTCAGGTCGGTTCGTTTACGGTTACCCCCGATCCCGCCGGTGCTTTGCAGGCTGTGGTATCGATGATTGCCCCGGAAAAGGATGTCGAAGGAAATCCGCTCGTTTCGCTGACGAAAGTGGAACTGTACCGGGATCTTGTGCTCGTGAATACGTTCTCCGATCCCCAGCTCGGTTCTCGTCTTGAATTTACCGATGTGGTGGACGTGAAAGGTCTCCATACCTACCGTGCGATTCCTTACACCGAAGCCGGTGCCGGAGTTGCGTCGGACGATATCAGCTGCTATCTGGGTATTAATGTCCCCGGGAAAGTCGAAAATCTGAGTGCCGTTGAAATCGACGGAGACGGAATGGTGACCGTATCATGGAATCCTCCCTCGGTCGATGCGGGCGGAAACCTTATCGTGCCCGGAATCATTACCTATACGTTGGTCGATATTTCCAATCCCGAACCGATCACGCTGTTTGAAAACAAGCCCGAAACATCGTACACCTATCAGGCAGCACCTGCCGGCTCGAAACAGAATCTTATGCAGTGGCAGGTAACCGCACACACCGAAGCCGGATCGAGTATCGATGCCAAGTCGGTATTCATACCTGTGGGTACGCCTTACAGAACACCGTTTAAAGAGTCGTTCTATGGTGGTAACGTTTCGAGTGTGGTTTATGCCAATAATGTTGCCGGACGAGGCATGTGGGATCTCTACGATGAATCCTATGGCATTATGCCGTACGACGGCGACAACGGATACGCCGGTATGACCGGTACGCAGGTAGGCGATGCTGCCGCTCTCGGTATGGGTAAGATCACGATTCCGCAGACGAATCCGGGCATGTGGCTCTATGCTTATCACATCAATACCGGTGTGGAAAATGAGAATACGTTGGCGGTAGAAGCCAATACAGGATCGGGCTGGGAACCGGTTGCAACAGTGGTAATGAAAGACTTGCCTGTCGTTTCGGCTTGGAACCGCATCACTGTCAAGCTCGACAAATATGCCGGTAAGGTTGCGCAGTTCCGTTTTGTCGCTACGACCCGCACCTATACCAATACCTTGATAGATAATGTTCAGATCGGTACACTCCACGATGTCGATCTGGCGGCTGAACGGATTTCTGTTCCGTCGAAAGTCAGGGCAGGCGAGCCGTTCGGCGTTTCCGTCACACTCGGGAACCACGGTGCGCTCGAAGCGAACGGATACCATGTACAGCTTTTCCGTGACGGACAGATGGTAGCATCGGCCGATGGCGCTGCTATCGCTCCGGGTATGCGGGCTTCGGTCGATTTCACCGAACAGCTCCATGTCATGTCGCCCGAGAGTGCGGAGTATCATGCCGTAGTGGTTCACGACAACGACGGAGATCCGGATAATAACATCACTTCGTCAGCTTCGGTAATGCTCGATAAACCGGCGCTTCCGGTTGTCTCCGATTTGCAGGTACAACGTAGTGAAAATACGGTGACCCTTACGTGGGGTAATCCCGATATGAGCGGTATGCTTCCCGATCCGGTGGTCGAAGGCTTTGAAGAGGCGGAACCGTTTGCCGTAAACCAAGTCGATGGCTGGACGTTCGTCGATGTCGATGGTGCTCCTACCTGGCTGTTATCCGGTAAGACATTCCCCAATCAAGGTTCTGAAATGGCTTATATCGTTTTTGATGATACACACGAGTTTGCCGACGAGTATCTTATGGCTCACGCCGGGCACAAATATCTCACCTGTATGGCTGCGAAACTTGTCGCTCCCGAACATAACGACGACTGGTTGATATCGCCCGAACTCTGCGGTGCATCGCAAACCATATCGTTCTTTGCCAAGAGCTATACGACCCAATATGGCTACGAGACTATCGAGGTGTATTATTCGCGGGGAGGAAAAGAGATCGCCGACTTTGTGAAAGTAAGCGGTGACCATCCGATAGAGATCCCGGAAGGCTGGACTTCCTATTCGTTCACACTCCCCGACGGAGCGCGTTATTTCGCGATACGTTGTACCTCTTCCGACCGTTGCGCCATGATGATCGACGATATTACATTTATTCCCGATGCGGAACTTCCCGATATCGACATCGTCGGTTACAATATCTATCGCGATGGCACGAAATTGAACGACACTCCGGTCAATGGCTTCTCGTATTCAGATAATGTGGCAGACAATCTGATACACCGTTATGGCGTTACTGTCGTATATGATCGGGGCGAGTCGGCTATTTCCAATATAGTCGATGTGGATACCAGCGGAGTGGAAGATGTATTCTATGCTCCGGGATCTGCGGGCGATAATAATGTATATGACCTTCGGGGTATTATGATTATTCGGAATGCCACCCCGCAACAGATCGAGACCCTTCCTGCCGGAATTTATATTCAGAATGGTCGGAAACTGGTTGTCAAGTAGTTTATAATCAAATGCTCGCCTGCGTAGGTTAGCGTAGAAAAAGATAAACACGGATTGTTCGCGGCACTTTGCCGGTGCGATCCGTGTTTGTTTTTTGTCCGCCCGTCCGGACCCGTGCATTGCCGGTCGGTAGGGGAGTATCGGAATCGTGTCGATGCCGTATCGTTTAGGAATGTATCGCGCTGTAATTGGAAAGAATACGATTGTCATTTCCCTCGTTTTAGGAATGGGTAAATACAGGGGTATGTTTGTAGAGAATCCGGACGTATTCTTTTTTAGAAAAAAATAGTACTTTGTTTGGTTTATAAAATAAACTTGTTTATATTTGCATTCGAAAGCAGACAATCGCGCGCAATGTTTGCTTTCTTTTTAATCAACTTGGTTTATAAAATAAACTACTTTAAACGGAACAAAAATGGAAGACAGGAAAATTAACGAAGTGGAAAGTCTCGAATTGATCTCCGATATGATCCGGAAAACAAAAAAAGAGGCTTCATTGAAACAGGACTACAATCAGTTGCTCCTTTATGGATACTCAGCCGTGGCTCTTTCCGTATTGGTATGGTTTCTGATCTATTTTACGGAAAACTGGTCATACCAGTTTGTATGGTTTGCGATGCTTGTATTATATTTGTGGGGAACGTTTACAGGCAAACGGAACAAAACGGGTGCCGTCACTTACCTCGAAAGCATGCTCGGAAATATATGGAAGATTATCGGAAGTATGTTCGGACTTACTATTATCGCTATCGTGGCGATAGGAGCTTATGTCGGGAAAATTGATTTCTCGCTGATGATGCCCCTTTCGATCATTTATGCCGGTATCGGAGTGTCTATGACAGGACTTGTTATCAAGGAAAAGAGTTTCGTGTGGTTCCCGCTTGTCGGGTTGCTCGCTGCCGTATATATGCTTCTGGCAGGAACATTCGACAACACATGGAATCTCCTTTTCGGTTTGTCGTTCTTGCTTTTTATGGTGATACCGGCACATATTGTCAGAAGTAAAATTAAATAGTCATGAAGGAACTCGACCCGTTATTGCATTCCCAGCTTCGGTTGGCAATCGTATCTCTGTTGCTCTCGGTCGAAGAGGCGGACTTCAATTATCTGAAAGAGAAGACGCAGTCTACCTCCGGCAATTTGAGTGTCCAGATCGACAAACTGTCGGATGCCGGTTATATCGAGGTGCGGAAAGAAATCGTAGGGAAAAAGCCGAGGACGACATGTCGTTTGACTGACGAGGGAAGAAATGCTTTGGACGAATATGTGGCATCTTTAAAGGAATATCTGGGTAAAATACTCTGATGTTAGTGGTGCTTATCTTTATGGAAGCACCGGTTGTATCTCAACAAATTTCCGATAAATTTGCTTTTGCTCTCGGCTTATATTTATCTTTGCGCTATACGCGAACATAGGAGGCGGCTCGGCATAGTTCAAATAAATTTGACTCTGCTTTCGCCTTTCGCTATCTTTATAGAAGATAGGATGCGGTTCGGCAGAATCAATTCGTGAAACTTCGTTTCCTATTTGCTTCTGCTCTCACCTTTCGCTATCTTTGTAAAGAATAAGTAAAGAACGAAATATGGAAATAAAGAACGCAAGATTTGTCATCAGTAATACCGATGTCCGGAAATGTCCCGATACGGGGTTGCCCGAATATGCCTTTATCGGTCGGTCGAATGTCGGGAAATCATCGCTCATCAATATGTTGGTACGTCAGAAAGGACTGGCGATGACTTCGTCTATGCCGGGAAAAACGACGCTGATCAACCATTTTATCGTAGACGATTCGTGGTACATTGTCGATTTGCCCGGTTACGGATATGCCCAGCGCGGCAAGAGCGGACGGGAGGCGATTCGAAAGGTGATAGAAGATTATATTCTGGAACGCGAGGCAATGACCTGCCTGTTCGTACTGATCGATTGCCGTCATGAAGCACAGAAAATCGATCTGGAATTTATGGAATGGTTGGGCGAAAACGGAATACCGTTTGCCATCGTATTCACGAAGATCGACAAGATAGGACCGGTCGTGCTGCGCGAACATGTTCGGGCGTACAAAGAAAAGCTGTTGGAAACGTGGGAAGAGTTGCCGCCGATATTTACGACCTCGGCAGAGAAAAAGATCGGGCGCGAGGAACTGCTCGATTACATCGGAGAGATCACAGCTTCGCTTTCTGCCGAAGAATAGTGGAAGTCCAAACTTAAATTTTTTTAAACGCAGTGAGGTTATCGCTGCGTTTTTCTATCTTTGTAGAAGATAGGATGCGGTTCGGCAGAATCAATTCGTGAAACTTTGTTTCCCATTTGCTTCTGCTCTCGCCTTTCGCTATCTTTGTAGAAGATAGGATGCGGCTCGGCATAGCCTAATTGTGAAAATGGAATTTTCACCTTTGTCTCTGCTTTCGCCTTTCGCTATCTTTGTATAAGATTGGTTGCGCTTCGGCAAAGCCGTTTCAAATATAATTATCTATTGTTCTCGCCTTGCACTATGGCAATGCGGTACGCAAGAGAAAAATAGAAACGGCGTGGCAGGTTGCACCGGATGTTGAATAAAACCGGCTATCGGAATGCCGGATAGTAAAAATAGGAACTATGTGTAAGAACCATGATTTTATGCGGGAGGCTATCGACCTTTCGATTCGGAATATCGACAACGACGGCGGTCCGTTTGGCGCTGTGATTGTAAAAGACGGGAAGATCATAGCCCGTGGGGTAAACAGGGTTACGGCTTCGGTCGATCCTACGGCGCATGCCGAAGTGAGTGCGATACGCGAAGCCGCCAAAGTATTGGGCACGTTCGATCTGAGCGGTTGCGAAATCTACTCTTCGTGCGAGCCGTGTCCGATGTGCTTGGGTGCGATTTATTGGGCGCATTTGGACAAACTGTATTACGGGAACAATAAAACCGATGCGAAGAATATCGGATTCGACGATTCGTTTATTTACGATGAGTTGGAACGCCGCCCGGAAGACCGCCGTCTGAAAGCGCAGCCGATGATGCGGGAAGAGGCTCTGGAAGCTTTCCGGAAATGGGAGAATAAAACGGATAAAACAGAATATTAAAATATCGTGATGCATTGCCCCGATTTGCGGCGCAGTGCATCGTCATTTAAAAAAATAAAGATTATGGCAAACTGGTTTGAATGTAAAGTAAAATACGATAAGATGATGGAGAACGGGCTCTTGAAAAAAGTGAACGAACCCTATTTGGTCGATGCCCTCTCCTTTACCGAGGCGGAAGCCCGGATCATCAAGGAAATGACCCCTTTTATTTCGGGCGACTTTTCCGTCTCGGCAGTGAAACGTGCCAATATCAGCGAACTTTTCAACGATGAGACCGGCGATAAATGGTATAAATGTAAAGTGAACTTTATCACGCTCGACGAAAAAAGCGGAGTGGAAAAAAAGACTTCTACCTATATATTGGTGCAAGCCGAAGACTTCAAGAAGGCACTCGAAAATCTGCTTCAATGTATGAAAGGTACGATGGCTGACTATGAAATCGCGTCGATCACGGAGACTCCGTTGATGGATGTTTATCCGTTCGAAGTGGAAAAACCGGCGGAAGACCGTCCGCAAGAATAATTGTATGGGAACGATCGCACAAAATCTGGAACAGGTACGCCGTCATATACCCCCGTCGGTGCAGTTGGTGGCAGTATCGAAGTTTCATCCCGAAGAAGTTGTGCACGAAGCATACGATGCCGGACAGCGTGTTTTCGGCGAAAGCCGGGCGCAGGAACTGGTACGTAAATACGAGGCGTTGCCCAAAGATATCGAATGGCATTTCATCGGTCATTTGCAGACCAATAAGGTGAAGTATGTGGTGCCTTGTGTATCGATCATACACAGCGTAGACAGTGAACGGCTGTTGCGAGAAATCGAAAAGTCGGCAGCCGAAATCGGTCGCCGGGTCTCATGCCTGTTGGAGATACATGTGGCGCAGGAAGAATCCAAGTACGGATTTTCGGTAGATGAATGCCGGGCGATGCTGTCGTCGTTGGATCGCGCATCGTTGCCTCATGTCTGCATACGCGGCGTGATGGGTATGGCAACCTATACGGACGACGAAGTTGCGGTGCGGTCGGAATTTGCCCGGTTGCGATCGGCGTTCGACGCTTTTCGCTCTGAATTTTTTGCCGGCGATCCGGACTTCTCGATTCTGTCGATGGGAATGTCGGGCGATTATACGATCGCGATAGAGGAGGGCAGTACGATGGTCAGGGTAGGCAGTTCGATATTCGGCGAACGGATATGACGTTCGTGCGACAGGTTTAAATACGAATGACTGATAAAGCTAGAGAGGTTGTTTCAAAATACAAATTTTGAAGCAACCTCTTTTCTACACGCCAGCCGTGCGGGATTCTTTTTTATTTTCGAATATTCCCTTATTGTAAATACCCGATCTATAAAAAATTAATAAAGCGGATAAAAAAAATTAAGGAAGACGCTATGAAATCCGTTGAAATCGGTTACCTTTATCCCCCGAAATTAGAGTAGTGCGAAACTACGGAGAAGCATCGATGGCACAGCTATTGATGCTTTGATCCGTATAAAATTATCGAATGTTTTTTAAATCAATGATTTGGTAAAAAGGAAAACACATTAACAAAACTATATTAACTCTATGGAAACAGAACAAAAAAAGAATTACACCCTGCCGATTGTCATGATGATCGCGCTGTTCGGTATGATTTCGTTTGTAACTAACTTGGCAGCTCCTATGGGGGTTGTTGTAAAAGAACAATTTCAAGTATCTAACTTCGGTGGTATGCTGGGTAACTTCGCCAACTTCCTGGCGTATGCATTTATGGGAATACCCGCCGGTATGATGCTTAAAAAAATCGGTTATAAAAATACAGCCCTTATCGCCATATTGGTCGGCTTTACCGGTGTATTGGTTCAATACCTCTCCGGTGTGTTCGGCAGCTTTGAAATTTATTTGGTGGGCGCATTCATCGCCGGTTTCTCCATGTGTATGTTGAATACGGTGGTAAACCCGATGTTGAATACCCTCGGCGGTTACGGTAAAAAAGGCAACCAATTGATCCAGACCGGAGCTACTTTCAATTCGCTGATGGGTACGCTTGTACCGGTGTTGGTAGGTATGCTGGTCGGTGAAGTAACCAAAGAAACGGCTATTGTCGATGTCAATCCCGTATTGTTCATCGCAATGGGTATCTTCTTTATGGTAGGAGTCGTACTCTTCTTTGTGAATATCCCCGAACCTCATGTCGAGAAAAAATCGGTGAAATACGAACATTCTCCGTGGGCTTTCCGTCACTTCGTACTGGGTGCTATCGCTATCTTCCTGTATGTAGGTATTGAAGTCGGTGTCCCCGGAACCATGAACCTCTTCTTGACCGATGCAAAAGGCTTTGCCGGATCGGCATCCGAAGCAGGTTTGGTAACCGGAACATATTGGTTCCTGATGCTGGTAGGTCGTTTCGTAGGTGCTTCGGTCGGTGCGAAAATATCCAGCAAAACCATGTTGGCTGCCGCATCGGGCGTGGGTATTCTGTTGGTAGTCACTGCCATTTTCTTGCCGACAAGTATATTGGTAAATATTCCGGTATTTAAATCCGACCTTTCGTTCGGTATGGCGGAAGTTCCTGTAAATGCCATGCTCTTCGTATTGGTAGGTTTGTGTACCTCGATCATGTGGGGCGGTATCTTCAACTTGGCTGTCGAAGGTCTGGGTAAATACACCGAACAAGCAACCGGTATTTTCATGGCATTGGTTGTCGGTGGCGGTATCCTTCCGTTGATCCAAAACTACGTGGCAGACGTTGCCGGCTTCATGACCAGCTATTGGGTAATCGTAGTAGCGTTGGCTTATTTGCTCTACTATGCTTTGGTCGGAAGCAAAAATGTGAACAAAGACATTCCCGTAGAATAAATTTAGATAGTTACAATTACCGGAGCGGCGGACTGGCATACAAGGCTTGTCCGCCGCTTGCGTTTAACGACTTGTAGATAACGGACGGTCGGTTTTAGCTTTTCGGATCGGTTACGGTATGCCCCCAGTGAAAGAGGTAACTGAAAATACAATAAGCACATAGCTGCTTGAAATAAAGAGATTTTTTGTGTTCAAAACACTTCGGAATCCATAAAGTTTGTATTACTTTTGTAGAAAAATTTATCCTCATGAAAGATACTCGAATATTAAACAAGGCAGCCGATAACATTCGAATATTGGCAGCTTCGATGGTGGAAAAGGCGAAATCCGGACATCCGGGCGGTGCTATGGGTGGCGCAGACTTTATAAATGTACTGTACTCCGAATTTTTAGTGTATGATCCCCAGAATCCCTCTTGGATAAATCGTGACCGTTTCTTCCTCGATCCCGGTCACATGTCGCCGATGCTTTATTCTGTTTTGGCATTGTGCAAAAAATATACGATGGAAGATCTCAAAAGCTTCCGTCAATGGGGCAGTATCACTCCCGGACACCCCGAAGTGGATGTGGAAAGAGGCGTGGAAAATACCTCCGGTCCGTTGGGACAGGGACACACTATGGCGGTAGGTGCAGCCATTGCCGAGCGATTCCTCGCTGCCCGTTTCGGTAACTGGATGTCGCATAAAACGTATGCTTTTATTTCGGACGGCGGTGTGCAGGAAGAAATTTCGCAGGGCGCAGGCCGTTTGGCGGGTTATCTCGGATTGCACAACCTGATTATGTTCTACGATAGCAACAATATCCAGTTGTCTACCGGTACGGATGCGGTGACTACCGAAGATACCGCTGCCAAATACCGGGCATGGAACTGGAACGTGATCGAAATAGACGGTACGGATGTGCAAGCTATCCGTGATGCTCTGACCGCAGCCAACCAAGAAACCGAACGTCCTACAATTATTATCGGTAAGACGATCATGGGTCGTGGTGCCGTGACCGAATCGGGCGAATGCTTCGAGGGGCAATGCTCTACTCACGGTCAGCCGTTGGGAAAATCGGGCGCTTCGTTTGCCAAGACGGTAGCTAATCTGGGCGGTAACCCCGACGATCCGTTTGTTGTATTCCCCGAAGTGGAGGAACTCTATGCCGCACGTGCGGAAGAGCTCAAAAAAATCGTTGCGGAAAGAAATGCGGAACAAGCCGCTTGGGAAAAAGAAAATCCCGAAAAGGCTCAGGAACTGAAAGATTTCTTCGGAAACAAATTGCCTGAACTTGATTTCAAGACGATTGCCCACAAACCCAACCTGGCAAGCCGAGCTTCGTCTGCCAACGTGTTGTCGTTCCTGGCACAGAATATGAAAAATATGATCGTTTCTTCTGCCGACCTCGCAAATTCCGACAAAACAGATGCCTTCTTGAAAAAGACGCATCCGTTTGTGAACGGCGATTTCAGCGGAGCATTCCTGCATGCAGGCGTTTCGGAACTGACGATGGCGGCTATCCTCAACGGTATGTTGCTGCACGGCGGTGTGATGGGAGCATGCGGAACGTTCTTCGTATTCTCCGATTACATGAAACCGGCTGTACGTATGGCGGCATTGATGCAACTCCCGGTAAAATATATCTGGACGCACGACGCATTCCGTGTCGGAGAAGACGGACCTACGCACGAACCCGTAGAGCAGGAAGCCCAGATACGTCTGATGGAAGAATTGAAAAACCATGCCGGTAAAAACAGTATGGTCGTATTCCGCCCTGCCGATAGCGCAGAAACTACGGTGGCATGGAAATTGGCGATGGAAAACTTCGAAACTCCTACGGCGTTGATCCTTTCCCGTCAGGACATCAAGGATCTGCCTTCGATGAGCGGCGACCGTTACGACGATGCTTTGCAAATGAGCAAAGGCGGATACGTCGTATGCAAAGACGAGAATCCCGAAGTCGTGCTGGTAGCCAATGGTTCGGAGGTTGCGACATTGGTCGATGCGGCAGCGTTGCTGAAAAATGACGGCATCCGGGTACAGATCGTGTCCGTACCTTCGTTGGGGCTTTTCTTCGATCAACCGGAGTCGTATCGTCAAACTGTTATTCCTGCCCAGCTTCCGGTATTCGGTTTGACCGCAGGTCTGCCCTCGACGCTGGCACGCCTGGTCGGAGCCAATGGCATGGTATATGGTCTGGACCATTTCGGAAGCTCGGCTCCCTATAATGTATTGGACGAAAAATTCGGCTTCACACCGGAACATGTCGCCGGCGAAATTCGTAAATTCCTGAAAAAGTAACGATCGTCGGTTATAAAGAAACAATAGCCGGATTGCATCTCGAACGTGAGATCTGCAATCCGGCTATTTGTATTGGGGTTTTGAAAAAATTCAGTAAAATTTTGTTTTGGAATGCTTGCCGAAAAATGAAAAATGTTTTTTCTTTGCATAGAAAATAGGACCAATGAACAAGTGAATCAATCTAATTTATGTTGGGTATGAAAAAAAATCTATTAGTATTTTCTCTGATTTTTAGCGCATTTCCCTTCTTCGGATTCGCTGCTGAAACCGAAGCAAGTACGGAAAAGGAAAAATCGGACGGACAAAAGACAACAGCCGGTTTGTGCATTAATAAATTCAAGGACAATTGGGCTTTGTCGTTAGGTATAGGTGCGGACATGTATTTCGGACAAGGCGATGGAAATCTTTCGTTCGGAAAACGTCCCGGGCTGGCAGTGGAGATCAATGCCGAAAAATGGGTGACTCCGGTGTTCGGGCTTCGCGTGGGATTGGACTATAATGGATTCAACGGCGCTACGAGATTGGAAAACGGTGTAGGTGTGGACGGTACATTGGCAAACAATGGCTTTTATCGTCAGTCGTATGGCGCATTGATGCCGCATTTGGATTTTATGGCAGACTTTTACAGCCTGTTTGCCGGATTCGATGCAAAACGGATTTATTCTCCGATTCTCTATATCGGAGCCGGGGTGGGCGTACTCGTCCATTCGGCAAAAGAGAACGATTGGCATCAGGCTTGCTATACGTTCCGTGCCGGCTTCTTGAACCGCTTCCGTGTAGCGGATGCCTGGACGGTGAATCTCGACTTGCGTATCGGCTCGATCGAAAATGAATTCGATGGAGACAAGGGCAGCTATGGCGATTTTACGGCGGCTGTTATGGTAGGAGCGACGTACAAATTCAATAAGAGAACATGGGAAGCTCCGGTAATCCCCGAACCGCAGGTGATCCGTTCGAAATATACCGACGAGGAGGGTGATGCTTTGGTGGAACAATTGCGTCGGGCTAACGAAAAAATATCGGTCTTGGAGCAGGATGTAGAAAAAGCGAAACAAGCATTGGCAGAAGCACAGGCTGAACGTGAAACGGCGCGGAAGGCTGCTGTCCCCACAGCTACGATCTACTTTGACGCCGATCAATCGACATTGGCATCGAAAGATGCGACTTTGCTGAAAGCATTGGCGAAAGTGATGAAAGAGAATCCCGACAAGAAATACCGGGTTACCGGATATGCCGATAATACGACCGGTACGGCTGAATACAACGCCCGTCTGCGTCAGGCTCGTGCCGACCGGGTGTACAACTATCTGTTGCGGAGCGGTGTAAGTGCCGATCAGTTGGAAGTGACGGTGAGCGAAGATGCAAACGGTTTTGGAGCATATCGCTTGGATCGGGCAGCGACGGTTACGATCGTAGAGTAAAAACGGTGACAAACAAAAGGTATGATACACAAGGGGCTGTATCGAAATGAATTTTTCGATGCAGCCCCTTGTCGGTGCGTAAGAATGTTTAAGATGCAAGGCGCAGAGGATGAGGACGACAGGAATTTACTAACGTAAACGACTTAGTTCGGATTCCGATGGCAACGCAGCAGATCGGGCATGACGACACATCGTCTTATTTTTAGACACATCGGGGTACAAAGAATTTTAGATAGCTAAATAATGTTAAATATTTTAGCAGAAAGCTGTTCGTAACCTTATTTTGTAATCCCTGCTTTGCAAAAACGGGATAAATATGTACCTTTGCCCCATATTTGATACGTCGTGGAATCATTTTATAGGACACATCAATATCTGATCGAACACCTCGAATCGCCGGTAAATCGCGAGTTGATGCGCGAGATCGATTGGTCGAACCGACTAATCGGCATCAAGGGTAGCCGGGGGGTTGGGAAAACTACGTTCCTGTTGCAATATGCCAAAGAAAACTACGGGACGTCCCGTTCGTGTCTCTATATAAATCTGAACAATCTCTATTTCACCGAATATACTCTCCGAGACTTTGTTGCCCGCTTCTGCGAAAACGGCGGGCGCATCCTGCTGATCGACCAGGTGTTCAAATATCCGGGCTGGTCGGAAGAACTGAAATATTGTTATGACCATTTCCCCCAATTGAAGATCATTTTCAGCGGATCGACCGTGATGCGGCTGAAAGAAGAAAATCCGGTTTTGGCGGGGGTGGTCGATTCGTACAATTTACGGGGCTTCTCATTCCGGGAATATCTGAACCTGATGGCGCATACCGATTTTCCGGTGTACACATTGGCGGAACTGTTGGAGAATCATGAAGCTATTGCCGAAAACATCTGTCGGCAGATCGATCCGTTGGAATATTTTCCGGGTTATCTGCATCATGGGTATTATCCTTTCTTTTTGGAAAATCGTAATTTTTCCGAAAATTTGATCAAGACCATGAACATGATGATGGAGATCGACATTCTGCTTATAAAGCAGATCGAGTTGTCCTATCTGCCCAAAGTACGCCGTCTGCTCTATCGCTTGTCGATGAATACTCCGGGTCCGGCGAATGTCAGCCAGTTGAGTAAGGACGTTCAGATCTCGCGGGCGACTGTGATGAACTATATCAAGTTGCTGAAAGATGCCCGGCTGATCAATATGCTCTATCGGGAAGGGGAGGAATATCCGAAGAAACCGGCGAAGATCTATATGCACAATACCAACCTGATCTATTCCAACCGTTCGGTGGAAGTGGACATGCAGGCGGTACGGGAAACATTCTTCTACAATATCCTGCATAAGGACAACCGGTTGAACCTCGGACGGAAAGGTGCGCAGTTCCTCGTGAACGGCGAGCATTTGTTCTGCGTGAAAGCCAATGGAGCGCAGGGCAGACATAATAAAGATATTTATTATGCCGTGTCGGATCTGAAAATCGGACGCGAAAATGTGATACCGCTTTGGCTTTTCGGATTTTTATATTAATTTTGAAAATCCTCGGAAAATCGATGCGTTTTTGAAAGTAGAATTTAAATGTAGAGTTTGAAATATCACTTTATCTAATATATTCATTAAAATGAGTAAAGAAAAAAAATTTTTGACCTGTGACGGAAACCAGGCAGCCGCACATATCTCGTATATGTTCTCGGAAGTTGCTGCCATTTACCCGATCACACCGTCGTCTACTATGGCTGAATATGTAGACGAATGGGCTGCTGCCGGAAGAAAAAATATCTTCGGCGAAACAGTATTGGTACAAGAAATGCAATCTGAGGCTGGTGCTGCCGGTGCAGTACACGGATCGTTGCAGGCTGGTGCTTTGACGACTACTTATACGGCATCGCAAGGTCTGTTGTTGATGATCCCCAACATGTATAAGATTGCCGGTGAATTGTTGCCTTGCGTATTCCATGTTTCGGCTCGTACATTGGCTTCGCATGCTTTGTGTATCTTCGGCGACCATCAGGACGTTATGTCTACCCGTCAGACCGGTTTCGCTATGTTGTGCGAAGGCTCTGTACAGGAAGTTATGGACTTGGCAGGTGTCGCTCACCTTTCCACTATCAAATCGCGTGTACCGTTCGTGAACTTCTTCGACGGCTTCCGTACCTCGCACGAGATCCAGAAGATCGAAATGTTGGAGAACGACGATCTGGCTCCGCTGGTAGACCAGGAAGCATTGGCAGAGTTCCGCAAACGTGCGCTGACTCCCGAAGCTCCGGTTGCCCGTGGTATGGCTGAAAACCCCGATCATTTCTTCCAGCACCGCGAATCCAGCAATCCCTTCTACGAAGCTGTTCCGGCTATCGTTGAGGAATACATGGAAAAAATCTCTGAAATTACAGGACGTAAATACGGTTTGTTCAACTACTATGGTGCAGAAGATGCCGACCGTGTGATCATTGCAATGGGTTCGGTAACCGAAGCTGCCCGCGAAGCTATCGACTACTTGACTTCGAAAGGCGAAAAAGTAGGTTTGGTATCGGTACACTTGTATCGTCCGTTCTCTGCTAAACATTTCTTGGCAGCCGTACCGGCTAAAGACAAAAGACATGTCCGATTTGGTCGTGTCGGAGGCAG
>OAUV01000194.1_pt1 | contig 76987 bp, 73 predicted proteins | sample 1516841 | NCBI WGS metagenome assembly OAUV01 (sample SAMEA2580044, study PRJEB22360) | human gut metagenome | biome: human gut; feature: human-associated habitat; material: faeces | place: Denmark | collected 2008/2010 | reverse complement strand
CAACCCAAAACCGCCAAAAAGCCGCTCGCCGTACGGCGGGTTGCAGATGACGCAGCCGAACGGGCCGTCGTTGCTGAAATCCTTGATGTCGCGCACTTCTGCGGAGATATACTGCGCAACTCCCGCTTTCTTCGCGTTTTCAAGCGTCAGGCGCACGGCTTCGGGGTCAATGTCATAGCCGAACGCCAAAAAGCCCTCATCGCGGCGTTCAAGTGCCTTTGCGGCAATGTGCTCGTTGTCCCAGATATTTCCGGGGACAGCTTTCCACTTCCGGGGACAGCTTTCCACTTTTCCGCCGCAAAGTGGCGGCGCAGGCCGGGCGCAATGTGCATGGCGAGCATGGCGCCCTCGATTAAAATCGTACCCGAACCGCAGAAAGGGTCGATGAGCGTGCCGTCCGTGCGCACACGGGAAAGCTTTGCCATGACCGCCGCAAGCGTCTCTTTGATGGGCGCTTCATTGGAATTTTTGCGGTAACCGCGTTTGTGCAGCCCCGCGCCGCTCGTATCCAGCATAATGCTGACCTTGTCTTTCATAATTAAAAACTGAATCTGGTAGTTCGCGCCCGTCTCCGGGAAATGCTCCAGCTTATACGCCTCCTTGAGGCTTTCCACCACGGCTTTTTTGATAATGGCCTGACAGTCCGGTACGCTCATGAGCTGACTTGATAAGCACCGCCCCTTGACCGGAAATGCGTCGTCGCGGCCGATCCACTCCGTCCACGGCAGGGCCTTCACGCCGCGAAACAGGCTTTCAAAGCTTTTCGCTTCAAATGTACCGAGCAAAACGAGCACGCGCTCCGCAAAGCGGGAGCAGATATTCGCGCGGGCGATCATCTCCGGGGAGCCTGCGCACAGCACACGTCCGTTTTCCGGCGCGACATTTTCCGCGCCCATATCGCGGAGCTCCTCCGCTACAAGACCCTCAACACCCAAAAGGCAGGGCAAAACAAGCTGATATGTATGCAAAGTTATCACCATTTTCATTTCATATATTTAAGTATTTTTTAGTATACCATAAATCGCGCACTTTCGACACCGTATACAGAAAAATAAATAAAAAAATTACCCGCCGACTTTTGAAAAGCCAACGGGCAATGAATTTAAGCTTAATAGAACGTCGCAACGGGCTGCGCGGGCGCTTCGGCAGGCTCGATGTTCTGAAGCGTCAGAACCGGACCCTTGCGGCCGTAGAGCTTGTGCCACTTATACGCAACGGAAAGGCGCATGGTGTACCACTTTCCGTTTTCCGGCATTTTGTCCGCGTCGCACAGCGTGAGCAGACCCGCAAACTGGATATCCTCCACGCAGCAGGTCATCAGCTGGCGGCCGAAGAAGAACATGCCCGGCTTCATGCGCGGGTTCACGGCTGCAAGGCCCTTATACTCGACGACCTTGCCGTCGTACTTTTTCGGATCTTCGGAAAGGTCACGGTACCACAGCGCGTAATCGCCGTCTTCAATCTTTACGACCGGCGCGTTGATGTCAAACGGCAGCGGATCTTCGATCTCGTCGTATTCAACGTCGCCGTTCGTGTACTCGTAGGCGATGTCCGGGCGGCGGCTGATGCCGCGCACAATCTTGTGGAACGCCATTTTGTCCATGTCCTTCGTGAAACGGTTGAACACGACCAACTCGCAGCCGGAGAGCTTATCCACAACAAGGCCGCGCATGTTGGCGTTGTAAGTGAGGAACGTCGTCGCGTCCGCGAACATAAATTCCTGATAGACCGCCCAGTTTTCCGGCATGTTGTCGTACAGCGTTTTCAACTGCCACATGCCGTTGTACTCGATGAGCACACGGGAAGCGCGGTGCTTTTTCGCGAGGATGTCAAGCGTTTCGCTCGTCAGCTCGTCTTCGTCCTCAATGTTTTCCACATAGATGTTCTTCATGTAGGGGCGGGACTCGTCGTACTCCGTCTCGCCTTCCTCGCAGACGAGCAGCAAGGTACGCTGCCCGTTATTGAAACGCTTATCCGCAAGCGTTTCGTCTATAAAAGAGGTCTTGCCTGATTCGAGAAAGCCCGTAAACAGGTAAACCGGCATATCATCCATCCATATTCCGCCTTTCTGTAAGGTTCAGCCCGCATTACGCGAACAGCGCTTCGATCGCGGCCTCGTTGATGTGAGAACCGATGACGCACAGGCGGCCGATGACACCGGCGCTGCCGTTGCGCACAGAGGTCTCCTCCGGCACGTAGTCGAAGTGGATCCACTCGCCGTCCCGACCTGCAACGATGCCCTTTGCACGCAGGATCATACCGTACTTTTCGCTGTTGTCGAGCTCCTCGAGAATGTGCTCGATCTCGTCCTTCGTGAACTTGCGGGTCGTCTCGGTGCCCCAGCTTGTGAACACCTCGTCGGCATGATGATGGTGGTGATGATGCTCGTGGTCGTGCTCATCGTGGTCGTGATGGTGATGCTCGTGCTCGTCCTCATCGTCATCGTCATGATGGTCGTGACAACCGCAGGTGCAGTGCTCGTCATGCTCTTCATGGTCGTGATGGTGGTGATGGTGGTGCTCGTGCTCGGTCTCCTCGGCAAGGAGCTTCAGCTCCTCTTCAAGGGTATTCTTGTGCTCCATCGTCTCGAGAATCTGTGCGCCGGTGAGCTGATCCCACGGGGTGGTAATGATGGTGGCGTTCTGGTTGTGCTCGCGCAACAGAGCAACGCAGGCTTCAAGCTTTTCGGGCTTGATACCGTCCGTGCGGCTCAGAATGATGGAGTTTGCGTGCTCGATCTGGTCGTTATAGAACTCGCCGAAGTTTTTCATGTACATTTTGCACTTGTTTGCATCGGCAACGGTGGTGAAGCTATTCAGCGTAACGTCTTCCATGTGCAGGTTCTGCACGGCACGGATCACATCGCTCAGCTTGCCTACGCCGGACGGCTCGATCAAAATGCGGTCCGGGTGGTAGGTCTCCAGCACCTGACGCAGTGCCTTGCCGAAGTCGCCCACAAGGCTGCAGCAGATGCAGCCCTGGCTCATTTCGGTGATTTCAATGCCGGCGTCCTGCAAAAAGCCGCCGTCAATGGCAATCTTGCCGAACTCGTTTTCGATGAGGACGAGCTTTTCGCCCTTAAAAGCTTCGGAGATCAGCTTGCGGATCAGCGTGGTTTTGCCTGCGCCGAGGAAGCCGGAAAAAATATCGATTTTCGTCATATTCTCATGCCCTTTCGCAATAATTTACGGTTTGGATAAACGCTCTTGGAGGGGCCGCGCAATTCGCTTTCTGCGGAAAGCGACCAAAGGCGCTGTCCTTGGGATCCGCCGCCTTTGAAAAGGCGGGCGAAACTTTATTCGCTCGGTTGTCTTTCGCTTATCACAGAATGGAAGTTTACTGAAACTTTCGGTCTCTCCAATCTTGTATTGTAAATCTTTCTTTTAAAAGTTGCAAGAGAAATCGATAAATGTTTACACTTTCATCATTTTCATGCGCTTTCGCGCCGTTTCTATCCTTCGCTTAGGTCAAAATCCTCGCTTAAAAGCGCCGCAAGCTCCGCTTCCGTCAGCCTTGTCACGTCTCCGCCCGTCAATCTGCGAGACTGGTTTAAGATTGCGTCCTCGACCAAATTGCGCACCAAGCGTCCGTTGCCCGCCGTTCTGGCGTCCGTTGCCTGCCGCTTTTCGTAATATTGAAGCAGCGGCGTTTCGCATGTTTCATCGATCGTATAGCCCTTTTTCTTTGCGGTCAGCTTTGTAATGGCCAGCAGCTCCTCCGCCGTATAATTCGGAAACTCGATGATATTCGGGAATCTCGAGCGCAGGCCGGAGTTCGCCGTGAGAAACTCCTCCATTTCTTTTGTATAGCCCGCCAAAATAACGATAAGGTCTTCTCTGTGGTCCTCCATCCCCTTGACGATGGTATCGATGGCTTCCAGTCCGAAACTGTCGTCTGCGCCGCGGTACAGCGAATATGCCTCATCGATGAACAGCACGCCGCCGAGCGCAGAGCGAATGACCTGCTGCGTGAGCGGTGCGGTGTGACCGACGTATTTGCCTACAAGGTCGGCGCGCGTGACTTCAATCAGCTGCCCGCCGCTCAGTACGCCCATGGCTTTTAAATAGCGTGAAACGAGCCTTGCAATGGTCGTTTTGCCCGTGCCGGGATTGCCGGTAAAGATCATGTGCATGGTGGGCACATCGGCCTTCATGCCGCGCGCTTCGCGCAGCCGCTGAATGATATAGTTCTGCTCAAGCGACAGCACGTAGTCCTTCACTTCACTAAGTCCGATGATCTCGTTAAGCTCCGATTTCACTTCCTCGGCGGCTTTCGGGTCTGCCGCATGCTTTTTCTCTTCTTCCACCGTGACGGCAAAATCCGGGAATGTGAACGCGAGCACACCGTCTTTTACGCCGAGTGTGCCGGAAACGGTCTTTTCACCGTCCTTTTCCGCGCGGCGCAGCTTTTCTTCGCTCAAAAGGCGGAAGCAACGTTCCGTCAGCCGCGCCATGCTCTCCACGCCGTCGCGGCGACTGAATTTATCCGCCAAAAACGCCGAGGCATCCTCACCGAACGTGAACGCGTAGTTTAGCTTAGCCTTTGTGCGGTCGTTTAATGCACCGAGCGCCGCTTCGCCGATCCTGAGCAGGCTCTCGCGCGTGAATTCCGCCGTGCGGCAGAAATCCGTGACGGAGGACAAAAATGCCGCGCCGAACGCATCGGTGAACGCGCTGTCCTTTTGGCTCGTCAAAAAGACGAGGTACTTCCCGTTTACGGAAATTTCGCTGACGGCATCGGGCACAAGCGCCGTGCCGACATCGATGAGCATGCCTTTCTGCAAAGCATAACGCGAAGCTAATTTTAAAACGCCCGTCTCGCACAGCGCCGCCACCATGGGCAGCAAAGATTTGTGGCACAGCTCAAAATTTTCAAACAGCACAATATCGTTTTCGCTGTGCAGCGCGGAAAAAAGATCCTGTGTGAGTAATTTACCGTCTTCGGCGTTCGGGTAGCGGGAAAGGTCGATGTTCGTGACCTCGCCGTTTTTCAAAACGCCCTCTTTGCAGAGCGCCGCAGCCGAAGCCGCAAGCGCACTGTGCCTGCCTGTGCCCTCTTTGCCGGAGATCACGACGACCGCTGCGGGCTTGCCGTTTTCGCGCCCCGTCACGCTCGGGCGGCGAAATGCGGTGAACAGGCTGTCCAAAAATGCGTCCTGCCCAATGACCGTTCTGCCCGTCGCTTCCCTCGCCTCGCGGAACGACTGCGCGGGGTCCTGCGGCGGCTCCTCCGCGCCCTTTGCCTTCGGCTTTTTTTCTGCGGTCTCCGCTTTCGGCGCTTCCATTTCGGGCGTGCCGGTCAGGCCCTCGGCGTCCAGCAGACGGCGCATTTCGTCCATGCTGCGCTGCGCGTCGCTCGTCAGCTTATCGAGGTCGCTGATCTGCCGATTCAGGCTGCTCTGCATGTTGGCATTCGTTTTTTCGATGCTGTTCAAAAAATCCTCGGCGTCTTTTGCGGCGCGGCTTTTCGTGCCGCTGCCCACATTCAGCTTGCCGCCGGAAAACAGTGCGTCCAAAATGCTGTCAATATCGTTTTTCACCTAAAATCCCCTTTCTCCGGGTAAAGCTCACCGCGCTTCGATTGCTGCAACGACGTTTTGCACCAAAGCGCTGTCCGTCACTTTATATTCGTTCTCCGGGATACCCACGCCGTTCAATTTACCGCCGAAAAAGATCTCCGGGTTGCCACAGACGCTTGTGTCGTGCCGCAGGGAGCGCGCCGAGGCGTGTACACTGTGCGTGCCGGTCTCGTTGATAAATTCCCCGACATTCTGCGTGTTGATGCCGCCGCCGGGCAGAATATCGATGCGGTCACTTGCGTATTCGATCATCTTTTTCACAGTCTTTGCGCCCTTTATCGCGCTTTCACGCTGGCCGCTCGTCAAAACGCGCGTTACACCGAGGGCAATAAGATCATCGAGCGCTTTAGATACGTCCGGCACCACGTCAATGGCGCGGTGGAACACAATCTCGGCGTTCGGGTTGATTTTCTTGATTTTCCCGATAAAATCGGCGCAACGGTCGGTGTCAACCGTGCCGTCCGGCTTCAAAAAGCCGAAGACGATGCCGTCCGCGCCTGCATTTAACAGTGCTTCCATATCGCGGCAGCAAGTCATGTAATCGAAATCCGTGTAGCAAAAGCCGCCCTCGCGCGGGCGCACCATGCACATCACGGGAATTTTCAGTGTATTTTTCACGGCCTGCACCGTGCCGATGCTCGGCGTAAGGCCGCCCAAAAACAGCGCGGAGTTGAGTTCAATCTCAAACAATACTTTTTCTTTCATATTTATACCAACTTTCGTTTATTTGTCCTATCTGCGGCGCTTTAAAACACACCGCTTTTTGCACTTTCGACTATTCTCACACAAATGCCTTTACAATCCTCTAAAAAAGATTATAATAGCTTTGAACGTAAAAAGAAAGATAAATCGTTAAATTCTAAAGACAGGGGACGAGATTATGTCAGATACCGTTCGTTTAACAGAAGAATTCCGCGGCGGGCTTTTGGACCTGACGCATTACGGCTACATCAGCATTGTAGATGAAAAGGGTAAGGTCATCTACTCCGCAGGCGACCCGGAGGCCATGGTTTTCTACCGCTCCGCTTCGAAGCCCGTACAGGCGCTGCCCGTTATCGCGCATCACCTCGACGAAAAATACGGTTTTACCGATGAAGAAACCGTGCTGTTCGCAGGCTCGCACCTCGGTGAAAGCTTCCACATCAACGCTTTGAAATCCATCATGAAAAAAGCCGACTTAAATCCGGAAGACCTCATTATGAAGCCGACCGTGCCGGGCTCTACGGAAGCAAACGAAGAGCGCATCCGTCAGGGTCTGCCGAAGTCGAAGCTCTACCACAACTGCAGCGGCAAGCACGCGGCGCTCATGCTCACCCAGCGTGAAATGGGCGGCGATGTGAAGGATTACTGGAAGGTCGGCTCCGTCGGACAGAACGAAGTGCTGCGCACCATGAGCGTGCTCTCCGAGTACCCGGAAGAAAAGGTCGTCATCGGCATTGACGGCTGCGGCGTGCCGGTGTTCGCTTACCCGATGAAGAACATCGCGACGGCATATAAGAACCTCGCGTGCATCGATACGATTCAGGACGACGTTCTGCAGGACGCTGCCCACCGCTTTATCCCGCGTATCCATGAATATCCGCACATGATGCGCGGCACGGGCTACTTGTGCTCCCTCATCAACCACGACGCGAACATCATCGCAAAGGGCGGCGCGAACAGCGTGTACGGCATCGGCCTTAAAAAGGAGCGCATCGGCATCTCCTTCAAGATTAAGGACGGCACCGAGGCGGTCTGGCCGCTCATCATCCGCGAGATCTTCCGCCAGATCGGCTACTATAACGCCGATACCGATAAGATGCTCGTCTCGCTTAACAACGGCGTTACCGTTAACGACAACGACACGCCCGTCGGCGAAGTGAAGACCGTATTCACGCTTGAAAAGCACTTCTAAACCTTAATTTTCATTCAGCATTTTAGATAAAGTCTCTGCATCGATTTGTCCCGGTGCGGAGGCTTTTCCTTTTGACGCAAACGTCATCACAGAGCCGAACGCCCCGCCGCGCACGCGCGTCACCTTGCCGAGCTCGCCCATGGAAATGCCGATGAGCGGCCCGCAGAACGCAGTGGATTCATTCATCGCCGCCAGCATCACCATCACATCGCGCTCATTCTGCGGCATCACGGCGATTTTCGGCAGGTCGGCATTTAACGCCATCATGCGCTTATAGCGGTCGGCGATTTCCTCGCGTGCAGGCGTTTTGGAAAAATCGTGGTTCGAGATGATAAGCTTTGTACCCATATCGTGCATGGCCTGAACGGTCTCCTTTGCAATGTCGTCGTACTGCTCGCAAAGGAAAAGCTCTAAATCGACAAGCGGCGCACCCAAGGCGCTCAGCTGCGCGTTCATCGCAAAATAGTCCATGGGATCTATCGCTTTTTCGCCGCCCTCCGCTTTTGTGCGGAATGTGCATAGCACGGGCAACGGCGCGGCTGCTTTAAGAATTTCCGGCGCTGCCGCAAACATGTCCTCATCAAAATAATCGATGCGCCATTCGATAAGATCCGCCGGGGTGGTCTTGATCTCTTTTACGGCGTCTAAAACCGCTTCCGTTGTCTTCTCGCACACCGGCACACAAATTTTCATTCTGCCGCTGCCGAATACCAAATCATTTACAACTACCTGCCGCATAGCTTTCGCTCCCTTTTTGTCAACTTGTACACAGTATAGACAATTTAAGCACAAAAGTCAAAACAAAAAGTATTTATATCTTGTAACAGACTTCTAAATCTGCTATGATGATTTTGTAACCGCGTGACCCCTTTTTCCTACCTATAAAGTGAAAGGAGTTGGCCTTATGACCCGTTTACAAAATTCTTTATTCGCTTTTCTTTTGTGCATCATTCTGCTTTTCACCGCGTGCCAAAGCGCACCGGCATCCTCGGGCGGTGCAGATAAACCGCAAAGCATCGCATCGGAACCGAGCGCTGCCGAGATTGCAACGCTCACCGCACGCCTCGTCGATATTTCGGGCAACCAGCTTTTACTCGCCGGGGAAGACGACGGCGTATACCGCTGCGCAAGGCCGGAGGACGCGCCGGATGACCTCATCCCCGGCATGACGGTAGACGTCACCTACGGCGGCTATATCAAAGCCATTTACCCAAGCGAACCCGATGACGTGCAAAAGATCACCGTGCGCGAAGGCGAAACGGATGGGCGGTGCGCGCTGTATTTGTCCGTGCTGCAGGAATTATTCAACACGGACGAAGCGCTGCAAAGCGACACCGAATATGTCTCCGTTGACCTGACCGAGACACCGTTGACGAAAGGCGAGATACAGGCGATCGCATGGCGGTTCGGCGAGCTTACCGAGCGCCGCCCGCTCACGTTCACGTTTAAGGAGCTGCAAGACGAGGGCTACTTAAAAACGGACGAGCTTTTGTGGGAAGACGGTTGCTTATTCAAGATCACGGAGAAAAACGACGAAAACGGCACACTGACGTTTGACGCCGAAAAATGGCGTGCCGGGGACGGTGCCTCTTACTTTTTAGACTGCACCGCAAAACAGAAGAAAGACGGCACCTATGCCGATTTTGAGATCGGCGCATTTGCTGCCGCATAAAGTTATCATCAAAGAGGGAATCAACATGTTGAAAAGTCAGGAAGTTCGCAAGCTTGCGCCGGAAATGGACCCGCTGCGCATGGGCATGGGCTGGAAAGAGGAGGACCTCACAAAGCCGCAGATTTTAATTGAAAGCACCTACGGGCAGAGCCACCCCGGCTCCGTGCACCTTTTAAATTTGGCGCAGAAAGCAAGCCGGGGCGCATACGAATCGGGCGGCAAGGGTGCGCTTTACTTTGCGACCGACATTTGCGACGGCATGGCACAGGGGCACGATGGCATCAATTATTCCCTGCCCTCGCGCGACATCATCGCCGACCTTGTGGAAATTCACGCCAACGCGACAACGTTTGACGGCGGCGTTTTCCTCGCAAGCTGCGATAAATCTGTGCCTGCGCTGCTCATGGCTATCGGCCGCATCAACATTCCGGCCGTGTTCGTGACGGGCGGTGTGATGGACGCGGGTCCCGACCTTTTAACGCTGGAGCAGATCGGCAAATACAGCGCCATGTTTGAGCGCGGCGAGATCACCGAGGAGCAGTTCACGTATTACAAGCACCACGCGTGCCCCTCCTGCGGTGCATGCTCGTTCATGGGTACCGCGTCCACCATGCAGATTATGGCGGAATCGCTCGGCCTCATGCTGCCCGGCACGGCGCTGATGCCCGCCACTTGCGAAGATCTTTCCGTTGCAGCGGAGGAAGCCGGCAAAACCGCCGTGGCACTCGCGAAAAAGGGCATGAAAGCGTCCGACATCGTCACGCTGAAATCATTTGAAAACGCCATCATGGTGCACGCGGCAATCTCCGGCTCCACAAACACGCTGATGCACCTGCCCGCCATCGCGCATGAGTTCGGCATTCCGCTCGACGCGGATACGTTCGACCGCATGCACCGCGGCGCGCATTATCTTTTGAATATCCGTCCCGCAGGCGAGTGGCCCGCGCAGTACTTCTATTATGCAGGCGGCGTACCGCGCATCATGGAGGAAATCAAAGACCACCTGCATCTCGATGTAATGACCGTCACGGGTAAAACGCTCGGCGAAAATCTGGAGGATTTAAAGAAAAACGACTTCTACGAGAAGTGTGATACCTATTTAAAGAAAACCGGTCTCAAGCGCACGGATATCATCCGCTCGTTCGATGATCCCATCGGCACGAACGGCGCCATTGCCATTCTGCGCGGCAACATCGCCCCGGACGGCGCGGTCGTAAAACACAGTGCCGTGCCGAAGGAGATGCACAAGGCGCTTCTGAAGGCTCGCCCGTTCAACTGCGAGGAAGATGCCATCCACGCCATTTTAACGCACCAAATTCAGCCGGGCGACGCCGTCATCATCCGCTATGAAGGCCCGCGCGGCAGCGGTATGCCGGAAATGTTCTACACCACCGAAGCCATTTCGAGCGACCCGGAGCTTTCTGCCAGCATTGCGCTGCTGACGGACGGTCGCTTCTCCGGCGCAAGCAAGGGTCCCGCCATCGGCCATATTTCGCCGGAAGCCGCACAGGGCGGCCCCATCGCTTTAATCGAAGAAAACGACCTTATCGAGATCGACATTCCGCAGCGTATTCTGCGCGTCATCGGTATCAACGGCGAAAAATGCAGCGAGGAAGAAGTGCAGCGCGTGTTTAACGAGCGCCGCAAAGCGCTGCCACCGTTTAAGAGCCGCTACACGCACGGCGTTTTAAAGCGCTTCACGCAAACGGCACACTCCCCCATGCAAGGCGGTTACATGGACTAAACCGAATCCTAAAAGCCTGCGTTATGCAACCCTCATTTCGAGCCCCTGCACAACGCAGGCTTTTCTTTTTCAAAATTCACCATGTATATGCGTATAAATATACATTAGTTTGTGCATTATTCCGCTTGATTTTTGAATGAAATCGGCGTAAAATACATTCATCTTCAAAATTATACAAGCCAAAGCTTAAAGGTATATTGCGGAAGGGTGAATGTAAAATGAAAATTCAAAAGGTTTGCGCTTCATTTTTAATTGGCGCTATGATGCTCTCACTTGCGGCATGTTCGGGCAGTACGAAGAAGATTGAAAGCCCGGCGGACTTTGAGGGCGCGAAAATTTCCGTGCAGACGGCGACCTCCGCGCACGAAAGCATTCAGGATATGCAGGACGAGGGCATGAACATCAACGTGCTGCCGTACGAAAAGGTGACGCAGTGCTTTGACGACCTCGCACTCGGCCGCGTGGATGCCGTGTACGTGGACAGCGTCGTTGCGGGTTACTACCTCGCGGAGGACGACACGAAATACCAGAAAACATGGACGAGCGAAACCGGCGAGCCAATTGGCGTATGTCTTAAAAAGGGCAACGACGATTTGAAAGAGCTCATCGAAGGTGCGATTGATACCTTATATTATGACGGCACCATGGCGCAGCTTTCCGAAAAGCACTTCGGCTCCGCCGCCGATGTGGACGGTGTGCGCAATGTGACGGAAAAGCCGGTGCTTGACCTTTCTAAGCTTAAAACACTTAAGGACGGCACCTTAACCGTCGGCGTAGAAGTCGGCTACCCGCCGATGGAGTACACCGATGACGCAGGGCTTGAATATCAGGGCTTCGATATCGACTTTGCAAAAGCGCTCGGCGAGGTGCTGGGCGTAGACATCGAGTTTGTCAACACTGCGTGGGACGGCATTTTTGCGGGCCTTGATAAAGAGCAGTACGACGTCATTATCTCGTCCGTGTCCATTACGCCGGAACGTCAGGCCGCGTATGACCTTACGGAACCGTATGTCTCGAATCAGCTTGTCATTGTCACGTTGAAGTAAAAACGCCGATTTTACCCACAAATCTTGAAAAATACCTATGTATATATGTATAAATATACATTAATTTGGCAGTTTCGCTATTGACCCAAACGGGTTTTGGGGGTAGAATACAAGTATTCTAATCGATTGGTACAGTGAAACGACTGTATCTCTATTATCGGGGAAAATTGAGAAAGAAGGACAAAACACATGAAAATGAAGAAAATCCTTGCTGCCGTGCTCGCCGGCGTAATGGCACTCTCCGCCACCGCATGCAGCAGCTCCAGTACAAAGAAGATTGAAAGCCCGGACGATTTCGCCGGCGCCAAAGTCAGCGTGCAGACCGGCACCACCGCCCACGACGCTCTGCAGAAAATGCAGGAAGAGGGCGTTGACGTCGAGATTCTCCCGTATGAAAAGATTACGCAGTGCTTTGATGACGTTTCGCTCGGCCGTGCAGATGCCGTGTACGTAGACAGCGTTGTCGCGGCGTATTACCTCGCAGACGACGACTCTAAATTCCAGAGCGTTTGGAAAAGCGACGAAGGCGAACCGATGGGCGTCTGCATCAAGAAAGGCAACACAGACCTTTTGGAGCAGACCGAAAACGCCATCAACACGCTTTATTATAACGGCAAAATCTCCGAGCTCGCCATGAAGCATTTCGGCACCGATGTCACCGAGGGCGTGCGCAACGTCACCGAGGAACCGACCGTTGACCCGAGCAAGGTCAAGACCGTTAAGGACGGCGTTTTGACTATTGGCTTTGAGGCCGGTTATCCGCCGCTTGAGTACACCGACGACAGCGGCCTTGTGTATCAGGGCTTTGATGTTGATATGGCAGAAGAGATTGGTAAGCTGTTCGGCCTTGAGGTCGAGTTTGTCAACACCTCCTTCGACGGCGTTTTCGCAGGCCTCGATAAGGGCCAGTACGATATGATCATCGCCGGCGTTTCCATCACCCCGGAGCGTCAGGAAGCGTATGAAATGACCGAGCCGTACCTCTCCAACCAGCTCGTCATCGTCACAAAGAAGGACGCATAAGCGCAATAACGTAAAATGAAAATTCGGCAGGAGGCCCCGTTTTGAGGTCTCTTGCCCCATTTATATCGGAAAGGATATCACCATGAACGCCATTCAACAAATCATCGGCTGGATGCCGGCGCTGCTCCAGGCCACCGGCGTAACGCTTGCGCTTTCCGTCACCTCCGTGCTGACGGCACTCGTGCTCGCCGTGTTTCTTGCCCTCGGCAAGATCTCCAAAAACACCGTACTCCGCTCCGTGTGCGGTGCGTACATCTTCTTCTTCCGCGGCACGCCGCTTCTGATGCAGCTGTTTTTCCTCTATTACACGCTGCCGCAGCTCGTTCCGGCGTTCAATATTCAGAGCCGCTTTTTGGCCGCTTGGATCGCGTTCTCGCTGAACGTCGCGGCCTACCTCGCGGAGATCATCCGCGCAGCTATTCAGTCCATCGATAAAGGCCAGCTTGAAGCCTCCACGGCGCTCGGTCTCACCCACTCGCAGGCGATGCGCCTTGTCATCATCCCGCAGGCCTACCGCCGCATGATTCCGCCGATCTGCAACGAGTTCGTCATGGTGCTGAAGGATACCTCTCTTGTGTCCATCATCGCGCTGACCGATTTGACCTACCAGACGAAGATTATCGCTTCCAACAAGGCGAGCGCTCTCGTTTATATCCCGGCTATGATCATCTACCTCATCATCACCGGCGTGTTCACCGTTATTTTCAATCGCCTTGAAAAGCGCCTGTCCATCTACGAATAAGGAGGAATACGGCTATGTCTATCATTAAAACGGAAAATATCTGTAAGTCCTTCGGCTCCGTAGATGTGCTGAAAAACGTCAGCCTCACCGTAGAGCCGGGCGAAGTGGTCGTCATCATCGGACCGTCCGGCGCCGGCAAGTCGACGTATCTGCGCTCTTTAAACCACCTTGAAAAGCCTACGAGCGGCAAGATCTGGATCGACGACAAGCTCATCGAAGACCGCGTGAACGGCCACAATCAGGTAAAGCTGCCGCATAAAGAGCGCGCCGCTATTTTGCTTGAGATGGGTATGGTGTTTCAGCGCTTCAACCTCTTCCCGCACAAAACGGCACTGCAAAACGTCATGCTCGCCCCGATGAACGTGAAGGGCGTGCCGGAAAAGGAAGCCAAAGAAAAGGCCGTGAAGCTTTTAAATCAGGTCGGCCTCGGCGATAAGCTCGATTCCTACCCCGCAAAGCTTTCCGGCGGCCAGCAGCAGCGTGTGGCCATCGCCCGTGCGCTCGCCATGGAACCGAAAATGATGCTGTTCGATGAGCCCACCAGCGCCCTTGACCCGGAGCTTGTCGGCGACGTTCTGAACGTCATGAAGGAGCTTGCGGAAGAAGGCATGACGATGCTTGTTGTCACGCACGAAATGGGCTTTGCCCGCGAAGTGGCAGACCGCGTGGTGTTCATGTATGATGGCGCGATTTTGGAGGAAGGCTCCCCGAAGGAGATCTTCACAAATCCGAAGCACGACCGCACGCGCCAGTTCCTGCAAAGCGTTCTGTAAGGCGATAGCATGTTTGAAAATACCTCAAAATGCGAAGACTGCCTGTATTACGAGTACGACGATGAGTACGGCTTCTATGTCTGCGATATGGACTTAGACGAGGATGAGACCGCCCAGTTCATCGGCGGCCGCTTTCAAAACTGCCCGTACTACCGCCCCGGCGACGAATACACCATCGTCCGCAAGCAAATATAATAACATTGTATGACAAAAGCTCTCCCGAATTCGTTTCGGGAGAGCTTTTCTACATATAACTATAGATCGGTTGTTTACTTTTCAAATCACTTGTGATAACATGAGAAAAAACAAAGGAGAATGAAAATGGAGCTATATATTTTGATTGGACTCATTACAATTGTTCTTATTTTGCAGATTGTCTTTCTTCTCAAGAAGCCAAAAAGTGAAAATACTGCAACAAATACGAATTACGAAAGCAATTTTCAGCATATTGAAACCTATATTGCCGATGAGTTTTCACGTAGTCGAAAAGAAACATCCGAAAGCTTAAACAGCCGTTTGAGCGAAATGAACGCCCTGATACGCGAAATTCAGCAAATCAACACGCAGCAAAGCGAAAAGCTCAGCACAACCTTGACGAAGAATATCGATTCACTACTCGAGAGCAATGAAAAGAAGCTCGACCAAATGCGTCAAGCCAATATGGAGCAGAATGAAAAAATAAGCAGCGCCTTAACACAAAACCTAAAAGCTTTGCAGGAAAGCACTGAGAAAAAACTTGAGCAAATGCGCGAGGTCAGCGCACGGCAAAATGAACATATCAATGAAACGCTTACAAAAAGCTTAACTGCTCTACAAGAAAACAACGAAAAGAAGCTTGAACAGATGCGCATGACCGTCGATGAAAAGTTGACAGATACGCTTTCCAAACGTCTGGACAGCAGCTTTAAAGTCGTCGGCGAGCAGCTTAAAAGTGTTTACGAGTCACTCGGCGAAATGCGTAAGATCACCGGCGATGTGACAGCGCTCCAGCGCGTGCTGACAAATGTAAAAGCGCGCGGAACATGGGCAGAGGTGCAACTCGGCAATATACTGGAGCAAACACTCACCAAAGACCAGTACGACTGCAACGTATCTACGAAAAATGATACAAAGCGCGTCGAGTTCGCCGTTAAGATCCCCTCCCGTGAAAAAGACGGCGAGACCGTATGGCTCCCCATCGACTCCAAGTTCCCGCAGGAAGACTACATACGCATTTGCGAGGCTGCCGAAAAAGCCGATAAAGAGGCTCTGGAAGCCGCGCAAAAGGCTCTGGAGCAGAACATTAAAAATCAGGCAAAAACGATTGCCGAGCTGTACATCAATGTCCCAAAAACGACGGATTTTGCCATTATGTTCCTTGCTACCGAGGGGCTTTACTCAGAGGTGCTGCGCCGCCCCGGCTTGTGCGAGGAAATCCAAAACAAGTATCGCATCATGATCTGCGGTCCGACCACAATCACCGCGTTTCTCAACACGTTGAATGTCGGTTTCCGCACTATCGCACTAAACAAAAAGACAACAGAAATTCAAAAGACGCTCAGTGCCGTAAGCTCACAATATGATTTGTTTGAATCTCTCCTTGCTAAAGCAAAGAAGAAAATCGATGAAGCCGGTTCAAGTATCGAGGCTGCGCAAAAGAGAAATACGACAATTCAAAGGAAACTGCATAACGTAGACAAAATGGACGCAGATGAAGCCGAAGCACTGTTAAATTCCGGCGAGTGATTTCAAATCAAATAGAAAGATACCGCATTCAGCCTACAAACCGAATGCGGTATCTTTTTATCAAATGCTGTAATCGTTGACGAAAGTCGCCTGCTGCTGATCCAATATATCCTGCAGGGTGATGCTGTCGAGATATTCGTTGATGGCGCGGCTGAGCCCCTGCCACACAGGCAGCGTGATGCAGTCTGCACTGCGGTCGCACAGAACGGGGTCGTGATCGAGACACGCGACGGGCGCGAGACTGCCCTCCGTGATGCGCAGAATCATGCCCACAGTGTATTTATCCGGCGATTGCGCCAGACGATATCCACCCTGAAAACCGCGGCTTGCAAGAAGAATATCGGATTTATTGAGCATCGGCACGATCTGCTCCAGATATTTTTTGGAGACATTCTGACGGCGGGCAATGTCCTTCAGCGCGACGTAGCCGTCATTCTGGTGCTGTGCGAGATCCAGCAGCATGCGCAGCGCATAGCGCCCTTTGGTGGAAATTTTCATGCGGTATCCATCCTTTATGTAAAATAGCGTTTCCGGAATAAAACAAGCGGGCTCACTGTCCGCCGCAAACTTTATACCATAATAACATGTTTTTAGTAGGTTTTCAAGAGTTTTATTTTTGCCGGTAATTTACTGTAAAAACGCCCTCTATAAACTCCTTTAAACTCGCGAAAAAGGGCAAAGCCCGAAAACCTTGCCCCTTTCCCTCATTCATTTTTCTATCCCAAAAATATGTGTTTGGATTCTTGTATGCTGTATCAGTCTGCAAACATCGGCGTGGAGAGGTACCGTTCGCCGGTATCGGGCAGAAGCGCCACGATGACCTTGCCTGCGTTTTCCGGGCGCTTTGCAAGCTGTGCTGCCGCAAAGACTGCCGCGCCGGAGGAAATGCCCACCAAAACGCCCTCGCTGCGTGCCAGCGCGCGGCCGGTCGCAAACGCGTCCTCATTCTGCACGGGGAGAATCTCATCGTAAATGTCGGTGTTCAGCGTATCCGGCACAAAGCCCGCGCCGATGCCCTGAATTTTATGTGGGCCCGCCTTGCCGCCGGAGAGGACAGGGGAGGTAGCCGGTTCCACCGCGACAACCTTAACATTGGGGTTCTGCGACTTGAGGTACGCGCCTACACCGGAGAGCGTGCCGCCCGTGCCGACGCCTGTAACGAAAATATCGACCTTGCCGTCCGTGTCTGCCCAGATTTCCGGGCCGGTCGTCTTCAGGTGCACCGCCGGGTTTGCCGGGTTCGTGAACTGGCTCGGAATGTAGCTGTTTGGGGTCTGCTCGGCGAGCTCCTTCGCCTTTGCGATAGCGCCCGGCATACCCTTTGCGCCTTCGGTGAGGACAAGCTCCGCACCGTAAGCCTTCAAAAGGTTGCGGTTTCGTTACACATGTTAGAGTTTCCCTTATAACCGCGGGAAGCCGCAACGGAAGCAAGGCCGATGCCCGTGTTGCCGCTTGTCGGTTCAATGATAACTGCGCCGGGCTTCAAGAGGCCCTTTTCCTCGGCGTCGTCCAACATCGCTTTCGCGATACGGTCCTTTACGCTGCCTGCCGGGTTGAAATACTCAAGCTTCGCGTAGATTTTCGCGTTCAATTCATTTGCTTTTTCGTAGTTGGTGAGTTCAAGAAGCGGAGTGCCGCCGATGAGGTCTGTGATTTTGCGATATACACGCATGGTAAAGTCTCCTTAAAATACTTTATATAAATGAGTTTGCATTCTTGTATCGTTTCAGGCTGCGGCGCAACATCGCCGACTGTACGGAAACGGGTTCATATCGCGTCTCTCCTTTGCCTTGTTTTGCTAAGCTTATTAAACCTACTTATTTTATAGGTTATTTAACTTGCTTATATCCTATCACCACAGGGTAAATTTGTCAACATCTTTTTTCACTTTTCCTTTTACCTTTAAAACTCGTTGAAACGATCCGCCGATTTGCAATGCAAAATGCAGTTTCCCCCATATAATAGTAGGGTTTCCGAAAATTTTCTTCAATTTTTGCATTTTAGGGGTTGACAAATTGCAATCCAGCGTGTATCATACAAAACATACCAAGTCAATATGTTTTGAGTGTTATGAAATCTTCAAACATAAAAATTGAAGTAAATCTCAAAGGAGGCGCACCCCGATGATGCGATCCCTTTTCCGGCAAATGCTTCGCCACAATTTCAGAAACGGACGAATGTGAAGCTCAGCTTTTCGTCAACTTCTCAAAATCCGTTAAAACAAGAATTAAATTCTGAAATTATGAAAGAGGTATTACCATGAGCTATACATATGATAACAACTACCATTTTGAAACCATCCAGCTGCACGCAGGTCAGGAGAACCCGGACCCCGCTACCGATGCCCGCGCAGTGCCGATTTATCAGACGACTTCCTTCGTCTTCAAGAACTCCGCACACGCAGCAGCCCGCTTCGCGCTCGCAGATGCAGGCAACATCTACGGCCGTCTGACGAACTCCACCGTGGACGCATTTGAGCAGCGCATTGCAGCCCTTGAGGGCGGCGTGGCAGCGCTTGGCGTCGCTTCCGGTGCAGCAGCCATCAACTATACGTTTCTCAACCTCGCAAGCGCAGGTGACAACATCGTTTCCGCGAAGACCATCTACGGCGGCACCTACAATCTGCTCGAGCACACGCTCCCGCAGTACGGCATCACTGCAACGTTCGTAGATCCGGATGAAGAAGGCGCTTTTGAAAACGCGATTAACGATAAGACAAAGGCCGTCTTCATCGAGACCATCGGTAACCCGAACGCAACGCTGATTGACATTGAAAAGGTCGCAGCCATTGCACATGCACATAAGATTCCGCTTGTTGTAGACTCCACATTCGCAACGCCTTACCTCCTCCGTCCGTTCGAGTACGGTGCAGACATCGTTGTCCATTCCGCTACAAAGTTCATCGGCGGTCACGGCACGGCGATCGGCGGCGTTATCGTAGACAGCGGTAAGTTTGACTGGGAGGGCAGCGGCAAGTTCCCGTCCCTCGTAGAGCCGAACCCCAGCTACCACGGCATCAGCTTCACAAAGGACGTCGGCGCGGCAGCCTTTGTCACGAAGATCCGTGCAATCCTCCTGCGTGATACCGGCGCAACGCTCGCTCCGCTGCACGCATTCCTGTTCCTGCAGGGTCTTGAAACGCTCTCTCTGCGCGTTGAGCGCCATGTAGAGAACGCGCTGAAGGTTGTCGATTTCCTCTCCAAGCACCCGAAAGTCGAAAGCGTCAACCATCCGTCTCTGCCGGACAGCCCGTATCACGAGCTTTATAAGAAGTATTTCCCGAACGGCGGCGCTTCTATCTTCACGTTCAACATCAAGGGCGGCGCTAAGGAAGCACAGGCGTTCATCGACAGACTCAAAATTTTCTCTCTGCTCGCAAACGTCGCAGACGTGAAGTCCCTCGTTATCCACCCGGCTTCCACCACGCACTCGCAGCTCAACGAAGAAGAGCTCGCAGAGCAGGGCATCCAGCCGAACACCATTCGCCTCTCCATCGGCACCGAGCACATCGATGACATCATCGCCGATCTTTCCCAGGCTTTCGGTGACTGATTCAAAACACTCCTTAAAACTGATTTCTCCGATATCCTATTTTCCGTGTCCCCACGTCAGAAATGGCGTGGGGACATGCTTTTTCCCGAAATTCGGCGGCTTTGCATCTTGACATCCCGCCCTATCTGTGTTAGAATTTTAAGGCTAATAAAGTTAGCTTATAAAGTAACAATTCGGAGGCGAAATGATATGAAACACATTCAGACGCTTGAGACCCGCAACCTGTGCGGACATCCTGCCAGTCTGCTTGCAAGACGAGCTGCGGCATTGCAAACCAGCAGTGCGAGAACACGGAGAAGAACGCGAAGTAATTCAAAGGTTCAGAAAACGCCGCCTTTTTTGGCGGCTTTTTTCATGTATAGATGCGAAAGGATTTTTTAGATGATACACCGTTATAAACTCGGCGGCATGAACATCGTGCTCGATATCTGTTCCGGCTCCGTCCACCTTGTCGATGAAGTTGCCTATGACATGATTGGCCTGTTCGAGACCGAAAGCCGCGAGGCGATTACCGCCGCTATGCTGGAAAAATACGGCGACCGTGAAGACGTGACCGAAGCCGACATCAACGAGTGCTACGAGCAGATTGAAGAGTTGCGCGACGCCGGTAAGCTCTTCACCCCCGATACGTTCGAGTCGATGGCAGGTGCCCTGAAAGCGAAAAGCGCCAACGTCGTCAAGGCGCTGTGCTTGCACGTGGCGCACACCTGCAATTTAAACTGCTCCTACTGCTTTGCAAGCCAAGGCAAGTACCACGGCGACCGCGCTCTCATGTCCTTTGAGGTCGGCAAGCAGGCGCTTGATTTCCTGCTCGAACACTCCGGCACGCGCCACAATTTGGAAGTCGACTTCTTCGGCGGCGAACCGCTGATGAATTTCGACGTCGTAAAGCAGCTTGTCGCGTATGCCCGTTCCCGCGAAAAGGAATGCGGTAAGCACTTCCGCTTCACGTTGACGACAAACGGCGTTTTGATCGACGACGGCGTCATCGATTTTGCAAACCGCGAGATGAGCAATGTCGTTTTAAGCCTCGACGGCCGCAAGGAAGTGCACGACCGCTACCGCGTAGACTACGCCGGCAACGGCAGTTGGGAGCGCATCGTTCCGAAATTCCAGAAGCTCGTCAAGGCGCGCGGCAACAAGGCGTATTACATGCGCGGCACATTCACGCACGCAAACCCGGATTTTCTCAAAGACATTCAGCAGATGCTCGACCTCGGCTTTACGGAACTGAGCATGGAACCGGTCGTCTGCGCACCGGGAGACCCCTCCGCGCTGACCGACGAAGACCGCGTCATCGTCATGGAGCAGTACGAAAAGCTTGCTGAGCTCATGCTGGAGCGCCGCCGCGCCGGCAAACCGTTCACGTTCTACCACTATATGATTGATCTCACCGGCGGCCCGTGCATTTACAAGCGCATTTCGGGCTGCGGCTCCGGCACAGAGTACATGGCCGTCACCCCGTGGGGCGACCTCTACCCCTGCCACCAGTTCGTCGGCGACGAAAAATTCCGCCTCGGCGATGTTTGGACAGGCGTGACGAACACGGAAATTCAGGCGGATTTCGCCTCCTGCAACGTGTACGCTCACCCCGAGTGCCGCGATTGCTGGGCAAGACTGTACTGCTCCGGCGCCTGCGCCGCAACCGCCTACCACGCCACCGGCTCCGTCCGCGGCGTTTACAAAGAGGGCTGCGAGCTCTTTAAAAAACGCATGGAATGCGCCATCATGCTCGAAGCCTCCAAGGCATTGGATAACAACGCATGATAACCGCGCCAATCTGCGAATTTGTGCGCCGCTACCGATATAGCGGCGCTTTGCGCATGCACATGCCGGGCCACAAGGGCACCGCGCTGCTCGGCCCCGAGCCGCTCGACCTCACCGAGATTGAGGACGCAGACGTGCTCTACCACGCCGAGGGCATCATCCGCGAAAGCGAAGCGAACGCCGCCGCGTTATTCGGCACCAAAAAGACGGTCTATTCCGCCGAGGGCTCGTCCCTGTGCATCCGCGCCATGCTGTATCTTGCGCTGCTGCATGCCCGCGCAAATCACAAAAAGCCCGTCATTGCGGCAGGCCGTAACGCACACAAGGTCTTCATGACGGCCGCAGCGCTGCTCGACCTTGACATTCGCTGGATCTACGGCACGGAAAGCGTCATTTCCTGCGCCATCACCCCCGCGCAGCTCGAAGACGTGATCGTATCGGAAAACCCTGCCGCCGTGTACATCACAAGCCCGGATTATCTCGGCAACATCGCGGACATCAAGTCCCTGTCCACCGTCTGCAAAAAACACGGCGTATTATTGCTCGTCGATAACGCCCACGGCGCGTACCTGCATTTTCTGCCCGAGCCCATGCACCCCATGCAGCTCGGCGCAGACATCTGCTGTGATTCCGCACACAAAACACTGCCGGTCTTAACGGGCGGCGCGTATCTGCACATCGCGCACGGCACGCCGGACATGTTCGCGCAGCGTGCGGAAAGCGCCATGGCGCTCTTTGCGTCCACGAGCCCGTCCTACCTCATTTTGCAGTCGCTCGACGCAATGAATCCGCTTTTAGCAACATCTTTTCCCGCACAGCTCAAAGCCTGTGCGGAGCGTCTTGACACGCTGAAAGCAAAGCTCCGTGCGCACGGCTATGCTCTTTGCGGCGAGGAGCGCACAAAGCTCTGCTTATTGCCGAAGTCCTTCGGCTACACGGGCACAGCTCTGGCGGAAATTTTGACGCACAGCAATATTTACTGCGAGTTTTCCGACGCAGACCACCTTGTGATGATGTTCACGCCGGAAACCACACCCGCAGATTTCGCCCGTCTCGAGCGCGCGCTGCTCTCCGTTCTGCCCGCCCCGGCGATCCTTTCAAAGCCGCCTGTGCCGCCGCATGCCGAGCGTGTACTTTCTCCGCGTGAGGCGCTCTTCTCGCCGAGTGAAACGCTGCCGCTTTCCGAGTGCGAAAACCGCATTTTGGCAGACGCCAACGTGAGCTGCCCACCCGCGGTGCCGCTTGCTGTATGCGGTGAGCGCTTGACCCCTGAGGTCATCTCCGCGATGGAATACTACGGCACCGAGCACTGCACGGTCGTTGTGGAATAATCACTATTTTAAAATATAAAAGTCTCCGTTTTCCTTTTTGATTCAGAGAAAGACGGAGACTTTTTGCTTCTATTTTATCTTGTTTGAATTTCTAAAGACAGTCGCAGACCGCCTTTCAGGGAACCCATGCAACTGTGTTCCCTACGCTTGAAGCGTCCACCGGATGTTTCAAGCTGCCTTCCTCGTTTTGGGTTAAGCAAAAGGTGTTTCGTCGTTTGCGAACGACGACTTAGGGTGTTGCCCCAAGACCCCACCAACTTTCTCGAAGAAAGCTGGACAAAGACTTTATTCGTCGCTCCGCTATCGTTGTCGTAAACTCGTCAAATCTTAATTTTCAGCCATTTGCCCTGCTTCATTCTGAAATACCCAAGGCAGAATCGCATAAATTGGTCACCGAACAGCCCAAGCCACACGCCAAGCAGTCCCAGTCCCAGCGGGTAGCACAGCAGCCAGCTTAAGCCCGGTCGGATAATGGCGACGCTGATCATAGACGCAAACGCGGTATACTTCGTATCGCCCGCGCCCCTCAGGCAACCGAAGAAAATAACCTGCGTGATCTGGAGATAAATGATAACGCACAGCATGCGCATAATCATCACACCCATATCGAGAATTTCCTGCTCACTCGAAAACAGGCCATAGAGATTCCTGCCGAAGAACAGGAAAACCATCGACATCACAAACGCGCAGAAAAGTCCGATTCGCTGACACATGGAGGCGTACAGCTTTGCAAGATCGCGCCGTTCTTCGCCGAGACTCCTGCCGATCAGCGCCACAGACGCCACCGAAAGCCCATCACCGAGTGAGAACGTCAAACTCATCATATTCATGCCAATCTGGTGCGCAGCATACGCAGTGGTGCCGAGGTTCGCAACGGTGATGGCGAACAGCAAAAAGCCGATGCGTAGGAAAATCTGCTCCACAAACGCGCTGGAACCGACGTTAAGCAGGGAGCGCACGTCAAACTTCGAGGTAAAAAAGCCTTTCACGCCGCGGATATATACAAACGAGGACTTCGCGAACATGGAATGCAAGCTCATCGCGCAGCCGAGCACAGAGCCGATGACGGTCGCAAGCGCCGCGCCGCGCGTGCCGAGCGCCGGAAACCCGAAGTTGCCGCCGATCAAAAGATAGTTGAACACCACGTTCACAAGGTTAGAGACCATGTTCGTGCGCAGCGCGATCTTTGTGTTGCCCGCGCCGCGCTGTGCCGCGTTCACGATCATCATCACGGTCGTAAATCCGATGCCGCCCATGATGATTTGGAAATACTCCACCGCCGCTTCATGCGTATCGTCCGCCGAGCCCGCAAAGCGGATAATGGGGTCTGCAAACGCCGTAAACGTAACACTGATGATCGCCGTCAAAATCACGGCGACCAGAATGCACGTTTTCAAAATGCGCACCGCGCTTTCGCGGTTCTGCTCGCCCCTACGCCGTGCAACCAGCGCCGAGATGGCCGTGCTCATCGACATAAACAGCGCCAAGCCGATGAACTTCGGCTGCTGCGTCAGGCCCACCGCTGCAATGGCGTAAGAACCCAGCGTGCTCACCATGATGGTATCGATAAAGCCGACGAGCGCCACCAAAAACGATTCCACCATCGAAGGCCACGCCATGTTGATGGTCGTTTTGAAAAGCGAGTTCGTAGACGGCAGCTCGCCCGTCACAGGTTCGCCGTGCAAAACATGCTGTGCGTTAAAGAGTTCCAAAAGTATTCACCCATTCCCAAAATAGTTGCTTTTGAAACATTATAGCATTAAAAAAGAAGCCGGTCAAGACACGTACCGTTTATTTGTACGCAGTTCGACCGGCTTTTCAACTGTTATTTGTTTATTTTGTGGCAAGAAGCACTGCCGTGTTGGATTTCGCCCAGCACACGCGTACCTCTGCAAAGCCCGCTTTGAAAAGCAGTGCCGCTTCGCCCGCCACATACTGCGGTGTAAAGCAATAGTAATGCTCGTCTGCCGACAAATGCTGCTCCTTGCGCTTCTGCTCAAACTCGGAACGGCAGAAGTCCTCATACATCTGCGTCGGCGCGAATTTGTCGCTCAACAGAAAGAACCCGCCCTTTTTAATGCTGCGGCACACGCGGTGAAACAGCTCCAAATTCTCTTCGCGGCTGTAATAATGCAGCGCCATCATGGAAACCGCACCGTCATAGCTTTCCGGCTCCAACTCATATTTAAAGAAATCACCACAAATCGTGCGGATGCGCTCCTTGTGCTCCGGCAGATTTTTCGGAATTTCCGAGAGCATCTTATCCGCGCAGTCAATGCCGTCCACATAAATCGTCGGGTTCTGCTCTAAAATTGCCGTAAGACCCGTGCCTGTGCCGATGCCAATGTCCAGAATGTGCAGGTGCTCCTTCTTCGGGAAAAACTCCGCCGTGCGGCGAATGTAGCCGTCTTCATCCTCTGCGCTGCGTTTCAAGCGCTCGTCATAAGACTCCACCGCGCCGTTAAAATAACTGTCGATCCTTTCCAGTGGCATATGCACACCAATCCTTTCCTGCCGACGCAATACTCTAAACGATAGTTTTGCGTCAGGCGCATAAGCTATGCAAAACTTTTGCGATATTTTTCATTTACCCATTATTACTATTTTACTGGAAATTCGCTCACCTTGCAACTTGGAAAAACGACAATTCTGCGCGGGCTTCGGCAAAAGATATTGGACTAATCCATGAATATCCCGCTGAATACCGCGGTTTACGCGAAGATCATGCGACCAAAATCCTGCGGACGATGGAAATCCGGCGTTTCGCTCGTCGTCTCATTCCACATCATATAGTGCGGCTGCACGGTGAGGTCGCCGCATTTAAAGCAGTTCGCGCGGATCACACGCCCGCTTTTAAAGTCGTAATCGGGGTAAAATACATGCAGAAATTCGAGCGGAATTTCATAAAAGATTTCCCACCCGTCCGCCGTTTTGTTCGTGCGGATGTTAAAAAGCTTCTTGTGGTCTTCCGGGATCAAACGGATGCTGTCTGCTCTGCCGTGGCCGAAGCCAAGGAAAATCGCGCCGTTCAAGTTCAGCTCAATGTTAAAATACCGCCCGTCCTCCGGCACCGGGGAAAAGAAAAACTCCATGCAGCTGTCCGTGCAGATGCTGCCGAGCTTATCGGTCAGCTCCGCGCGGATGTTCTTCTCGCGCGCCACTTGGTGCACGTAGATTTTCTCGTCGTCGTGGCAGATCTGCTGCTCCATGCGCACGCCCGCGTCCGGCAACCAACAAACATTGTCTACCTGCAGCTCCGACACCTTTGTCCAGTCCGGCGCACCCACCGTTTTCTCAATGACATACTCTTTCATATTCATACAGCTCCTAACCGTTTTCCGCCCATCGCGGTTTTTCATAGCTTCATCATACCAGATTTTGCCGTAAAATACAACAATTCCATAAAAAACAAGCGCTCCCGAAAAACGGAAGCGCCTGCGAAAAAGCTATTCTAATTTAACCAAAGCGTTTAACCAAAGCGATTAAACTTCGTGCGGGTACTTTCTCATGTAGGAAAGCAGCTCGTCAACGGTGGTGAAGGCCATGCCGGTGACGGTGTCGGCAGCACCATAGTAGATGGTGATGCGGCCGGTGTCGGCATCGGTCAGGGTAGCGCACGGGAACGTAACGTTCGGCACGTCACCGGTGAGCTCATAGCTCTCTTCCGGACCGAAGACATAGAAGTTGCCTCTTTCCTTCACAATCCACGGCTTCTCGTGGTCAAGAAGCGCTACGCCGAAGCGATAAACGAAGCCGTTGCAGGAGTTCAGAACGCCGTGATAAATCATCAGCCAGCCTTCATCGGTCTCGATCGGAATCGGGCCGGGGCCGACCTTCTTGGACTGCCAGCCGGAGTGGCTGCTCGTGCCGAAGACATAGCGGTGCTTGCCCCAATACGTCATGTCCGGGCTCTCGCTGTAGAAGATGTCGCCGAACGGGGTGTGACCGGTGTCGGACGGACGGCTCAGCATTGCGAAGTTGCCGTTGATCTTCTTCGGGAACATAACGCCGTTGCGGTTATACGGCAGGTAAGCGTTCTCCATCTGATAGAAGGTCTTAAAGTCATAGGTATAGCCTACGCCGATCGTCGGGCCGTGGAAACCGTTGCACCAGGTGATGTAGTAACGGTCCTCAATCCAGCAAACGCGCGGGTCATAGCGATATTCCTTGCGGGTTACGCACGGGTCGCAGCCGGGAGCCGGCTGGAAGTCGATCGGCTCGTGGTTGATCTTCCAGTTGATGCCGTCATCGGAGAAGCCTGCGAAGATGTCCATCTCAACAGAGCGGTTGTCGCAGCGGAAAACGCCAGCGAACTTGCCCTCAAACGGGACAACTGCGGAGTTGAAGATGCTGTTGGAAGTGGGGATGAGATCACGCGGAATGATCGGGTTGTGGTCATAACGCCAAACCGGCTTATCGTAGCCCTGCGGCTTATCCTGCCACGGGATGTTCGGGAGTGCATTGCCGATAATTTTAGCCATTGTAGTTTCCTCCATTTTATATTTTTTCAAAAGACATTCGAAAGCGAACACATACAGTCCTTTACAATGTGTAACCGCTTCCACATCACATTAACTATAATACAAACCAAGAGAAAAGTAAAGCTATTTTTTCCGAAAAAACCGTTTCTATCACAATTCCACCAAATTTCATCTCCGCCTTTAGCAAAATGCCGAAGCCCGCGCCGTACGCAGCATCACAAACCGCCAACTTTATGCAACAAATGACTATTGCGTAAAAGCCGCATAAACGATATACTGTTGTTATAAACGGATATTTCTCTGCCCGAATTCTTATGTTTTCCCGAAAGGAACGATTCTATGGCGATTTTATTTGATGCCGAAAAGAAAATTTTCAAGCTGGATACCGCTTCCTCCAGTTACGTTTTTGCCGTGCATGACAGCGGCCGCCTGCTGCACCTCTACTACGGCGCATACCTGCCGGACTGCGACATGCGCTATTTATTGGACCGCGGCTACTTCGGTTCCTTCACGCCCGACGCCGCAGGCTACGTCGGCACGGAGTTTTCCCCGGATACACAGCCGAGCGAGTATTCCTGCAACGGCACCGGCGATTTCCGCATCTCCGCACTCCAAATCCGCAACGCGGACGGCAATATCGCAACCGACATCCGCTACGTTTCGCACCGCATTTTAAGCGAAAAGCCTGCGCTGCCCGGCATGCCGTCTCTGCGCGACGAAAACGGTGACAGCGAAACGCTCGAGGTCACCACGCTCGACCAAACGACGAACGCCGAAGTGAAGCTCTACTACACCGTTTACAAAGATCTGCCTGTCATGACGCGTCACGCCGTCGTGACGAATACGTCCGACCGCGCCATGGAGCTTGAGCGTGTGTTCAGCACCTGCCTCGACTTCAACACGATGGATTACGACATGGTGCACCTTTACGGCAAGTGGGCAAAGGAGCGCACCGTTACAGAGCGCCCGCTCTGCCACGGCATTCAATCCATCCAGAGCAAGCGCGGCTCCTCCTCACACAACCACAACCCGTTCGTCGCACTGAAAGCCCACGGTGCCACCGAAGAAAACGGCGAAGCCTACGGCGTCAACCTCATTTACAGCGGCAACTTCTCCATTGAAGCCGAAGTGGATTGTTTGAACGCCACGCGCCTTCTCGCGGGCATCAACCCCACCGATTTCACCTGGCGCCTGGAGCCAAACGAATCCTTCACCGCGCCGGAAGCCGTCATGGTCTACACCGATAAGGGTCTCGGCGAGATGAGCCGCATTTTCCACCGCACCTACATAAAGCACCTCATCAAGAGTCCGTGGCGCGATGTGGAACGCCCCGTGCTCATCAACAGCTGGGAGGCCGCATATTTCGATTTTGACGATGATAAGCTTGTCGCGTTCGCACACGAAGCCGCCAAAATGGGCGTCGATATGCTTGTCATGGACGACGGTTGGTTCGGCCACCGCGAAAGCGACGATTCCTCCCTCGGCGACTGGCATGTCAACGAAAAGAAGCTCAAAGGCGGTCTCAGCTCCCTCATCGAGCGCGTCAACGCAGAGGGCTTAAAGTTCGGCATCTGGTATGAGCCGGAAATGATTTCCCCGGACAGCGACCTCTACCGCGCCCACCCGGATTGGTGCCTGCACGTGCCGAACCGTGAAAACTCCCCCGCACGCTTGCAGTACGTCCTCGATATGACGAGAAAAGACGTGCGCGATAACATCTTCGCGCAGATGTATAAAGTCCTCAGTGAAAATAAGATTGATTACGTTAAATGGGACTTCAACCGCAATCTGACTGAGGTCGGCTCTGCGCTGCTCCCGCCGGAGCGCCAGAAGGAGGTCATGCACCGCTTCGTGCTCGGTACATACGACCTCATGGATCGTTTTGTCAAAGCGTTTCCGAATATCCTCTTTGAAAACTGCTCCGGCGGCGGCGGACGTTTCGATGCCGGCATGCTGTATTATTCCCCGCAGATCTGGTGCAGCGACAACACCGACGCCATCGAGCGCCTCACCATACAGTTCGGCACGTCCATGTGCTACCCTATCTCCTCGTTTGGCGCACACGTCGCAGCCCGCCCGCGCACCTCGCTTAAAACCCGCGGCAACGTCGCCATGTGCGGCACATTCGGCTACGAGTTAGACCCCAGAAAGCTCACCGACGACGAAAAAGCCGAAGTAAAGCAGCAGATTGCCGACTACCGCAAATATCACCGCCTTGTCCGCGAGGGCGATTTCTACCGCCTCGTCTCCCCGACCGAGAACGACTTCTACTGCGCGTGGGAGTTCGTTTCGCCGGATAAACAGGAAGCCATGATGACTGCCGTCGTCATGCGTCAGCCCGAGACCCGTTACTGCGTGCAGCGCCTGCGCGGCCTCGACCCCAAAACGTACTATCAGGACGAGGAGACCGGCACCGTCTATTCCGGCGCCATGCTGATGAACGCAGGCCTTAATTTGACAAGAGACGTCTACGAAGACGGCACCAGCGTCACAAAGCACTTTAAAGCTGTAAAATAAAGCCGCCGAAATCCATAATACCGCAACATCAAAAGCCTTTGATTAAACTTTCTTCAGAAAGCTTATGGAGGCTCGGGGCAACGCCCCAAGTCGCGCTCCGCAGAGCGCGAAACACTTTTTGCCTCCACAAAACCAGAACCGTAGGAAACCCGATTGCATGGGTTCCCTGCATGATTTGCCCCGCAAATCATTAGAATTAAATGAACAAAGCAGAACCCCGTAAACACACAACGTGCCTACGGGGTTCTGCTATATAAATCATAAAAAATCGACTTATTTCTCATCCGCATACGTGCTGTTCATCAGGCGGATAAGTGCCTTCTGTGCGCGTTCCTCGCATACCGCAATAATCTCATCGCCCGCTTGCAGCACCGTATCGCCGCCCGGAATGATGAGCTTGTTATTTCGCACAATGGAAATCAGCAGCGCCCCCTTCGGGAACACCACCTCACGCACCGACTTGCCGTGCAAAGCCGAATTCTCTTCAAGCGTCACGGAGCAAATCTGACCGCGGCCCTTGTTCAGCGATGCCACAAGATGAAACTCCATCAGGTTCGCTTCCTGCTCAATCATCTGCGCAATGATTTCCGTGCTGCTCACCGCATAATCCACGCCAAGCACACGCATCGTCTCCAAATTGCGCGGGTCATTTGCGCGGGCAATCACTTTTTTCGCGCCGAAATACTGCTTTGCAAGCTGCGACGCAACGAGATTATTCGCATCGTCGCCGGATATCGCAATAAAGCAGTCGGCGTCACGTACACCGGCGTTTTCCAGCATGTCAATGTTCGTGCCGTCGCCGCAGATGATCTCCACGTCCAGCGCGTTTGCAAGCTGTAAGCTGCGCGCGCGGTCGCTCTCGATGATACGCAAGCTGCGCGCGCGGTCGCTCTCGATGATACGCACCTCGTGGCGGCGGCCCTCCAAAATGCGGCGCGCAAGGCTTTCGCCCACCTTGCCGCCGCCCATAATGACAATGTTCATGGCACTTCCCCCCTTAATCGATTGCGCGGCTGTACACAATCTCGTCGCCTGCCTCGGGCTTCAAGGGTGCAAGCCCCGCTAAAACGAACGCGCCGCTTTTGCGGATGATGCCAAACACCACTTCGCCCGGGTTGCCGTGCAGTTCTCCCACATTCTTGCCGATCTGATGCCGCTCCGCCGGCCGCACGTCAAAGTCGACCGTATGCAGACCGAACTCGAGTTTCTTGTTCAATTTTTCTCCGCTCAGCATCCGCACAATGCGGTCGCCGGCGTGGTTTGTGGGGCAAATGGTATGCAATCCCATATGCTCAAAAATCAATTCACGCGCGGGGTCGGAAACACGCGCCACCACGTTTTGGATACCGAAGTAATCGCGCGCAATCTGCGCCACCGTAATATTGAGGTTATCGTCCGCCGTTGTCACCGCCACCGCGTCGCAGCTTTCAATGCCCGCTTCGCGCAGGTTGCGAATATCCATCGGGAACCCGCGGAATGTCACGCCCTCGAAATCGTTTTCCAAAAGCTCCAAGTCGCTTTCAATGTTGCTTAAAACAGAAACGTCCCAACCCATTTCGTCCATGGTGCGGGCGATTTTTCGCCCAAGCAGGCCGCAGCCTATAACTAACACATTCATAGTTTACCTCAGCGTCTCTCCGGATCTTCCGTATCGCGAATAGTCTCTGCCGTCATGCCGTCTGATGTGCTGCCGGAGCTTGTATTCTCTCGGTTACCGCCGTTTACGATGATAGGATTATTCGCATTCGGCGTCGGCTCTGCGGTGGGATCGGGTGTCGGCGATGCCTCGCTGCCATTTTGCGCGTCACCGCTGTCCCCGTTGTCATCGGTCGTGCCGTCTTCCGCATTCGGGGTCGGCGAAGGCGTCGCGGTCGCAAGTGCGGTCTTCTCTTTCTCACTGATCGTCACAAATTCCGCGAACACATACGCATTCTGCCCAAAGTAAGAGATTTCCACCCACTCGGAGGTATCGTCCTGTGCCACAACCTCGAACGCCTCGCCGGCCTCTGCCGTGCCGAGAATTTCGGAATCCGTCGAAGCCTCGCTGCGCACATTCAACGAATCGTCGATGTCGTTGATGATCGCCACCTTCACTTTTTCGACCGGTATAGGCGTTGCGGTAGGCTCCGCGCTCGGGGAGGGGGAGGGCTCCGCCTTGGCGCTGCCCTTGCCGCATGCCGCGGTGCCAAGGATTATCGCGGCGCACAGTGCCGCCGTGACCGCCGTTTTCAAAATGTTTTTATAATGGATGCTTCGTTTCATAAAAGCTCACTTCTCCTTTCTTTTTTCGGCGCGCATTCAAAATGTCGCCGGAACATAAGATGATTTGTTATTAGCTATTTTAGCACAGTTCAAAGGAAAATCCAATACTTCGCCCGGTTTTTTCATTTCTTTTGCAAAAATCACCCGCATTTCTTGCCATTACCCCGAAAAAGGGCTATAATTACAGGGAATATTTTGCTTGGATATTGGAGTGTTCATCATGTTAAAACCCGAACAGATCGCGTCCGTCAAGGGCCGCGGCTTCCTCATCAATCGCGGCACAGAGTGCTTCTCCGGCCGTCTCGTCTGCGCCGGCGCGGTCTTCACCGCTGCCGACCTGCGCACCATCTCCGAGATTGCCGAAAAATTCGGCAGCGGCAAGGTGACGTTCACCTCCCGCCTGTCCGCCGAGATCGTCGGCATCCCCTTCGAGCAGATTGACGCCGCCTGCGATTACGCTGCCGAGCGTGGCCTCTACTTCGGCGGCACCGGCGCTAAAATACGCCCCGTCACCGCATGTAAGGGCACCACGTGCGTCTACGGCAACTACGACACACAGGCGCTCGCCAAAGAGCTGCACGAAAAATACTACGTCGGCTGGGCAAATGTCAAACTGCCGCACAAGTTCAAAATCGGCATCGGCGGCTGCCCGAACAGCTGCATGAAGCCTTCCTTAAACGATTTCGGCATCGAGAGCCACCGCGTGCCGATCTTCGACGAAGACACCTGCCGCGGCTGCAAGGTCTGCATGGTGGAAAAATCATGTCCCTCCAAGGCTGCACACGTCGAAAACGGCAAATTACATATCGATGAAAAGTGTCTCGCCTGCGGCGTCTGCACCGGCAAATGCCCGTTTAAGGCTGTCCGCCACGAAAGCCCGGTCGTTTACCGCATTTATGTCGGTGGCACGTGGGGCAAGCAAACACGCATGGGCACGCCGCTCAGCCGCTTCGTCACCCGCGCGGAGATCGAGCCCCTACTCGAGAAGACCATGCTCTGGTTCAAGGAAAACGCCATGCCCAAAGAACGCCTCGGCAAAGCTATTGACCGTCTTGGCATCGAAAAATTCGAGCACGACGTCTTCTCCGATGAGCTTCTGAACCGCCGCGAGGAGATCCTCACAAAATAATTCCGAAAGGATACCCTATGAAACTCAAGTCCCTCACAGCACTCGCGCTTTCCACCGTACTGCTCTTTTCCGGCTGCGCCGCCCCGGCGCAAAACGAAACCACCTCTGAAAGCTCCTCCGCCGCTCCCGAAACGACCGCCGTCTCCGAGCGCGTCATTACGGATTCCTACGGCACCAAAACGGAGCTCCCCGATGACCCGTGCGTCGTCTCCCTTTACGGCTCGTTTGCCGAGTGCTGGCTGCTTTCCGGCGGTAAACTCGCCGGTATTACCGAAGATGCCGTAGACGAGCACGGCATCGAAATCGATGACGATACCGCGCTCGTCGGCACCGTCATGGAGCCGAATCTTGAGAGCGTCGCGGCACTCTCCCCGGATTACGTGATTTTATCCGCCGACCTGCCCGCCCACGCGGAGCTCGATGCCGTCCTCACCGATATGCAGATTCCCCACGGCTATTTTCACATGGATAACGTCATGGATTATGCAAAGATCATGCTGAATTTCTGCGCCGTCAACGACCCGGACGGTGAAAAATACGACGAAAACGTCACGCGGGTTTTAAAGCGCATTGAATCTATAAAGCAGGAGACAGCCGAAAAGCTCTCCGGGCAGAAAGCTCCCACCGTCCTGCTTTTGCGCGCTTATTCCACCGGCGTCAAGGCCAAAGGCGAAGACACCGTTGCGGGCGCCATTTTAAAAGAGCTCGGTGCGCACAACATCGCAGACGATAACGAAAGCCTGCTCGAAGACCTCAGCTTGGAATCCGTCATCGAAGCCGACCCGGACTACATCCTCGTCATGACGATGGGCAGCGAAGAAAACGCCAAGACCTACATGGCGGAGAACATCGAAAATAACCCCGCGTGGAGCGAGCTCTCCGCCGTGAAAAACGGCCGCTACATCTATCTGCCGAAAGACCTTTTCCACTATAAGCCCTTAAACCGCTGGGACGAGAGCTACGCATACATTGCAAAGCTCCTTTTGAACGAAGATGCGTAAGAAAATTTTATTTCCCGCAGCGCTTTTGCTGCTCGTTTTCTCCTTTGTGCTGAGCCTCTGTGTCGGCTCGGCACAAATTTCTATTCGCGAAGCTGTCTCTGCCCTGCAAAACGGCAGTTTAACGCCCGACAGCCGCATCCTGTTCTACGTGCGCCTGCCGCGCGCCCTTGCCGCCGTGCTCTCGGGCGCAGCACTTGCGGTCTCCGGTGTGCTCTTGCAGAATGTCTTAAATAACGCCCTTGCCGCACCGAACATCATCGGTGTCAACGCCGGGGCGGGCTTCGCCGTGCTGTTTTTGCTTGCCGTCTTCCCCGCAGCCACCGCGTTTTTGCCGTTTGCAGCATTCCTTGGCGCTCTTTTCGCGTCGCTGCTCATTTATGCCGTCGCGGCAAAAAGCGGTGCTTCCCGCACAACGATCACCCTCGCGGGCGTAGCCTTAAGCAGTGTTTTCACCGCCGGCAGCAACGCCATAAAGACCTTTTTCCCGGATACCATCTATAATTCCAGCTCCTTTTTCATCGGCGGATTTTCCGGCATCGCGTACAAAAATCTCACCCCCGCGTGGATTGCCATCCTGCTTGGTCTGCTCCTTGCCGTGCTGTTTTCCGGCGAAATGGACGTTCTCTCCCTCGGCGATGAGACCGCGCAGTCGCTCGGCATGCGTGTGCAAGGAACACGCTTTCTCCTGCTCATGACGGCCAGCCTGCTTGCAGGCGGCGCAGTCAGCTTTTCGGGGCTTCTCGGCTTCGTGGGGCTCATCGTACCGCACATCCTGCGCCACTTCATCGGCGCGCGCCACCGCATCTTAGTGCCGCTTTCGGCCCTCTTCGGCGCGTCATTCGTCTTATTGTGCGATACCCTCAGCCGCACGCTGTTTTCCCCGTATGAGATTCCCGTCGGCATCGTACTGTCGCTGCTCGGCGGCCCGTTCTTCCTTTTCCTCATCATGCGCAAAAAAGGAGGAAAACTCGAATGAACCGAAACCTTTCCACCGCCTTAAAATTCGCTGACCTTTGCGTCACGTTAAATCACGCCGAAATTCTCCGCGGCGTCTCGGGCGAACTCCGCCGCGGCGAAGTCAGGGCGAACTCCGCCGCGGCGAAGTCACCGGCATCCTCGGCCCAAACGGCTGCGGCAAAACGACGCTGCTCCGCGCGCTCTGCCGCCTTATTAAAGCGGATTCCGGCAGCATCACCCTGTGCGGCGGTACCGCGGAAACCGACATTGCTTCCCTTGCCCCCAAAGCTCTCGCGCGGCGCGTCTCGTTCCTGCCGCAGCAAAGGGCCGTGCCGGATATCACCGCCAAAACGCTCGTCTCTCACGGGCGCTACCCTTACCTCGGCTTTTCGCGCACGCTGTCCAATAAAGACCGCACCGTCATTCAAAACGCGCTTAAAACTGCCGGTGTGTCGGCCTTTGCCGACCGCCGCCTGCCCATGCTTTCGGGCGGCGAGCGCCAGCGCGTGTTCCTCGCCATGCTTTTAGCGCAAAACACCGACGTCGTCCTGCTCGATGAGCCCACTACTTACCTTGATGCGCACCATAAATTCGAGCTCATGGCGCTCCTCTCTACGCTCAAAGCGCAAAACAAAGCCGTCGGCATCGTCCTGCACGAGCTCCCCCTCGCGTTCAAGTTCTGTGACCGCCTGCTTCTCATGAAAAACGGCCAAATCATGCAAAGCGGCACGCCGGAGGAGCTATTAAAAACCGGCCTTATCGAGCACCTGTTCGGCGTTTCCCTCACCCCCGTTATGCTCGACAAAGAGGTGGAGTACATCGAACGTAAAATTCACAGTTGACATTTCGCACTTTTGCGTGTACAATAAGACCACAAGCTAAAGTACTTTTGTGACTGACGGAATACAAGATGGGGACATCGTGGAGCAAAAGTATGAAAATGAGCCGACCGTCTGGGCAGTGTTTTGAAAGCACTGCCCTGTTTTTATGTCAGCAGCTTCCAAAACAAGGAAATTTGCACGGCAAAACGCCGGAAAGGAATGGGAAACTATGAACGCTTGGAGAGATTTTAAAGGCGGTAAGTGGCAGGATCGCATCGATGTCCGCGACTTCATCCAGAAAAACTACACCCCCTACACGGGCGACGAAAGCTTTTTGCAGCCCCCGACCGCACGCACCGAAAAAATGCTCGAAAAGTACGAGGCTCTCTGCCGCGCCGAACAGCAAAACGGCGGCGTTTTGAACATCGATACCGAAACCGTCATCACAGCCACATCTTTCGGCCCCGGCTACCTTGATAAGGAAAACGAGATCATCGTCGGCCTCCAGACCGATGAGCCGTTAAAGCGCGCTTGCAACCCGTTCGGCGGCATGCGCATGGTGCGCTCCGCCTGCGAAGCCTACGGCTACAAGGTCTCCGATAAAATCGAAGAGGAGTTTAAATACCACAAGACCCACAACGACGGCGTTTTCTCTGCCTATACGGATGACGTGCGCGCCGCACGCCACGCCGGCATCATCGATGTTCAAACGCCCCACGCCACGCCGGCATCATCCCCGGCCTGCCGGATGCCTACGGCCGCGGCCGCATCATCGGCGATTACCGCCGCGTTCCGCTCTACGGCGTAAACCGTTTGATTCTCCAAAAGCAGAAAGATAAAGCCGATCTCGGCAAAAATCCCCTCACGGCCGATACCATTCGCCTTTCCGAAGAAGTCACCGACCAGATCACCGCGCTCAAGGACATGGTGAAAATGGCCGCCATGTACGGTTACGACATCACCCGCCCGGCAGAAAACGCCCGCGAGGCTGTGCAGTGGCTCTATTTCGCATATCTCGCCGCCATCAAAGAGCAGAACGGTGCCGCCATGAGCCTCGGCCGCACCTCCACATTCCTTGACATTTATTTTGAACGTGACCTCAAAGAAGGCGTACTCGATGAATCCGGCGCACAGGAGATCATGGACGATTTCGTCTTAAAGCTCCGCATGGCGCGCCACCTGCGCACACCCGAATACAACGAGCTTTTCGGCGGCGACCCCATGTGGATCACCGAGTCCCTCGGCGGCACCGGCGAGGACGGCCGCACGCTCGTCACCAAAAACTCTTACCGCATGCTCCATACGCTCTATAACCTCCACCCGTCCCCGGAGCCGAACCTCACCGTGCTGTGGTCAAAGCACCTGCCGGAAAACTGGAAGCGCTTCGTCGCGAAGGTCTCCTGCGATACCGATGCCATCCAGTACGAGAGCGACACCGTTATGCGCCCCGCATTCGGTGATGATTACGCCATTGCCTGCTGCGTCTCCGCCATGCGCGTCGGCAAAGATATGCAGTTCTTCGGTGCACGCGCAAACCTTGCAAAGCTCGTCCTGCTCGCCATCAATGGCGGCATGGACGAAGTGAAAAAGACCCGCGTCGCGCCTGAAATGCCTGTCTGGCCGGACGAATACGTCGATTTCGACGGCCTCCTCAACCGCCTCGATTTCTACCGCGATTGGCTCGCAAAAACTTACGTCGATGCCATGAACACCATCCACTACATGCACGACAAATACGCCTACGAAAAGAGCCAGATGGCGCTGCACGATACGAACGTCCGCCGTTTGATGGCGTTCGGCATCGCCGGCATGAGCTGCATGGCAGACTCCCTTTCCGCCATTAAATATGCCAAGGTGCGCTGCATCCGCGACCCCGAGACCGGCCTTGTCACCGACTTTGAAACCGAGGGTGAGTTCCCGTGCTTTGGCAATGACGACCCGCGTGTCGATTCCATCGCCTGCGAGCAGGTGCGCCGCTTCTATGATGCCCTGCGCGAATATCCGCTCTACCGCGGCGCACAGCACACGCTGTCCATTTTGACCATCACCTCCAACGTTATGTACGGCAAAAAGACCGGTAACACGCCGGATGGCCGCAAACTCGGCGAGCCGCTCGCCCCGGGCGCAAACCCCATGAGCGGCCGTGATAAATCCGGCGCGCTCGCAGAGCTCAACTCCGTCGCAAAGCTTTCTTATGATTATTGCCGCGACGGCATCTCGAACACGTTCTCCATCATTCCGGAAGCCCTCGGCAAAACGGAGGAAGACCGCATCACAAACCTCGTCCAGCTCCTTTCGGGCTACTTCATTCAGGGTGCGCATCACCTCAACGTCAACGTCATGAACCGCGAAACGCTCATCGATGCCTACCATAACCCGGAAAAATACCCCAACCTCACCATCCGCGTTTCCGGCTACGCGGTCAACTTCCACCGTCTCTCCAAAGAGCAGCAGCGCGAAGTCATCTCCCGCACATTCCATGAGGCAATTTAATGGAAGGCCGCGTCAGCTCCGTACAGTCCATGGGCGCGGTAGACGGCCCCGGCCTGCGCTACGTCGTCTTTCTGCAAGGCTGCCCGCTGCGCTGTGCCTACTGCCATAACCCCGAAACGTGGGACTTAACCGGCGGCACGCCCTACACAGCAGAGGATTTCTGCAAAACAATCCTCCGTTACCGCCCCTATTTCGGCGAAAATGGAGGCGTCACCGTCTCGGGCGGCGAACCGCTTTTGCAGCCCGAGTTCGTCGCGGAATTATTCCAGCGCCTGCATGAACACAGCATTCACACCGCGCTCGATACCGCCGGCGCCGGCGACCTTTCCCGTGCCAAGCAGGTTCTCAAGCACACAGACCTCGTCCTTTGCGACATCAAGTTCCCCACGGAAGCGCAGTACAAATCCCACTGCGGCGGCTCCTTGCAGCACACGGTCGATTTCATGCGCCTTACGGAATCGATGCATATTCCCCTCTGGGTGCGCCACGTCGTCGCGCCCGGTCTTTCCGATACGGTTGAGAGCCTCCGCGCCGTCAAAGCTCTCGCGGAGTCGTTCTCCAATTTGGAGAAAATCGAGTGGCTGCCGTTTAAAAACATCTGCGCCGCCAAATACAAGGCGCTTCATATCCCGTTCCCCATGGGCGACAAACCCTCGTTCTCACAAAGCCACGTCGAAGCGCTCCTTTCAAAGCTATAATTTCATCCAAAAAGGCTGTCCCGCACTTTGCCGGGCAGCCTTTTCGTTTTCATCTCTATTTCCGTTTTGATATAGATTTATACAATTTTTGAAAAGTTCACAATTTCAATCGTCACAGCCACGCGTTTTTATGCTATAATAAAAGTGATTTTCGTTCAACCACCCCACAACACATAAGAAAGGTCGTGAGGCATCGATTGAAGCTAAGACAAATCCTCTCTGAAAAATGGAAGGAAGCGCTTCAGGCTGTCCTTCCCATCATCACCATCGTGCTGGCGCTCTCGTTCACCATTGCGCCGCTCTCGCCAAGCGTTCTGCTGTGCTTTTTAATGGGCGCCGTGCTCATTTTAGTCGGCATGATGTTCTTCACCACCGGCGCGGAGACCGCCATGACCCCCATGGGCGAGCGCATCGGTACCGCCATGACAAAAACGAAAAAGCTCGGTGTCGTTATCACGCTTTCGTTTTTGCTCGGCTTTATCATCACGGTCTCGGAGCCGGACTTACAGGTGCTCGCATCGCAGGTGCCGTCCGTGCCGAATTTAATTCTCATTCTATCCGTCGCATGCGGTGTCGGCGTGTTTCTTGTCGTGTCGCTTCTGCGCATGCTGTTTTCTATCGCGCGTGAAGAACAGCCGCGCGGCCGCCGCTGCTTGTCGGATGCTACGCCGTCGTGTTTCTTCTGGCGTTCTTTGTCCCGCCGGAATTTCTCGCCGTCGCGTTCGATTCCGGCGGCGTGACGACCGGCCCCATGACCGTGCCGTTCATCATGGCGCTCGGCGTCGGCATCTCGGCCATCCGCAGCGACCGCCACGCGGCAGACGACAGCTTCGGCCTCGTTGCGCTCTCGTCCATCGGCCCCATTTTGGCCGTCATGATCCTCGGCATCATCTACAATCCGAATGAAAGCACCTACACGCCGCCCATCCTGCCCGAAATGCAGGATTCCTCGGAGCTTTTCGAGCTGTTCCGCACCGGTATCCCGACCTACCTCATCGAGATTGCCGTCTCTCTCCTGCCGATCATTCTCTTTTTCCTCGCGGCGCAGTTTCTCGTTCTGCGGCTTTCTAAGCGCAAATTATTCCAGATTGGCATGGGCCTCGTTTATACATACATCGGCCTTGTACTGTTTCTTACCGGTGCAAATGTCGGCTTCATGCCCGCCGGTCATTACCTCGGGCAGCAGTTAGCTTCCTATAAATATTCCGCTGTCGTCATTCCCGTCGCTATGGTCATGGGCTATTTCATTGTTCGCGCAGAGCCCGCCGTGTACGTTCTCAATCGTCAGGTCGAGGAGATCACAGACGGCGCCATCTCCGCCAAGGCCATGGGCATCGGGCTTTCTGTCGGCGTGTCCATCTCGCTTGGGCTCGCCATGATCCGCGTCCTCACCGGCATTTCGATTTTGTGGTTCCTCATCCCGGGCTACGCGCTCGCGCTCATCATCTCGTTTTTTGTCCCGAAGATCTACACCGCCATCGCGTTTGACTCCGGCGGCGTCGCTTCCGGCCCCATGACTGCGGCATTTCTGCTCCCCCTCGCACAGGGCGCGTGCACGGCCGTCGGCGGCAATATGGTCACAGATGCCTTCGGTGTCGTTGCCATGGTCGCCATGACGCCGCTCATCACCATTCAGGTCATGGGCCTCGCGGCAAAGCTCATGCAGCGCCGTAAAACGGAGACCGCCGCACCCGCCGCATTCGCCGATATGGACGAAAACGCGATCATCGAACTGTAAAGGAGGGCGTTTATGGGCGACAATTTATACTGGATGATTACCATTACAGACCGCAACCAAAGCCAGAAATTTCTGTCATTTTATAAAACCTATGGGATCGAGGTCGTGCTCAGCACGCTCGGCAAAGGCACCGCCGCGTCCGAAATTCTAAACGATTTCGGACTTGAAGCCACGCAAAAAGCCGTGCTGCTTTCCGTTGTCACCGGCAAGGTCTGGAGTGCCGTGCAAAAGGGGCTGCAGACCATCATGCTCATCGATATTCCCGGCACCGGCATCGCGTTCACCATGCCGCTCAGCAGTATCGGCGGCAAACGTCAGCTGGAGTTTTTAACGAACGGTCAGCCGTTTCAGAAAGGAGAGGAAAGCGTCTTGAAAGATACCAAATACGAGCTTCTGGTCGTCATCGCAAACCAGGGCTATACCGAGCAGATTATGGCCGCAGCGCGCCGCGAAAACGCAGGCGGCGGCACCGTTATCCACGCGAAGGGCACCGGCATGGAGGGCGCGGAAAAGTTCCTCGGCGTTTCCCTCGCCAGTGAAAAAGAGCTTGTGCTCATCGTCGTAAAGCACGCGGATAAAAACAACGTCATGACTGCCATTATGCAGGAAGCCGGGCTTGAGACCAAAGCGAAAGCCATCGTCTTTTCCCTGCCCGTCACCGGCACTGCCGGCCTTAGATTACAGGACTTAAACGAAGAAAACACATAAAACAACGACCGCAACAAAATACCCGTACATAACAAAATCACCCTCGCCGGAGGAAAACCGCGAAGGTGATTTTTGTCATTCTATTATTATGTTGGCAAAGAGAATATCGGATTGATCAAATCAGCCCTTAACAGCGCCGATCGTGATGCCCTTAACAAAGTACTTCTGGAAGAACGGATAAACGATGAGCACCGGCAGAACACCGACAACGGCGATTGCCATCTTGATGCCCGTGCTCGGCATGTTCGCCGTAATCTCAGCCGCAGCCGCAGCATCCATACCGCTCTTCAGCGCCTGCACGTCTCGCAGCATGTCATTCAAAAGAACTTGTATACTGTAAAGGCTCTTGTTCTGCTGGAGATAGTAGAGACCGTTTTTCCAATCGTTCCAGTAGGAAAGACCGATAAGCAGTGTCATCGTTGCAACCATCGGAACGCTCATCGGCAGAACGATCGTCAGCAGGATTCTGAACTCGCCCGCACCGTCAATGCGCGCCGCTTCAATAACAGCTTCCGGGATGTTCGTGGAGAAGTACGTGCGCATCATAATCACGTAGAACGCGTTGACCACGAGGGACGGAATGATGAGCGCCCAAATCGTGTTGCTCACCTTGATGTAACGGGTGTACATGATGTACGTCGGCACAAGACCGCCGGAGAACAGCATTGTGAAGAACACGTAGAACGCAAGACCGTTGCGGCCCGGCAGGTCGCGGCGGGAAAGCGGGTAAGCCATGAGGATTGTCATGGAAAGCCCGCACACCGTACCCACAACTGTGGAGAGGATTGTGATGCCGTACGCGGAGATAATCTTGTTGCTGCTCTTAAACATGTACTGGTAAGCATTCAGACTGAGTGCCTTCGGGAACAGCGTGTAGCCGTTGCGGATCAATTCCTGCTCGTCCGTAATGGAGGACACGATGAGCAGAAGGAACGGGAAGATGCAGCACAGGGAAAGGATGATCATCACAATGTGTGCGCCGACCTGAAACCCTTTGTTTTTTTCGACCATGGTGTTTCTCTCTCCCTTCCTTAGAACAGTGCGTTCTCTTCGCCGCCGATTTTCTTAACGGCAAGGTTCGCGCACAGGACCAGTATAAAGCCGACAACGCTCTGGTAAACGCCTGCTGCGGAAGATCTGCCGTAATCGTTCAGCGTGATGAGTGCGCGGTAAACGTACGTATCAATCGTGCTCGTAATGTCGAGCAGCGGGCCGGAATCCATCGGCACCTGATAGAACAGACCGAAATCGGAATAGAAAATCTTGCCGATAGACATCAGTGTCAGCGTGATGATGGTAGGCATATACTGGTCCCCGTCGATGCCCGCCGCCTCATAGTAGCCGTGGTCAATGCCGACGAGCGTTGCATAATAGAGAATGCAGTCGTAGCCGAACACCTTCCAGATATGTACGATGACCAAAATGAACGGCCAGTACTTCGGCTCTGTATACCAGGAAATCGGATTAATGCCAAGTGCCTTAAAGATCGTGTTGTTGATAAAGCCGGATTCAGAGCTCAGCATTGCGAACACCAGATAGCTGACCACAACGATGGAGATCAGGTACGGCATCAGGATGATGGTCTGGTACACCTGCTTGAACAGCTTGCTCGTAATCTCGTTTAAGAGAATCGCGATTGTAATGGCAATCACGGTGCCCAGCACGATAAAGCACAGGTTATAAAGCAGTGTGTTGCGCGTAATGTTGAAAGCGTCCTTCGTTTTAAAAAGGTAGGTGAAGTTGCTGAAACCCACCCAGTCACTTGCAAGGATGCCCTTACGCCAGTTGACCTTCTTGAAGGCGATGATCAGACCGCTCATCGGGATATACTTATCCATGAGCAGATACAGGGCGCCCGGAAGGAACATCAGATACAGCGGGATGCAGCGGTAAAAGCGCAGCCACTTATTCGGTTTTGCCGAGCGCACTTTCATTTCTTTTTCCAGTGCGGCAGATTTATTCGGCATAATTAGAAACCCCTTTCAATCTGTTTTCGTCCTGCTCCGTTGAAATTTTCCAAAAGAACATGGGCATGTACAGAAGGGTCATCTCTCTGTACACGCCCATGCCCTTTTCCCTTTCGGGAAAAAGACACGGATTTTCACAAGGAAGCTGAAACGAATCTCGCTCCAGCTTCTTTAAGTCTAATTGTGAAGTAAATTACTTCTGCTCAGCCAGCCAAGCGTCGAGCTGTGCCTGCTTCTCTTCGATGATCGTATCGATGCCGGCATCCTTCAGCTCAGAATTGAACTGCGGGAGAGTCGTCTCCGGGTCAAGAGCGCCGCAAACGAGTGCCTTGTGGTACTTGTTAACAACGTTCGTGCAAGCGGTGATCTCGTTCGCAACCTGCGTTGCGTCGAAGGAGAAGCCGAATGCTGCGGACTTCTGAGACTCTTCGTTGAAGGTCTTCGTTGCATCCCAGTAATCAGCCGGGAGATCGGTACCCCAGATGTCGCCGATGAACTGGTTCGGCATCAGCCAAGTACCGGACTTTCTGTAAGTGGTGGTCGTTGCATCAAGACCGTCCGGATAGTTGATTCTGTCCTGACCGTTCGTAACAGCGCCTTCCTCGATTACTTCGTAGTGAACGCCCTCAATACCGTACATGTAGAGGTTGCTCAGCTCCGGGTTGCTGTAAAGCTCGTTCAGAGTCTTCATAGCAGCTTCCGGATGCTCGCAGCTGCCTGCGATGGACCACAGACCCATGGTAACACGGTCGGTGGAAGCCAGTGCCGGAATCAGCTCAACCGTGCCGATCGGGTTCTGGAGGTTCGCGTTGTTCTCTTCTGCATAGTACGGCTTCAGGTTAACGAAGCTGCCGAATGCAGTGCCTGCGTCCATCAGAGTGGTTGCCGTCTCGGTGGTGTTCACGGCGTCAGCCTGAATGAGGCCTTCCTGCATCCAGTTGTACATCGTGGTAACGAGGTTCTTGTACTGCTCGGTCTCGTAGAGGTTCACAACGGTGGTGTCCGTAGCCATGTCGGGGAGAACACCGAGGTTAACCATCTCGTCGCCCAGAGAGTCCCAACCCCAGTTACGGATGTTTTCGCCGGCGGAAACAGCTACCGGCCAGCAGTTTTCTTCTTTTTCCTTAATGGTAACGAGAACATCGTGGAGGTCTTCGAGGGTCTTAACGGAATCCATGTCGAGGTTGTACTTCTCAGCAAGGTCCAGTCTGTACTCAAAGCCCTGGGAAGCTGCAAGGTCACGGCCCTCCGTGAGGCCGAACAGCTCGCCGCCTACGCGACCGCAGTTGATGTTGTCCCAACCGAGCTGCTCAATGATGCCCTGGCCGTACTTCTCGATGAGATCATCCATCGGATAGAGCTGACCGGAATCAGCGCAAGCCGTGTAGTTAACCATGTAAACCGGGAGAAGGTCAACGCCTTCGCCGGAGGAAAGCATCAGGGAGATCTGGTCAGCATAGCTGCTGTACGGGAGGAAGGAAAGCTTAACGTTCACGTTGAACTTCTCTTCGAGGATCTTGTCCATTGCTTCCTCAACCTGTGCGATACCGGATTCTTCTTTACCGCCTGACATCGTCACGATGTTGAGAGTTACAAGTTCGGATTCTTTCAGATCTTCTGCTTCGGAAGAGTCGGAAGAGGCATCGCTGCTATCGGCTGCAGCGCTGTCAGAAGCGGAAGATTCGGAAGATGTGCTGGAGTCTGCGGTGGAGCTGGAAGAACCGCCGTTGCCGCAAGCTGCCAGGGAGAGGGTCAGCGCTGCTGCCATGAGCATTGCTACAAGTCTCTTTGCCATTTTCTTACTTCCTTTCATACTTTTCGACCTGCGATAAATTTATTTTTAGCCTTCGCGGTCAAATTACACATATATAGTAACAGAAAATCCGCACCTTTTCTGCAAATTTCGTGACATCTCCTATTCAAAATGTGACATATTTGTGAAGACTTTGCAGGATGTCCTTTACAATCCTGCATATCGATACTCTATATCGATAAAAAAAGAGGAAAACCCACATGGGTGTCCCTCTTTCAAATGCAAGATACGCTCTCTGTCTTTCACCCGTTTACACGGATTTTACATTTTGTGACAGTTTTACAACAATTTACCGAAATAAAACGCGCTTTACAGCTTAGACCGCCGCTTTGCCGCACGGTATTCCACCGGTGACATGCCTGTGTATTTTTTAAAAACCTGCGAAAAATACGAGAAATTCGAGTACCCCACCTTCGTCGCAATCAGGCTCACCGGAATATTCGTGTCACTCAGCAAAGACTGTGCCGCGCGCATCTTCTCCGTCACAATATAATCATTTAAAGAGGCGCCCGTTTCCTTTTTAAATAAGCGGGAAAGGTACTCCGGGTTTAAATAAATCGCGTCCGCGATCTCCGCGCGGCTCAAATCTTTGTCGATGTTCCGCCGGATATACGTCATCGCGCGTTGTATCGGCGTCTGCTCCGTCTTGTCCGGCTCCTTCTCCGCACTGTCATCCTCGCCGCGGTACTTCGCATAAGCGTTGTACCGTCTCTGGTTTTCCGCTTCGCGCACTTTTCCGGCCGCGCGCTCCACCGCCGCCTCAATCTCCGCATACGGCGCAGGCTGCAAAATATAGTCAAAGCTGCCCAGCTTCACAGCCTCCTGCGCATATTCAAATTCCGCGTGCGCAGAAAGGAAAATACACACCACGCCGGAAAACCGCTCCTGCGCCCAACGCAGCAAAGCAAAGCCATTCGTCGGCGGCATTTCAATGTCGCACAGCAGCACATCTATGCGCTCGCGTTCAAAAACGCTTTGCGCTTCCTTCACGCTGTACGCCGTAAACACCTGTTCCACGGGTATTTCTTTCCAGTTTACACCGGTCACCATGCTCTCCACAACTTCCGGCTGGTCATCTACGATCAATACGTTCATCCGTTGAAAGCCTCCTCTCCGTCCGGCTCGTCCTCCGCCACATTCAGCATCTCGCGATCTATCGGAATCAAAATTTCAGATACACTGCCCATGCGTTCGCCCATATCCCGATTAAAGAACGCATATAAAGCGCGGTCACCGTAAATCAGCTGCAAGCGCTTTTTCACATTGTTGATGCCCACGTGGTTCTGCGCGTACAGCGGGCTGTCCGGCTCGTTAATCTCCGCAATCACGTCCTCGGGGAAGCCGCCGCCGTTGTCCGTCACCGTCAGGTCGGCAAACGTGTCTGCGCCGCTGCGCAGCACCGCCGCCTTCACTTCGATTTCCAAAACATAATCCGGCGAGTACACATGCTTCACGCAGTTTTCCACAAAGCTCTGCAAAGAAAGCGGCGGGATCGGCAGCTCCTTCAAATGCGAATCAATATCAAACCGGCACACCGGCGGGTACTGCGAAGATCCCCGCTGCATCTCGATGTAATTTTCAATGTGGTCTAATTCGCGCGAAAGCGGCACAAGCTCCATGCTGTCCGTAAAAATGTACCGAATGTGCTTCGAAATCTCCAAAATCATCTTCTGTATGCGGTCATATTTGCCCGCTTCAGCCAACGCATATAAGCTTTTGAGGCAATTTAAAAAGAAATGCGGGCGAATCTGAAGCTGCATGTAACGCAGCTCCGCTTTCTGCGTCTCAATCTCGTGCTCATAAGATTCGATCTTGAGGTCTTTAATCTGCGTCATCATTGTGTTGAACGTCTCGTTCACCTCATTGAATTCGCGTATGTTCGTCTTGCCCTCAGCCTTCGCCCCCAAATCGCCGGCACGGATATGCTCCATAACACTGCGCAGCCCCTCTACCGGCTTCGAGATGGAGTTCGTCACCGTCCCCGCCAAATCACGGCCCACGATCATATACCGCTGCTTTCCGCCCGAAATAAAGTAGCTCTCATAGTCGCCGTTCAAATCGATCCCGTTATCCTCCACAAAATCGACAGAGGTCAGCGGCTCGTTATTTTTATCGGAAAACAACATCACCGCGTCGGTGTCAATCTGCGTGTAGCGCACGTCCGCCAGCGCCGCCAACGGCACCATCGCCACAAGGTACGTGCCGCGCCCGCCGTAAAAACGGAATAAATATGCCTTGCCGCCGATTTCCGCGTGCCGCCACTGCATATTGTACGAATACGTGTTGTTCTCCGCCGCGTCACGCACAAAAGCGCGCAGCCGCTCCTTTTGCGCATAGGGGATAGAATCGTCAAAAATATCGCGCTCGGCATCGCTCGGCACGCTGTAAATGAAAAACGCGCCCACATCACCGTATGCCGGCAGCGCCGTTTTCAACTGCGTAATGAGCGTATAGCTTGCAAGATACGCCTTTAAGGGGTTTTTCTCACCGCCCGAAAGCGTGCGGTAATCGTCGCTCACCGTCAGCCCGGTGAGAAAATCGTTCACAGAATCAAGCTGCTCCTCCATGCGCCCTACCCGGTAATCCATCGTGCGCATGTTGGAATCCGCAATTTTCCTGTTAAATGCCTGCGTGGAATACAGGTTACTGAATAAAAGCAGCGCGATCAGCGGCAGCGTGACGCTCAATACAGCCGTCATCAGTTTTCGCCTGAACGAGACTTCTTTCTTCGAACTTTTCATGCCGCGCGATCCTTTCATCTATAATATAGTATAGAATGATGATACAATATCATAGCAGATTTTAAAGCATTTCGCAAGTCAAAATCCAAAAGAACCGTGTACGCGCAAGATTGAAATAAACATCCTTTCGTGGTATACTGAAACTATATCAACGGAAAAGACGGGAAACAGGCACGTTTCCCGCAGAAAGGTCGTTCAGATGACGGAACATAACGCCACTTCTCTCAGCGCAAGCCTTGTGAACCGTAAGGTCTACATCGTGTGCTACACCGGGCTCGATACGCTGTCTTCGTTTCACGATGCCCTTTATGAAGCGCGCCGCAGCTATTTCGGATCCGGCAAAACCGTACATATCCGCGCCCGCGGCATTTTCGATGGACTTTCCGGCGAGGTGCACGGCAAGCTCTCCCGCCGCACTATAAAATGGAAAAAACGCGCAGGCAAAAATACGCTCGAAGCCGCATTCACAAACGGCGGTCAGCGCGGCATCGCGTTTTACAACGCCTACGGCGCATTGCGCGCCCGCGTGTACTACGACGGTGAAATGCAGTGGATGCGCACGGAGTATTTCTCTCCCGATGATGACCGCCGCGCGCGCATTCGTCATCCGCTTCGATTATAACGATTCTACCGGCAAAACGAAAGAAACCGTGCTGTTCCCCGTGCCGTATGCATTCCAAACCGCCGAGCAGAGTTTGCAAAACGCCCAGTTCGGCGACCGCCTTCTGCTCGTCGCCGATGAGCGCGGCGAATACGCCTACTGCCCGCGTGAAGAGCAGCAGCGCCGCATCAAATTTCTGAAGCAGAATAAAAACGCCTCCGTCATGCTCTCCATGGGTTGGGAGATCAAGGACGGCGACGTGCCCGAAACGACCGAGCCGGAGCCCGAGCTGCCCGTTTTCGAAAACCTCACCGAACCCGCACTTGTCGATTTCCTGAGCGACCCCGCCGAAAAAGCCGCAGAACCTACCGAAGAGGAACCCGTTCTCGAAGAAGCTGCTTCCGAAGCACCCGAAGCCGAGCCGCAGCCCGAAACAGAACCCGAGACGAAAGAAGTCGAAGAATCCCTCATTGAGGACACTCCCGCAGAAGAACCCGAAGAAGCCCCGGAAGAACCTGCTCCCGAAGAAACGCCAAATACAGACCGCGCCCCCGACATCACGCCGGAAGAGCTCCGGCAGGCACGTACTTTGCTTGATAAGCTCCTGCCTGCAAAGGAAGCTGAAAAAGAGGACGACCCCGAAACCGGCATCACGCTCATCAGAGGCGGCGCGCCGCTCCGTTACACAGGCGACCTTTCCGAAGACGGCAAACGCGAGGGCTTCGGCCGCACCGTGAACAACAACGGCATCACGCTCTATGAAGGCGAGTACAAAAACGACCTGCGCGAGGGGTTCGGCGTGCACCACTACCGCAGCGGCGCCGTCTCCTACATCGGCGACTTCAAAGACGATCAGCGCGAAGGCTTCGGCGTTTCGTTCCGCGAAAGCGACCACGCGCTGCACATTTCCCACTGGCAAAACGGTAAGCCGCAAGGCATGGCAACGATTTTCAATAAAAACGGAGATTTAATTTACAACGGCCAAATCATCGACGGCCAAAAGCAGGGCGCAGGTGTCTCCGTCGACCCCGAAACGCACTGCGTGTTCGTCGAAAAATATGAAAACAACGAAAAAGCGGGTCAAGCTACCCTGTTCGATGCAGACGGCAACTTGATTTATTCCGGTGGCTGGCAGAACGGTAAACGGCAGGGTCACGGCACAGCGTTCGACAAAAACGGCAATGTCGTCTACACCGGCGAGTGGAAAGATGACCGCTATGAAAACGGCATTTTGTACCGCCACGTGCAGAACGAGGACAAAGCGTAATGGACCGCGTTGAACTGCACGACGTGGAGCCGCGGTGAAGAGGAGATTGACCGCCGTTTTAACGAAATTTTCAGCCGCTATGCGCCCGCCTCCCAGCGCCAGTTTCTGCTCACGCACTACCACCGCGACCACATGAGCGGCTTTTTAAAGCAAGTCAAAAAGGATCCCGGCTACTTTGACCGCGTATACCTCCCCGCCCTCCCGTGTGATAAGCGCGGCGTAAATCCCGTTTTGGAGTTCGCCGTGTTCGCGCATTTTTTCGCCGTTCCGCAAAGTGACTTCGCGCAGGTGAACACCACTTGCCTGCGTATTTTCGACGCGCTCAATGATTCTGTCGGCGCAGACCGCATTTTCACGCTCGGCGGCGGCGACATCTTCACATTTGACGGCGCGTTTTACGAGGTGCTCTCCCCCGCGCGTAACGAGCCCTTCCCGTTCGATGCCATCCTGACGGAAGCCGTCGAAAACCTCAACATCTGCCTCTCTTCCCCGTTTCACACCGGGCGCGAAACGGAGTTTTTGGAGACGAAGGATGCGTTCGTTAGGCTCTACATGCAGTGTCAAACGGCCTTCGCGCCGTCCGACCGCGCCACGCCCGGCAGACGGCGCATCCTGCTTGATTCTCTCCGCGACCTCTTAGGCCGCATGGAGGATATGCGCAGCAACCTCGCCCATTCCCCCGCCGCGCCGGATATTCAGGACATTTTAAATCAATCCGTCGTGCGCAACGTCTACACCGAAACGCAGAACGACCTCTCCCTCGTCTTTCACAACCGCCGAAGCCGCGGCCCGTCGAACCTCGATATTCTAATGACCGGCGACGTGTCCGATGAAGTGCTGCGCCGCATCTCCGGGAAGCTGTTTGACGGCTACTATATCGTCAAAGCGCCGCACCACGGCACAGAAAGCCACTTTTCAAACGTTATCGGCGACCTCGCCGTTGCGCACCTGCTCATCTCCAACGGTGATTACCACGCGGGCGGCGAAATTTCCCAGCGCTACATCGATATGGAGTGCATCAAGCACTGCACAAACGCCGGGGCATGCCGCCGCAGCCGCCGGCGAGCGCCGCACGTCATGCAATATCTATGTATTCGGCCACAGCGGCGTTTTGGGCTGCCACTGCGACCGCGGGTAGTTACTTCAACATGTTCTCTACGCCGTCAATGAGCTGCCCCACCGTGTGCACGGCCTTGGCGGTGCTGCGGCGCATCTCTTCGCCTGCGGCAATGCCGAGACCCACGCCCTTCACAACGTTCATGCTCTGCTTATACATGGCATCCAACCTCCAGATCCAGATTGCGGCTTTTAAAACATACAAAACAGCCGTCACGTTTAGTTTCCCCCTTTTTACAAAAACATACATCATTCTTCCCGAAAGGACTTTGACAGCAATGATTTTGAATATCGTTATGGTCGAGCCGGAGATCCCCCAAAACGCCGGCAACGTCGCGCGCACCTGCGCCGCCACGGGCGCAAGACTGCACCTTGTGGGCCCCATGGGCTTTAAGATCGACGACAAAAAGCTAAAGCGCGCCGGTCTCGATTACTGGCATTTGCTCGACATCACCTATTATGACTCGCTCGACGAATTTTTTGCAAAAAACAGCGGCGAATTTTTCTTTTTCTCCACAAAATCCGTCCATAAGCACACGGATATACACTATCCCGATAATTGCTACCTCTTCTTCGGCAAAGAGACAGCCGGACTGCCGGAAGATCTGCTTTTCAAAAACAAAGACCGCTGCGTGCGCATCCCCATGATTTCGGAAGCGCGCAGCCTAAACCTCTCCAACAGCATCGCCATCGGCGTTTACGAAGTCCTGCGCCAGTGGGATTTTCCCGCGCTCTCCGAAGCCGGTCGCCTGCGCGGCTACGACTGGGACGCGGCAGACGCGAACGGTGCGAAATAAAAACCCGTACAAAATCGCAAAAATGAAAAATTTGCGCTAAAAAGTGTGCAATTTGCGCGTTATCTCTTGAAATCATCTTCCGTTTGGTATAAAATAAATTCTGTAGGCGGTGTTGTCCGCCAACCAAACGTATAACCGTAACTCAATATATTTCTTAAAGGAGTGTACGAAAATGAACTACCTCAACAAGAAAACCGTAGAAGACATCGACGTTGCCGGTAAGCACGTTCTTGTCCGCTGCGATTTCAACGTCCCGATGAAGGACGGTGTCATCACGGACACAAAGCGCATCGTCGGTGCGCTGCCCACCATTAAGTATCTCGTAGACCACAACGCAAAGGTCATCCTCTGCTCCCACATGGGTCGCCCGCACAACATCTTCAACGACGTTGTAAAGCTCGACAAGAAGGAGAAGAAGAAGATCGACGCTATGCCGGAGGCAGAGCAGGCCGAAGCGACCGCTAAGGCACTCGAAGCTGCTAAGGGCGACGTGAAGAAGTTCTCCCTGGCGCCTGTCGCAGCAGAGCTTTCCAAGCTCCTCGGCAAGGAAGTCATCATGGCAAAAGACGTTGTAGGTCCGGACGCTAAGGCTAAGGCTGCAGCTCTGAAGGACGGCGAAGTCCTCATGCTCGAGAATGTTCGCTTCCACGCAGAAGAGACCAAGAACGACCCGGATTTCGCTAAGGCACTCGCTTCCATGGCTGAGATCTATGTCAACGATGCATTCGGCACCGCACACCGTGCACATGCTTCCACAGCAGGCGTTGCAGATTACCTCCCGGCTGTCTGCGGCTACCTCATCCAGAAGGAAATTTCCATCATGGGCGGCGCGCTCGAGAACCCGAAGCGTCCGTTCGTTGCAATCCTCGGCGGCGCTAAGGTTTCCGATAAGATCGGCGTCATCAACAACCTGATTGAAAAGGTCGACACGCTCATCATCGGCGGCGGCATGGCTTACACCTTCTTCAAGGCTCTCGGTCACGAGATCGGCACCTCTATCTGCGAGGACGACAAGGTTGAGCTCGCTAAGGAAATGATGGACAAGGCGAAGGCTAAGGGCATCAACTTCCTCATCCCGGTCGATAACGTTGTTGCAACCGAGTACAGTGCAGACTCCGAGTGGAAGATCGTCGATTCCGACGACATTCCGGAAGGCTGGATGGGTCTCGATATCGGCCCGAAGAGCCGCGAGCTGTTCGCAAACGCCGTGAAGAACGCAGGCACCGTTGTTTGGAACGGCCCGATGGGCGTTTCCGAGTGGGAAAACTTCGCAAACGGCACCATCGCGGTTGCAAAGGCAGTTGCAGACAGCAACGCAATCTCCATTATCGGCGGCGGCGACTCCGCTGCGGCTGTTGAGAAGCTCGGCTTCGCGGATAAGATGACGCACATCTCCACGGGCGGCGGCGCTTCTCTCGAATTCCTCGAGGGTCTTGAGCTCCCCGGCATTGCTTGCCTCAACGAGAAATAATTAAAAGCATGAACGGGAGCGGAGCTTGCCTCTGCTCCCGTATTGTTGTCTCAATAAAAACGGTTTTTAACCGACGGAAAGGAATAGAAAATCATGAACAAGGCTGTTAGAAAGGCTGTTATCGCCGGTAACTGGAAAATGAACAAAACCCCTGCGGAGGCAAAGGAACTCATCACCGCCATTGCTCCGCTCGTTAAGGACGCAGGCTGCGACGTTGTCGCTTGCGTGCCGTATGTAGACATCGCAACCGCTATTGAGGCGGCTAAGGGCACCAACATCAAGATCGGCGCAGAGAACTGCCACTGGGCGGTCAGCGGCGCTTTCACCGGCGAGATTTCCGCAGAAATGCTGAAGGCTTGCGGCGTTGAGTACGTCATCACCGGCCACAGCGAGAGAAGAACCTACTTCGGCGATACCGACGTTACGGTTCAGAAGAGAACAAGAGCTGCGCTTGACGCAGGCCTTACCGTCATCGTTTGCGTAGGCGAGTACCTCGAGCAGCGCGAGCAGGGCATCACCGATGAGCTCGTTGCCATGCAGACAAAGATCGCACTCGGCGGCGTAACCGAAGAAGAGCTTAAGCGCATCATCATCGCTTACGAGCCGGTTTGGGCCATCGGCACCGGTAAGACCGCCACGGCAGAGCAGGCAAACGAAGTTTGCGCTGTCATCCGTGCGACCGTCAAGTCCCTCTACGGCGAAAAGGCACGGCGGCTCCATGACCGCAGGCAACGCAGCTGAGCTTCTTGCACAGCCGGACGTTGACGGCGGCCTCATCGGCGGCGCTTCCCTGAAGCCGAACGACTTCGCAGCCATCGTAGACGCAGCCACCAAGGGCTGATTTTTCCACCGAAAGATTTTTTCCAGTTGAAAGGAAAGGCATCTCCACTATGAAAAGACCTGTTGTACTCATGATTCTGGACGGTTTCGGAATTGCTAAAACGGAGGGTAACGCGATTGCCGCCGCTAAGAGACCGAACCTCGATAAGCTGTTCTCTGAAAACCCGATTACAAAGATCGGCGCTTCCGGCATGGACGTCGGTCTGCCGGACGGCCAGATGGGCAACAGCGAAGTCGGCCACACCAACATCGGCGCAGGCCGCATCGTTTATCAGGAGCTTACCCGCATCACGAAGGCGGTACAGGACGGTTCTTTCTTTGAGAACGAAGCGCTCGTACACGCCATGAATAACGCAAAAGAAAACGGCACCGCGCTGCACCTCATCGGCCTGCTTTCCAACGGCGGCGTGCACAGCCACAACCAGCACCTCTACGGTCTGCTGGAAATGGCAAAAAAGATGGGCGTTGAAAACGTCTATGTTCACGCCCTGCTCGATGGCCGCGATGTTCCGCCTTCCTCCGGCAAGGACTTCGTCAAGGAGCTCATGGAGAAGATGAAGGAAATCGGCGTCGGCAAGGTTGCAACGGTCATGGGCCGCTACTATGCGATGGACCGCGACAACCGTTGGGAGCGCGTAGAAAAGGCTTACAACGCCATGGTTTGCCGCGAAGGCGAAGAGTTCGCGTGCCCGGTTTGCGCTGTATCGAAATCCTATGAAAATGAAGTCACGGACGAGTTCGTCGTGCCGTGCGTCATCAAGGGCGGCGCTCCGGTCGCATCCGGCGATTCCGTCGTGTTCTTCAACTTCCGCCCGGACCGCGCAAGAGAGATCACCCGCACATTCGTAGACCCGGATTTCACCGGCTTCACCCGCAAGAATGGCTTCTTCCCGCTCACCTACGTCTGCATGACGCAGTATGACGCTACGATGCCGAACGTGCGAACTCTTCCCCTGCGACCCCAAACGTGGAGATCGCATTCAAGCCGCAGAGCCTTAAAAACACCCTCGGCGAGTACGTCTCCGATAAGGGTCTCAAGCAGCTCCGCATTGCCGAAACCGAGAAGTATGCGCATGTCACATTCTTCTTCAACGGCGGCGTCGAGAAGCAGTATCCGGGCGAGGACCGCATCCTTGTCAAGTCCCCGAAGGTCGCAACGTATGACCTCCAGCCGGAAATGAGCGCTTACGAAGTCACGGATAAGATGGTTGAGGCTGTCAAGTCCGGCAAGTACGATATGATCATTCTGAACTTTGCAAACTGCGACATGGTCGGCCACACCGGCGTGTTCGAGGCTGCAAAGGCTGCCGTTGAGGCTGTCGATACCTGCGTCGGCAAGGTCGCAGCAGCCATCGACGAGATGGGCGGCGTGCTGCTCATCACCGCCGACCACGGCAATGCAGACAAGATGGTTGATGATGACGGTGAACCGTTTACCGCACACACCACAAACCCGGTTCCGTTCTGCGTTGTCGGTTATCCGTGCAAGCTGCGTGAGGGCGGCGTTCTCGCGGACATCGCACCCACCATGCTGAAGATCATGGATCTGCCGCAGCCGGAAGAAATGACAGGCAAGAGCATCATTCTCTAATTCGATCTTGCTCTAAAATCAAAGCATTATAAACAGTCTCCCTTTGTGTTTCGGCACAGAGGGAGATTTTTTGTTCTATTTTTTTTCTAACAATTTTTAAATATATATTGACAAACCCTCCTATACATGATATCATGCAAGTGTAATATATTACCAAAAAAACATATGCACAGGTGATATTTTTCAGCAAAAAGTTCAAGCTCAATTCATAACACAAATTCATTTGCACCGCCGTATCCGTCAGCGTAGCCACAAATCCTAACATCATCATAGGAGGTCGTTTTATGAAAAAGCTCGCATTGGTTTTGTCCCTTGTTTTGATGCTCACGTTTGTCGGCTGTTCGTCTAAGACAACCGTGAAAGAGACAGACGCTTTCCGATTCGATTCCAAGACCGGCTATGCGTATTCCACTGCGCCGTTCGGCATCGACACGACGGAGCTTGAATCCGCTATCGGCTCTAAGCTGACAATGGTCAGCGAAAGCCCCGCGACAGCGCCTTTCGCATATACGAATTATTTGTCGGAGGACATCGTGCAGTCCGCAGGCTGCTCCGGCAAATTTGATGCGCAGTTTGACGAAAACGACAAGCTGTTTTCGGTGACGTTCCACGAACAGCTTGCGCGCGGCACGGCAGAAGAGCATTTTGAAGCCGCAAGCAAACGCTTCACCGAAACCTTCGGCGCACCTGCCGTTCAAGACGACAACGGTACCGGCACTCAATATCTCGAGTGGCAGGATAAAAGCAGTGGCACGGCGCTGGGGCTTACATATTCCGATCTCGGCACGACCGATCCGACCTTGATGATCTCCGTCTTTGAGAAGTCCCGCTACGTCGAAGCCGGAACAGGCGAGTGGAAATAAACTTAAATATATTAGAAGTTGATCTATAAACAAAATCTCCCTTGGCTTTTTGCCATGGGAGATTTTTGCCATTTTGCGGATAAATTGATATTTTTAATAGAAGATATTGAAAAATCAGCAAAGATGCTCTTTGTCGCTTAACTGTGCTTCTTTGCTGCTTTAGCCGTATTTTTTACCGAATAAAGTTCGTTGCGATGCGCTGTTCCGTTTCCGGCAGGCCAAATTTTTCCTTACCGAGCGCAATGCTCTTCATCAAAAAAGTCATATTTCTCGCCAAGGTGCGCATGGTTTGTAGACCCTCCAAATCCTCTTTCGCCTCGCCTAGTGCGAGGCCGTGAATGCTGTTCCAATACTGACTGGACGCGACGGGCATGCCGGAGATCGTAAAGAATTTGCCAGCCACAACGGCGGCGCCGACTTTCATCGTTTTATCGAACGGAGTGCTGTAAAACAGGCGCGTCAAAAGCGCGACAAGTGTTGCGTTTGCGGAGGCATAATACACCGGACTGCCGACGACAAGACCGTCCGCTTCCGCAAATTTCGTCGCAACTTCGTTGACAAGATCGTTAAAAACGCAGTGCCCCAGCTTAGAACATTGCCCGCATGCCACACATCCTCGGATGTCTTTGTTGCCGACATGAATAACTTCCGTTTCGATACCTTCTTTGTTGAAAATATCCACCATTTCATGCAGGGCAACAGCAGTATTGCCGTTCGCCTTCGGGCTTCCGTTTAAGAGTAAGACTTTCATTTTCCATTTTCCTTTCTTTGTGTTTTGTTGTTTTCTGTATACGCACGCAGATTACTCTGCGTTTGATCCGTTAAATTTTTGAAAGGCTTATGCGCGTGGCGGGCGCTTTCTTTTTCGTTCCAATCGGCGATGACCTCGCGCATGCGCTTGTTCGCTTCATCGACCTCCACCTTGAATTCGGAGGCCGTAACACGACGCGCGCCGTGACCGAGTACGATCATCTGCTCTGCGCCGTCGGACGTGGCGACGCGCACACGGTGCTTTTTGCTGATCTCAAACGTGGCGCGCTCAATGTAGGTATCTGCCGTTTCCGCCTGCTTTGTGAACACAACGGAAATGTTGTGGTAGCGGATAACGTCCTCCACGTCACGCGGGACGCGATAGGCATCGAAAACGAGGATGCACGTGCTGCGGCTGAAGCTCTGATAATTGCAGATTTTATCCATTAAAATCTGTCGAGCGGTGTCGATGTCCTTTTCGGCGACCTTATTTAAATCGTCCCACGCAAAGAGAATATTGTAGCCGTCGATGAGGAGATACTCAGGCTCGAAGACCTTTTCCGGCACCTTCCATTCCCCTTTTCCGCTGCTTTCTGCGGCGCGGACGGCGTTTTGCGGCTGCATATCGCGGCGTCGGATAGGGCCGTAGGTGCGCTCAAAAATGGCGCGCAGCTCATCGTCGAACACAGGCGGCAGCTGTGCGGCGGCGCGCACGGGAGCTTCGGTTTCGGCAGATTTTGTTCCCGGCTTTTCGGGCTTCCATCCACTTTCGAGGTGCATGTGGGAAGCCGCCTCGCGCCACGGCACAACGAAGCCGGAGCCGTGCGAACAGAAGACGGAATCGCCGGTGTTCTCCAAATCATGCTCGGCATCGTAGCCGATATGCTCGATGACCTCTTCGGCATTATGGCACGGCAAGTAGCCCTTCGGCATACAAATAAGGCTGCCAAGCCCGCGCGTGTACGATGCGACCTCCAAGGTGTAACCCTGCATTTCGGAGACGGGCGCAAAGCCCGTGATGACGGCATTTTCACCCTCGGTCTGCGGCGGCTCGAACTCCGCGCAAAGGCGCTGCATGTCCGAAATGGCGCGGCCGACCTGCGACTGCGGAACCTCTAATCGGAAATCGTACCACGGCTCTAAAAGCACGCTTTTCGCCTGTAATAAGCCGTGGCGCACGGCGCGATAGGTGGCCTGACGAAAATCGCCGCCCTCGGTGTGCTTTAAATGCGCACGGCCGATGAGAAGCGTGATTTTCATATCCGTGATGGGCGAGCCGGTCAGCACGCCGGGGTAGCTGCGCTCCTCAAGGTGCGTTAAAATGAGATTCTGCCAGTTGCGGTCAAGCACATCCATGCTGCACACGGTGCCGAAACGCATACCGCTGCCGCGCTCGCCGGGCGCTAAGAGCAGGTGCACCTCGGCGTAATGGCGCAGGGGCTCAAAATGCCCCATGCCTTCGACGGGTTCTTCGATCGTCTCGCGGTAGACAATGCTGCCGGTACCGAACGTGACCTCCATTTTAAAGCGCTCTTTTAAGACGCGCTGCAAAACTTCAAGCTGCACCGCGCCCATAATCTGCACGTGAATTTCGTGTAATTGCTCGTTCCACACGACATGAAGCTGGGGGTCTTCTTCCTCCAAAACGCGCAAACAGCGCACGGCGGTGTGCGGCTCCATGCCGTCCGGCAAGAAGACCTGATACGTCAAAAAGCTTTCAAGCACGGGCGCGGGGGTGTCTTCCTCCGCACCGAGTCCCTGCCCGGGATACGTGTGCGTGAGGCCCGTTACGGTGCACACGCCACCCGCGGTGACTTCCTCCGCAAGGCGGAATTTCCCACCGGAATAGATGCGGAGCTGGTCGGCTTTTTCTGCCCATACGTTTTCGCCCGCGCCGCCTTTAAGGACCATTTTAACGGGCAAAGCGCCGCCTGTGATCTTCAAATACGTAAGCCGTGCGCCCTGATTATCGTGTGCGATTTTGAAGACCTTTGCGCCGAAAGCCTTAGGGTATTCGGGCATTTCGGTGTACATTTCAAGACCGTTTAAAAGTTCTTTTACGCCGTCTAACTTCAAAGCCGAGCCGAACCAGCACGGAAAAAGCTTGCGATTTTTGATGAGGCGTTTAATCTCGGGACATTCGACTTCGCCCGTTTCGAGGTAATGGGCGAGCGTGTCTTCGTCACAAACGGCGATGTTTTCATCGCGTTCCGCTTCGGGAGATGTGAAATCGACGCAACCGGTGCTGAGCTTTTGCAGTTCGGCTAAGACTTTATCGTGGTCTGCGCCGTCGAGATCCATTTTGTTGATGAAAAGGAACGTGGGGACGTTATAGCGCTCCAAAAGCCGCCACAGCGTACGCGTGTGGCTCTGCACACCGTCTGTGCCGCTGATGACGAGCACAGCGTAATCGAGTACCTGAAGCGTACGCTCCATTTCGCTGGAAAAATCGACGTGACCGGGGGTATCGAGCAGCGTAAACGCGGTATGTTCGAGCGGTAAAACGGCCTGCTTTGAGAAAATGGTGATGCCGCGCTCGCGCTCCTGCACGTCGGTATCGAGAAACGCGTCCTGATGATCGACGCGCCCAAGACGGCGGAGCTGCCCGCCTTCATACAGCATCGCTTCCGAAAGTGTGGTCTTGCCGGCATCGACATGCGCCAAAAGCCCAAGGCATATTTGGTTTTTCGTTGTGTTTCGCTTCTGCTCGCTCATGAAAAGTGTCTCCCTGTACCGCCGTTAAAATTAAACTTCGATTTAATAAACAGTATACCACTTTTTGAAGATACTGACAATATCTCGCGCGGAAGAGAGTCGAAATTAGGCGGCGCAAACCAAGATTTGCTATTGAAAAAAACCGCGTTTTTTGCTATACTAAAAACAGATTTTTCGCGGGCAGATACCGAACGCCCGCTTTTTTACTGTATTCGGGGTGTATCGGAAAACAAGTTTACGGCTTTTCAAATGCACCCTAAAGGGGATTATTTTAGGACGCATGAGACGTATGAATTAAGGAAGGGGAATGACCATGAAGAAAATCGGTTTTGACAGTCAGAAGTATATCGAGCTGCAGTCTGCACGTATTCGCGAGCGCATTGACCAGTTCGGCGGCAAGCTGTATCTGGAATTCGGCGGCAAGCTGTTTGACGATTTCCACGCTTCACGCGTGCTGCCGGGCTTTGAGCCGGACAACAAGATCAAGATGCTTTTGGCGCTGAAAGACCAGGCGGAGATTGTCATTGCGATCAACGCGAACGACATTGAGAAAAACAAGCGCCGCAGCGACCTTGGCATTACGTATGACACGGACGTCATCCGTTTGATTGATATTTTCCGCGGCTTCGGCTTATATGTGGGCAGCATCACGCTGACGCAGTACGCAGACCAGCCCTCCGCGGCGATTTTTGAGCAGCGCATGAAGACACTGGGGCTGAAGGTCTACCGCCAGTACCGCATTCCGGGGTACCCCTCTGACGTGAAGCTCATTGTAAGCGACGAGGGCTACGGCCGCAACGACTACATTGAGACGACGCGCTCCCTTGTTGTGGTGACGGCGCCGGGCCCGGGCAGCGGCAAAATGGCAACCTGCCTTTCGCAGCTTTACCATGAGCACAAGCGCGGCATTAAGGCGGGCTACGCGAAGTTTGAGACCTTCCCCATTTGGAACCTCCCCTTAAAGCACCCGGTGAACCTTGCCTATGAAGCGGCGACGGCTGACCTGAATGATATGAACATGATCGACCCGTTCCACCTTGAGGCGTACGGTGAGACGACTGTAAACTACAACCGCGACATTGAAATCTACCCCGTGCTGCGTGCGATGTTTGAGCAGATTTACGGCGAGTGCCCGTACGCGAGCCCAACGGACATGGGCGTGAACATGGCGGGCCTGTCCATCATCGACGATGAAGTGTGCCGCGAAGCCTCGAAGCAGGAGATTATTCGCCGCTACTTTAAGACGGCGTGCCTTGTGCGCCAGGGTCTTGCTTCCGAAGCGGAATTACAGAAAATCGAGAACCTGATGCGCCAGCTGAAGTTGGAGCCGGAGAACCGCCCAGTCGTGCTCGCAGCATTGAAGCGCGCGGAAGCGACAGGACAGCCCGCGGCAGCTTTAGAGCTGCCGGACGGCACGATTGTGACGGGGCGCACATCGGAATTGCTGGGTGCTTCCTCTGCGTTGACACTGAACGCTTTGAAGATGCTTGCAGGCATTCCGCACGAGGTGAAGCTCATTTCGCCGACGGTCATTGCGCCTATTCAGACGCTGAAAACCGACTACATGCAGAGCCGAAACCCGCGCTTGCACACCGATGAGATGTTGGTGGCGCTCGCCATCAGCGCGGCGACCGACGAAAACGCGATGCGCGCCATGCAGAAGCTGGACGAGCTGAGCGGCTGTGATTTGCACTCCAGCGTAATCCTCGGCACGGTAGACGACAGCGTATTCAAACGCCTTGGCGTCAACGTGACGTGCGAAGCAACGTATGAGGACAATAACCTCTACCACAAATAATCCTTCTTGTAATATAAAACCGCTCGAAGCCGTAAAGCCCGAGCGGTTTTTGTTATAGGAATTTTCGGATTTAAATTGTAAAATAGTGGCCGGTAATGATCTTTTGCACAAGATTCGAAATTTTGCGGCTATCCGTAAAATCATTCTTGCGAATAGCGTAAACCACCATGCTGATGATCGCGCCGGCAAGAAATGAAATGGCGTAATCACGGTCTTCGTGGTCATAAGCGTGGAAAATATTGTCCAAATGCAGGAGATAGGCTTCCGATTTTTCGCGAGCCAATGTATCCAGACGATTGTCGACCAGAAGACTGAGGAGTTTTTTCTGCTCCACAAAACACTCCATAATAGAATCACATAGACTGCGAATGGTGTAAGCGCGCTTTTCCTCAATGAACCGTTTACGGTATTCTTCAAAAAGCTGGTCGAGCCGACGCCCAATGACCTCTTCTTTATTTTCAAACAGCGAGTAAAACGTCTGGCGTGAAACGCCGGCGTGGGCACAAACGGCTTTTATCGTGATTTTTTGAAACGACTCTTCCTCCATAAGTGCTAAAAGCGCCTCTGTGATGAGGTTCTGCGATTGCAGCGCCGTTGGATTTTTTCCCTGATACATAGACATTCCCTCCTGTTTTGTCAATATTCTCACTCAACTTGGACAAATGTCAAATTGACAAGTGTCAATGGTTCATATTATAATGACTTTATTAGAGGTTGTCAAGACGAGACTCTCGGCAAAATTGTGAATTTTTTGTGGCGCGAAATTTTTGGGGAGTGTGTGAAAAACATGGAAGTGCGCGACGCTTTATATATTACTTTCGGGTATCTGCTGGGCAGTATTTTGTTTGCGCGGCTCGGTGGGCTGATCTTTAAAAAGACAGACATTATGACGGAAAGCCCGGACAAGAACCCGGGCACAATGAATGCGTTTACATACGGCGGGTTCCGGTGCGGCGTGTTTACGTTGTGCGGCGACCTGTTAAAGGGCTTTTTTCCGGTCTTTTTGTACCGCAGCGGAGAACTGCCCGAAAACCCACTGATGCTCTCTTTTGTGATGGCGGCGCCGATCTTGGGCCATATTCTGCCGTTCTATGACATTAAGCACGGCGGCAAAGGCATTGCGGCAACGTTCGGGTGCTTTTTGGGGCTGCTGCCGCACTGGATCCCTCTGTGCGTTTTGGCGGGCATCTTCATTTTCTTTTCGTGCGTTGTTAAAATCAACCCGAACTATTACCGTACAGTGGCGACGTATATCCTGGCGGCTATTTGCACGGTTTGGCTGGAGCCGAACCGCTATATCGTCTTCGGCTTTTTGCTGATTGCGGCTTCGGTGCTCGCGAAGCTCTTTATGAGTGCCGAGGAAAAAGAACACTTTGAGGTGAAACTTGCATGGAAGCACTGATTCTATCCTGCAGCACGGGCGGCGGGCACAACACGGCGGCGCAAGCGGTTTTTGAGGCGCTGACGGAACGCGGGCACCACGCCGTGCGTATGGACCCGTACACGCTGGTGAGCGAGGAGCTTGCAAATAAAGTCGGGCAGACCTATATAAAGTTGGTACAGAAAAACCCGAAGCTGTTTGGCGCGGTCTATGACCTCGGTAACGCGTACCGTAAGCTGCCGGGACGTTCGCCGGTGTACCACATCAACGGCAAAATGGCGCCGTACATGCAGAAATACCTTGCGGAACACCTAACGGACGTGATCGTCTGCACGCATTTGTACCCGGCGGAGATTTTGACGCACATGCGGCTAAACGGCATGGAAACGCCGCCGTTTGTGTTTATTGCGACGGACTACACTTGCGTTCCGTTTACGGAGGAATCGGACTGCGACTTGTACGTGACGCCCTCCCCGCTTTTGAGCAGCGATTTCACCGGGCGAGGCATTCCTGCGGAAAAATTGCGGCCGCTGGGCATCCCGGTGCGGCTGGATTTTTCCGATGATGCCATCACGAAAGACAGAGCGCGGGAAGCGCTTAACTTGCCGAAAGACAGGCGCACGCTGCTGCTTTCCGGCGGGAGCATGGGCGCGGGGTCAATTATAAATGCCGTGCGGGCACTGCTGCCGTATTTGGAGCAGAATGCAGACTGCGACCTCAACATTTTGTGCGGCAGCAATGAGGCGCTGTTTGACAGCGTGGAAACTGAATTTGCAAAAAATGGGCAAATCACGCCGATGCACAGCACGAACAAAATGGCACTGTATTTAAAGGCAAGCAACGTATTTATCTCGAAGCCGGGCGGACTTTCATCTACGGAGAGCGCCGCGGCGGGCGTGCCGCTTGTGCACATTTCGCCGATACCCGGGTGCGAAAGCCGCAACGCGGAGTTTTTTGCCAAGGAGGGTATCGCCGTAAAGGTGGAAAACACAGAAACAGAGCTTTTGTCGGCGGTGGAAAGGCTTTCGGAGCCGGGAAATGCAGAAGAAATGCGCAAACGGCAGAGAGCAGTTATCAATCAAAATGCAGCCATAGATATTTGCGAGCTGTTGGAAACGGTAGCACAGTGATGACGCAAAATGTGGGTTAAAAGTTTTTGATCGACCTTTTTTCAAAAAAGGTCGCGGATTCTTAGGGCTGAGCCCTAAGCCGAACTCCGCAGAGTTCGGAATACTTTTGCCTAACTCAAAACTAGGAAGGTAGATTTGAACGTCCGGGGGACGTTCAAATTGTAGGGAACCCAGTTGCATGGGTTCCCTGAAAGAGCGGCTTTGCGCCGCTTTTTTTATATACACAGTTTTTTTCTAAGTGAAAGGTACCGTGAAGTTCATTAGCACGCTGTATCACTTCCTTTCCCTCTGTCAGAGGGAGCCGACATAAAAAGAGCCACTGTGATTACTCGCAGTGGCTCTTAAACACCTTAAATTTAAATTTAGAAACGATCGCGCTTGACGTAAGACGTATGCAGCAGCTCAAACGATCGCGCTTGACGTAAGACGTATGCAGCAGCTCGTGTGCCTTATGGCAGCCGGGCTCGCCGCCCATCCATTCGTAGCACTCCTTGACGACGGGGTTCAGGTGGCTCTTTCTGAGCGTCTTGGCCGCGTCCTCATCGTAGAGGGCTTTTGCACGCAGGGCCTTAATGTCCGTGAAGCTGCGAACCGTAGACGGCTGAATCGGCTGGCCGCCGCCGTTTACGCAACCGCCCGGGCAGCACATGACTTCCACGATGTGGTAGTCGGCTTCGCCGCTTTCAATCTTCTTGAGCAGCTCGTTTGCGTTATTCAGACCGCTGACGACAGCGACCTTGACATCCATACCGGCAACCTTGTAAACAGCTTCCTTGAAGCCCTTCGTACCGCGAATCTCTTTGTACTCGATGTTATCGTGGTCGACGCCCTCAAGCACATCGGCTGCGGTACGGAGCGCTGCTTCCAGAACGCCGCCCGTCGCGCCGAAGATCGTAGCTGCGCCGGTGGAAACGCCCATAACCGGGTCAAAATCCTCTTCCGGCAGTCTTGCAAAGTTGAGCTGTGCCATCTTAATCATGCGGGCAAGCTCGCGGGTGGTAATGGAGATATCAACGTCCGGCACACCGGCTGCGTCTTCGTCGTCACGGTTGATCTCGAATTTCTTCGCGACGCACGGCATGACGGAAACAGAAACGATGTTGTTCGGATCGATGCCTTCTCTTTCCGCAAACCACGTTTTGATGAGCGCACCAGTCATCTGCTGCGGGGACTTGCAGGTGGAGAGGTTTTCTGTGAGGCTCGGGAAGTAGTGCTCGCAGAACTTGACCCAGCCCGGAGAGCAGGAGGTGATGATCGGCAGCTTGCCGCCGTTCTTCACGCGGTCAATGAACTCGTTTGCTTCTTCCATGATGGTCATATCGGCACCGAAATCGGTATCGTAGACCTTATCGAAGCCAAGGCGGCGCAGGGCTGCGACCATCTTGCCTTCTACGTTCGTGCCGATCGGCATACCGAACTCTTCGCCGAGCGCTGCGCGCACAGCCGGAGCCGTCTGCACGACAACGACCTTTTCCGGATCGTTGATGGCATCGATGACCTGCTGGGTATTGTCCTTTTCGGTGAGGGCACCTGTCGGGCAGGCTACGATACACTGGCCGCAGGAAACGCAGGCCACTTCGCTGAGCGGCATCTCAAATGCGCAGCCGATCTCGGTATCGAAACCGCGGTTGTTCGCGCCGATGACGGCGACGTGCTGCTGCTGGCAGGCTGCCACGCAGCGGCGGCACAGGATGCACTTTGCATTATCTCTTTCGAGGTACAGGGTGCTGTAATCCTTTTTGCCGGCGGGAACGGCGCCTTCGTAGCGGTTCTCGCTGTCGATACCCATATCGTTGCAGAGCTTCTGCAGCTCGCAGGTGCCGCTTCTCTTGCAGGAGAGACATTTGCGGTCATGCACGGAGAGCAAGAGCTCCAGTGTCATTTTTCTGGATTTCTGAACCTTCGGCGTATTGGTGAAGACCTCCATGCCCTCGTTTACCGGGTACACGCAGGCGGCAACAAGCGATTTTGCGCCCTTAACTTCGACCATGCACATACGGCATGCGCCGATCTGGTTGACGTCCTTCAAGAAGCAAAGGGTGGGAATGTCGATTCCGGCTTCTCTTGCGGCTTCGAGGATCGTGCTGCCGGCAGCGACCTCGTAGGACATGCCGTTGATCTTAATATTTACCATATCCATGCTATTCTCAACTTCCTTCCTTACTTCTTTTCGATGGCGCCGAACTTGCACTTTTCACGGCAGACGCCGCACTTGATGCACTTCTGCGTATCGATGACATGCGGCTCGCGGACGGTGCCGGAGATAGCGCCGACCGGGCAGTTGCGTGCGCAGAGCGTGCAGCCCTTGCACTTGTCCGCATCGATGACGTAATTCGTGAGGGCCTTGCAGGCGCCTGCCGGGCAACGATGCTCGGTGACGTGCGCAATGTACTCATCACGGTAATACTTGAGTGTGGAAAGAACCGGGTTCGGCGCTGTCTGGCCGAGACCGCAGAGGGAGTTTTCCTTAATGTAGTAGCAGAGCTCTTCGAGCTTATCGATGTCTTCGAGCGTTCCCTTGCCGCTTGTAATCTTGTTGAGGATCTCAAGCAGGCGCTTCGTGCCGACACGGCACGGGGTGCACTTGCCGCAGGATTCATCGACCGTGAACTCAAGGAAGAACTTTGCAATATCGACCATGCAGGTCGTTTCATCCATAACGATGAGGCCGCCGGAGCCCATCATGGAGCCGATGGCGATGAGGGCAGCTTTGAACTTGTGGCCGCCCGGGATGCCGCCGCCGATTTCTTCAACAACTTCACGCAGGGTGGTACCCATCGGAACCTCAACAAGGCCGGTATTGTTAATCTTACCGCCGAGTGCGAACACTTTGGTACCTGCGCTCTTCTCTGTGCCAATGCTGCGGAACCACTGCGGTCCCTTGAGGAAGATTTGCGGGATGTTGGCATACGTCTCAACGTTATTCAGAACGGTCGGCTTCTGGAACAGACCTGGCGGCATCTCGGCTCGCCGCGCTTGCCTTCGATGGAGGTCATGAGCGCGGTCTCTTCGCCGCACACGAATGCGCCGGCGCCGAGGCGGATCTCAAGGTCGAAATCAAAGCCGGAATCGAAGATATTTTTGCCAAGCAGGCCATACTCTCTCGCCTGGTTGATGGCAATCTGGAGACGGTGAACCGCGATGGGGTACTCTGCACGGATGTAGATGTAGCCCTGCGTTGCGCCGATGGCGTAACCGGCGATAGTCATGGCTTCGATGACGCTGTGCGGGTCGCCTTCCAGAATGGAACGGTCCATGAATGCGCCCGGGTCGCCCTCGTCGGCGTTACAACATACATATTTCTGATCGGCATCGTTTGCCGCTGCGAATTTCCACTTAAGACCGGTGGGGAAGCCTGCACCGCCACGACCGCGGAGGCCGGAATCGAGCATGGTCTGAATGACCTGCTGGGGCGGGATCTTCTCCGTGAGAATCTTGCCGATTGCCTGATAGCCGTCGAGCGCGATGTACTCATCGATCTGCTCCGGGTTGATCACGCCGCAGTTGCGCAGTGCGACACGCATCTGCTTTGCGTAGAACGTGGTCTCGTTAAGGGATTTTGTAGTGTTTTCGTCAACGACCGTCTCCTTGTAGAGCAGGCGGCGAACGATACGTCCCTTGAGCAGGTGCTCTTCAACAATTTCCGGGACATCTTCCGGGGTGACGCGGCTATAGAACGCGCCCTCCGGGTATACGATCATGATCGGGCCGAGTGCGCACAGACCGAAGCAGCCGGTACGAACAACGTTGACTTCCTGATCCAGACCTTTGGCGCTGATTTCCTCCTTCAGCTTTTCAATGATCTTTTCGCTGTTCGAGGACGTGCAGCCCGTACCGCCGCAGACCAGAACATTGGAACGAAACATAGTTTTACCTCCTTATTTCTGATTTGCACCGATGGTGTATTCCGTGACGACATTGCCGTTGACGATGTGATCGTTGACAACGCGCAGTGCCTTTTCCGGTGTCATTTTTACGTATGTAGTCTTGGTGCCGTTTTCATCGATAACTTCGACGATCGGCTCGAACTGGCAGATGCCGATGCAGCCTGTCTGCGTGACCAGGACGTCGTGAAGCTCGCGTTTGTTGACCTCATCCGAGATGGCGGTGAGAACCGGTCTTGCGCCTGCTGCGATACCGCAGGTAGCCATGCCGACCAGAACACGCGTTTTCGCTTCGGAATTTTCGCGGACGTTGACCGCCATTTTTGCTCTATCTCGAATTGCCTGAAGTTCAGCTAATGATTTCATGTGGCTTTTCCTTTCTGCGCCTTGCGCATTGATACTACGAGAGCTGCTTAAGCTCTTCCTCCGCCTCTGCAAGATACTCCCGAATCCACGCCGATACCTCGGGCTCCGTAAACGGAACGCCCTCCAGCTGCTCGCGCAGCGTACGGGTATCGAGGGTGATCTCTTTTTCTTCAACGCTGTGAGTAAAGAGAAAATCGAGTTCGGGATTGCAGGTGATCAAAAGATGGATAACGGACGCGATGTCCCCGAGGGGGATCATATCGACATGCGAGGGACGAAACACAGCCGTGACTTTGGTGCCCTTGCCCTTTTCGGAATCAATCTGAAACGAGCCGCCCGTCATTTCCGCTTCCATTTTGAAAAGCGGCACGCCAAGCCCAACCTTGCGGGTAGTGCGTGTGGTGAAAAACGGGTCGATGACGCTTTTGACCTGCTCCGCACTCATGCCGCAGCCGTTATCCGTTATCGTGATGGTTAAGGTGTCGTGCTTTTTCGATTCCGCGACCTGCACCGTGATAAGCGATGCGCCCGCGCGAACGGAGTTCTGCACAATGTCCATCACATTCAACGAAAGCTCGCGCATGGCTTACGCTGTGTATTTTGCAAGAATCTTATCCACGTCCTCGGGAACGAGACGGCCGTAAACGTCTTCGTTGACGGTGAGGACCGGCGCAAGGCCGCAGGCGCCGATGCAGCGACATGCGGTGAGTGAGAACACGCCATCCGGCGTACATTCCTCCGGCTGGATGCCGAGCTTTGCAACGAGACGGTCGAGAACCTTATCTGCGCCCTTAACGTAGCATGCGGTGCCGAGGCAAATGGAAATGTTGTACTTACCCTTCGGAGTGAGCGAGAACTGAGAATAGAACGTGGAAACGCCGTAGACCTCTTCGAGAGATACATCGAGACCGCGTGCAATCTCCTTCCTCACTCACCGCCGAAGATACCCTGCGCCTTGTGCAGTGCAGCCATGACGGCGCCTTTTTCATTCTTGAGGCTCTCGATGACTGCGAGGAGCTTCTCATGCTGCTCGGGAGTATCGGTAAACGGAATGGTACTGATACGCTTTTGCATTTTATTTCCTCCCTGATAAAATTAAGTTTAAATTCAGGTATGGTTCGGTCTGCGCCCCTATTGGGCGAAGAGCTTTCATACATCTTTATGAATTATATCAAAATCGACATACATAATAATTCTAAAAAAGAATTAAAAACGAAAGTTTGTCAAACCCATGACGAAATTTTTGTCAGTTCTTTTAGCGTACAGCACAAAAATTTCGTTTTCAGGCATTTGTTAAAGTATACAAAAACAGTATAGATTTGCCGTGAAAAGGTTGAAATATCACTCATTTTATCGATATTTTATATCGATAAAAGTATATCTATTCCGTTTTTACCAGATTTGCAAAAGTTAGAAACAGCTAATTTTCAAAAGAGCGAGATTAACGAAATTTTATGCAATTTAACGAAAATCCGGCGATTTAGCCATGTTGGTAAAAATGACGAAAGCTGTGCGTTATGCGAAATTCGCATAGCACACAGCTTGGCGTTTTTTTCTTATAAAGCCTGAAATTTACCTGCACCGAACCCACGCAGCACATCTAAAAGCGCTTTGGCGGTTTTTTCCGGCAGCTCCACCGTTTGGTGTTCTTCGGGCATCAAATGCAGGTAATGCGCGTCAGAGCTGCGCAGAAGCACCATGCTTTCGAGCTCCGGGTGCAGAAGCCGCTGCTGTGCGGCATCGGCAGTAAGGGACAGCTCTGCTGCGGAAAACTGCGCTTCCGGCGGGATAGCACCGAGCGACGCAGTGACGCTGTACGCGTCTTTATCGACATGCGCGGGAAACGCCACGCCGTTAAACTCTTTCACGAGCGCCTGCACGTCGTTGATGCTGATGTCTGTTGCGGTAATGAGAAGCTCGGAAATTTCTCCGATCTTCTCGTCGTTTTCGTTTAAGACCCACTGCTCGCCGAAAATTTCCGGGCGGTTCGGCACCTTTGGAACGTGCGCACAGACGTATTTATCGAACGCGAGCGCGTCCTCGACCGTTTCAAACAGACAGACGACGTGTGCTTCTTCGGCGGTGCAGAGTTCCATACCGGGAATGACGAGCACGCCCGCGGCCTGCCCCACCTTTACGGCAGCGGGCGTATTGCGACAGGTATTGTGATCCGTAAGCGCGATGATGTCGCAGCCGAGCAGCGCCGCCATGTTGACGAGGTTGTTCGGCGTCATGTCCGTATCGCCGCACGGAGAAAGGCACGAGTGCAGGTGCAGGTCGTACCGATAGCTGTTCATACATTCACCCCAGTAATGAAGCGATTTTGAGCGCGGTTTCAAAGGCAGGCAGGGATGTACCGTACACGGCGATTTCCTGCTGCTCGGCACGCGCTTTGGCATCTGCATCCAAAGCGGCATCTTCCACAAGGATGATGCCTGCGGTATCGGCAAGCGATGCGACCGCGATGGCGTTGACGTTGCCCATAACAGTAAGCCACGCGTCGTCCGCTTTGGCTCTGCCCATGACCCAGCTTAAAAGATCGCCGCAGTAGCAGCCCTTCACTTCGCGCGTTGTATCTGTATTTTCGGTCAAAAGCTTCCAGCCGAGTGCTTCGGCCATTTCCTCTATCTGCATTTTACTTCCCCCTATTCGTCATCATTTGTGCGTTTGCCGCCGTCAAGGTCTAAATTTGAGAGCGAATCCGCAAAACGGCGGATCTCCTTGCGCAGGATGAACACGCAGTCTTCCTTGCGGCAGCTTCCGCGCACGGTGTCCTCCGCAAAGGCACGGCAGCTCGGTGCACCGCACGCGCCGCAATCGAGCCCCGGCAGCTCCGCTTCCACCTTGTCGATCTCCATCATCATTTCCATGGCGCGGGAAATATCCTCCGAAAGCGTTAAAACATTGGAAAACTCCAGCCCGCTGCCCCAGTTCATTTCCTCCGGGACGGTTTTGTTTTTCTCCAAGTGATTCTGCGAGACGGGCAGATATTTGCGCAATCTTTGCAATCTTGCAATGGCGACATACGGGTTTTCGACGCACAGCACGCCGCCGACGCAGCCGCCGGAGCAGGCGTTGAGCTCGATGAAATCCAGCTCACCGATGCGTTCGTCTTCAATCTCCTCCAAAACGCGGATGACGTTTTCGATGCCGTCCGCCGCGAGATATTTTTCTTTTAACAGCGCCGAGGATTCGCCGCCGGAGGTCGCCCAGCTGACACCGATAATGCCGGAATTTGAGAGCGATTCGAGATCTTTTGGCGTGAGCTTATCCATGCGGCTTGAAAGCTGCGGGAAAATTTCGCTGATGGCGATGGCGCCGTCTACCTCCGACTTTTCGATGCCGATGGGCATGCGAATATCCGTAACCTTTGCGGGACACGGCGTGATGAAAAAGCAGCCGATCTGCTCTTTCGGCAGGCCCGTTTTCTGCATGGCCTGCTGCTTTGCAATCCTTGCCGCAGTCTCCATGGGCGACAAAAGCGGCAGAACGTGGTCGCAGAGATCCGGGAAGCGGACGCGGATTAAACGCACGACAGCCGGGCAAGCCGAGCTGATGACGGGGCGCTGCAAGGTGCCGGCATCCATCAGGCGGCGGGTAGCCTCGCTGACAAGCTCTGCCGCGCCGGAGACCTCCATGACGTCATCGAACCCAAGCTTTTTAAGGCCGGATAAAACATAATCCTGGTCGTCCAAATTATTAAACTGCCCATAAAGAGACGGTGCGGGCAGCGCGATTTTATATGTAAACTTTTCCAGCATGGAAAGGTGGTCATGCTTTGCACGCTTTGCGTGGTGCGGGCAGATGCGGATGCACTCTCCGCAATCGATACAGCGCTCGCTCATGATGACCGCTTTGCCGCTGCGCACGCGAATGGCTTCCGTTGGGCAGCGCTTGATGCAGTTTGTGCAGCCTACGCACTTGCTTTCATCGAGCGTGACCGAGTGGAAAAAAATACCCAATCTAACGCGCCTCCTCCATTATCCTATGCAGAGCTTACGATTTTTCGCTCTGCGCGTAAACGACCATTTTGAGCGTGGTGCCCTGCCCCACGACCGAATCAATCGTCATTTCGTCGGAATACTTCTTCATGTTCGGCAGGCCCATGCCGGCGCCAAAGCCAAGCGACCGCACGTTATCCGGTGCGGTGGACCAGCCCTCCTGCATGGCTTTTTCCACGTCTGCGATGCCGGGACCGTGATCGGTGAGCACGATGACAACCTTATCCGGGTCCACGTCCACATTGGCTTCGCCGCCGCCCGCATGGATGACCATGTTGATTTCACCCTCGTACATGGCGATGGAAACGCGGCGAATGGCAGATGGGTTATAGCCGAGTTTCTTTAATTTATGCTTTACATCGCCCGAAGCTTCGCCTGCGCGGGTAAAATCATCGCCGGGGACTGTATACCGAAGTTGCAGCATACTCATGATACGTCACACCCGCCTTCTAATCCGTTTTCGTATAGGAGGCCGCACGCCGTGAACATTCTGTACGGCGTTGCGAGGATGGTGATGTCCTTTTGCCGTGCGAGCGACAACACGGTCTCATCCGGGCGCTTGCCGCGCACAAAGATGATGCAGTGCATATCCATCATTTCCGCCGTGCGTACCACCTGCGGATTGACAAGGCCCGTGAGCAGCACGGACTGATCCTTTACGAACGCCAGCACGTCGCTCATCATATCGCTGCCGCATGCGGTTTTGACCTCTTCCTGAAGGTCGCCCTCCGCCAGTATTTCCGCCTTTAAAATGTTGACAATATTCTGTACCTTCATGAAAGCTTCACCCTTTCGCCGAGTTCGGACACGGGTCTGTTTGCTCTTTTTGAGCCTAAAGTGTCCTTGTATTCTGTTATTATACAAAAAGATTTCCAAAAAATCAATCCGTTATGGAAAATGTTCTGTACTTTTAGATAGTTTTTTAAGTGCTTTTTTGCCGCGTTTTTAGCCTTGCGGCCGAAAAAAGCGGACTTGTCAGCAGAAGGTGGACAATTTATTTGTATTTGTGCATGGGGCACGAACGAAATGCAGCATTCGATATTTGTCCACCGATTAGATACACCTGTTTTTATTCCAAAAACAAATTTATACTTGACATTTACGTTTTGCTGTATGTATAATAGGGGAAACTTTACCACAGTGCTATAAGAAACTACGGTAAAGCAAGGCAAATCTATTTTATTATCCGGTGCGATTTAACGCGCCAAAGAAAGGAAGATCTTACTATGAACCGTGTGTACAACTTCTCTGCCGGCCCCTCTATGCTGCCGGAAAGCGTTCTTCTGAGAGCCGCTGCCGAAATGCTCGACTATGAAGGATCAGGCCAGTCCGTGATGGAGATGTCACACCGATCTAAGGTCTATGACGCGATCATCAAGGGCGCGGAAAGCCTTCTGCGCGAGGTGATGGAGATCCCGGATAACTACAAGGTGCTCTTTTTGCAGGGCGGCGCATCCTCGCAGTTTGCGATGGTGCCGCTGAATTTGATGACGAAAAACCGCAAGGCCGACTATGTGCTCTCCGGCCAGTTCTCCACAAAAGCGTATAAGGAAGCCGCGCGATTTGGCGACTGCAAAGTGGTGGCATCCTCGAAAGAGCAGAATTTCAGCCGCATTCCCGACCTTGACCCGAAGGAGTTCCGCCCGGACGCGGACTACTTCCATATCTGCATGAACAACACGATCTACGGCACGGTGTTCCATGCGCTGCCGGAGACGGGTGACGTGCCGCTTGTGGCGGACATTTCCTCCTGCATTTTAAGCCGACCGATCGATGTTTCGAGATTCGGCGTTTTGTATGCGGGCGCGCAGAAAAATGTAGCCCCGGCAGGCCTGACCATTGTCATCATCCGCGAGGATCTCATCGGCGAGCCGCAGGAAAAAACGCCGACGATGTTCATGTATAAGACGCACGCGGAAAGCGACAGCATGTACAACACGCCGCCGTGCTACTCCATTTACATGTGCAAGCTCGTTTTGGAATGGCTGAAAAACGAAGTAGGCGGGCTGAAGGCAATGGAAAAGCGCAACGTGGAAAAAGCCGCGCTGCTCTATGATTTCCTCGACCGCTCAAAACTTTTTAAGGGCTGCGCCGAAAAAGAAAGCCGTTCCATTATGAACGTGACATTTGTGACGGGCGACAAGGATTTAGACGCAAAATTCGTGCAGGAAGCTGCCGCTGCGGGCTTTGTGAATCTAAAGGGACACCGCAGCGTGGGCGGCATGCGCGCGTCTATCTATAACGCGATGCCGCGCGAGGGCGTGGAGAAGCTTGTTCAGTTTATGGAGAACTTTGAAAAGGAGAATGCCTGATGCACAACATACTTTGCCTCAATAAGATCAGCCCGCTCGGCACCGACCGTTTGGGCAAAAACTATACATACGCTGCCGAAATTGAGAACCCAGAGGGCATTTTAGTGCGCTCCGCCGCCATGCACGACATGGAATTGCCCAATAGCCTGCTTGCAATCGCGAGGGCAGGCGCGGGCGTGAACAACATTCCCGTGGAAAAGTGCGCGGAAGCCGGCATCGTGGTGTTCAACACACCCGGCGCAAACGCCAACGCCGTGAAGGAGCTGGTGCTGGCGGCACTGCTTTTGACGTCGAGAAAAATTGTCCCGGCGATTGAATGGGCGCAGACACTAAAAGGCACGGCAGACATTTCGAAGCAGGTTGAAAAAGGAAAATCCGCGTTTGCGGGGCCGGAAATTCTCGGCAAAAAGCTGGGCGTGATTGGTCTTGGCGCGATCGGCGTGCTCGTTGCGAACGCCGCACAGACGCTCGGCATGCAGGTATACGGCTTCGACCCGTTCCTTTCCGTGGACGCTGCATGGAACCTTTCGAGCGACATTGTGAAGGCCGCTTCCGTGGATGAGATTTTTGAAAAGTGCGATTACATCACAATACATGTACCGCTAAATGACTCGACGCGCGGACTCATAGGCGCGGACGCTTTGAAAAAAGTGAAAAAAGGTGTGCGCGTCTTAAACTTCTCGCGCGGGGCGCTCGTCGATACCGACGCGATGTTGGCGGCGCTTGCAGACGGCACCGTTGCCGCGTATGCGACGGACTTCCCGGATGACGCGTTGCTCGGGGTCGAAAACGTCATCGCGATCCCGCACCTTGGCGCTTCCACGCCGGAAAGCGAGGATAACTGCGCTGTGATGGCCGCAGAGGAGCTGAAGGATTACATTGAAAACGGCAACATCCGAAATGCCGTCAACTTCCCGAATATTTCCATGGCACGCGGCGCAGACACACGCATTTGCCTTGCGCACAGAAACATTCCAAATACCATCGGTTCGTTCACACAGGTGTGCGGTGAAGCGGGCATCAACATTGAGAACATGCTCTCGAAATCGCGTGGCGACTGGGCATACACCATTTTGGACGTTACGGGCGACGTGACGGAGGACGTGCGCGAAAAGCTGGCGGCACTTTCGCCGGTTGTAAGGGCAAGAGTAATAAAGTAAACTCTTACTTCGCCATTCGCGGACAGGAGACCGAGAAAAAGATAGAGGATATCGTGACAAGGCGCGAACCGGTCGTTTTAAGCCGAGCCAAAAGCGCGACCTTTATTTCTGTGATTTTGCAAAACAACAAAAACACGGTGCAGCTTCATTTCGGCTGCACCGTGTTTTTTGAGTTTACGGATAATGCTGTTCAGTTTTGCTCCTCCACGGCGCTACCCAACAAGAGGGCGGCGATGCACTGCACGATCTCTTTGTCGCTGGCATCTTCGGGGATAGCGCTCCAAAACGCGCGGGCTGCGGCATTTGAAGAATTTTTCGCCGTGCGAAGGGCTTTGCCAATCTCCTCGCGGACCGTTTCACCGTCTACGCCGTGTTTGGCTGCTACGCGCAGCATCAATTCCTGTTCACTCAAAATCTCTCATCCTTCCTGATCCGGCCCGGCAGCCCCGCTGTACTTTTAGAGCGGAGGCTGTCGGATGGGTGGTAAATCTGTCAGTAATGCCATTATAGCAAGGGGGTCTTGAAAGTTCAAATAGAATCGTTCGCGCGTTTTCGACGGAAATTGACAGGTTCCTTTTCACCCTGACAAAAGGTGTGCGGTTTTTTGCGAAAAAGCCGAAATTGTTACGAAAAGTTCATATTTTGACGCACAGTAAAGCGAGAGAAAATCGGGAAAATCAGGTATCGGAGGTGTTGCCCGGCATCTGCGGAGGCGTGCCGCCGTTACCGTTCGGCGGGGTTATGCCACTATCGCCGCTCGGCATTTCCGGC
>OAUV01000177.1_pt1 | contig 81404 bp, 83 predicted proteins | sample 1516841 | NCBI WGS metagenome assembly OAUV01 (sample SAMEA2580044, study PRJEB22360) | human gut metagenome | biome: human gut; feature: human-associated habitat; material: faeces | place: Denmark | collected 2008/2010 | reverse complement strand
AACATTCTCCTGTTTGATCACTTGGTATAGCATAGCCATACTTTTCTTTAAGTTGGTTTCCTCCCCAAATCATTTCTTTAAATACAGGTTCTACCCATAAAATATGTCCCATCACTATTCTCCTTTTCCTTTTTCATGTGTTGATTCATTTCTTCTTTCATCCCAATCTAAATTCATAGATACTTTTTTAATAAGTAATTCTTGATAATTCTTTTTAAAGAGTAAGGAATAGATTAAATCTATAATATAATCACTACTTATTTTAGAAGAAAATGTTCCAATTTTATTAATAATATTTTCTTTTGAACACATTGTTAAACAAATATCTGCTTTTATTCTCAAATAACTATCATTTAAAGAAGTGATTGCAATAATGGTTCCCCCATTTATTTTAATGCGTTCAACAATAGGTTTAATTTCATTTGTTTGTCCTGAATAGGAAATAATTAACGCTACTGAATTTTTAGTCGTATACAAAGCCTGTTGAGTTTGCTCTGTAGGAATAATTTTCAAGTTAACAAGCTTATTGACATAAGTCATTTTATGTTCAAACATCAATGCTGATAAAAAAGAATCTCCTACCGCAAACAAATCAATGATGTTTGCTTTATCAATATAATCCACTGCTTTTTCTAATTCATTCATATCAAGAACTTGATTAGTTCCTTCAATGGTTTGTTTATAGATTTCTCCAACATTATGACAAATTTCATTTTTCGGACTATCTTGAAGAAATGGCTTATTAAAATTTACTGTAGAGAATGTTTGAGATTGAGTTATTTCGGCAAAATGAACACGAAAGTCATTAAAATTTTTTTCTCCCAATTTCTTACAAAAACGACTAATTGTTGCTGTTGAAGTATAAGTTGCTTCTGCTAACTCTTTAAGATTCATATGAATCACATCTTCTTTATGTTCAATTAAATAATCTGCTATTTTCTTTTCTAAATCACTAAAACCATTTTGGTATTCAATTGTTGATAATAGACTCATATTCTCACCTCTAAATCCATTGTACCTTTATATACAATGAAAGACAAGAATACAACGTATCCTTGTCAATTTCATTATTAAGCTTCTGCAGCTTGTTTGTTTTGGTATTTTTCGTATGCAATTAAGAATGGTACATAGATAACTGTTGAAACAACAATTAAAATTGCTTGAGTTACTGCACCCATAATGTTTGCACCTGTAGCTAAGAAACCAAATACGATTGGTGGAGTTGTCCAAGGTACTGTTAAACATGCAACTGGACAGAATCCGATAACTGTTAATACATAACCAACTAAGATAGTTACTAAACATGCAAATACAAATGGAATACCTAAGATTGGGTTTAATACCATTGGAATACCGAATGTAACTGTTTCATTGATGTTGAATAAACCTGGAACTAATGATAATCCAGCAATTGCTTTGTTATCTTCACGTTTACCAAAGATCATGATTGCGATTACTAAACCGATAGTAACACCTGAACCACCGAATTCACCACACATTTGTAAGAAATACATGTTGATGATATTTTTTGGAGTTTCACCTTTGTTGAATGCTTCAACGTTTTCAAGTGCTAATGGTGTAAATAATGCTTCTTTTACTGCAGACAACATGTTGTTACCATGGATACCTACTAACCAGAATAACATGATTACTAAATAGATAATCATAACACCTGGAATTGTTGCACCTACAGCTCCTAAAGGACCTTGGATACCATTTTTGATAACATCATTTAAGTATAAACCAGTTAAGTTATAACATGCAGATCCAATACAAGCAGTGATGATTAAAGTTAAAGTAGCTGGTACTAAAACTTCGAATGCACGAGCAACTCCTGGTGGAACTTGTTCTGGCATTTTAATTTTTAATGCATCTTGTTTTTCGAAGAAGCAGAATAATTCTACAGATAATACACCAATGATCATACCAGTGAATAAACCAGTAGCTCCTAATTCATTACCAGCGATACCAGTGAAAGCATCTTTAGCTCCTTCTACCATGTGTGAAGTGTTTGTAACTGATAACCATGCAGCTAAACCTACTAATCCTGGAATATAACCAGCTTTTTCAGCTCCCATGTTCCAAATACCGATTTCTTGGGCAATACCAAGAGTGATACCAACTGTGATACAGCTGATAGTACAGAAGTTAACAGCTTGGAATGCTGGGTTTAAGAAATCTAAAGCCATGATTGGTTTGAAGAACATACCTAACCCAGTACTTTCGTTAACCAATACGTTACACCATAAAACCCCAATTGCCCCAGCGATTGTTAAAGGCATGAAGTTTTGGAACGCATTTTTGATTGCAGATAAATATTTGTTTTGACCGCACCATGCACCAGCACGACCTAAGACATCTGCCATTTTGTCCATAATTATTTCCTCCCTTAATTAATTTTGACATGATTATCATAACGTGACATTTTTCTTTGTTAAAGGCTTACATTGGTTTTTGTTTTTTATTTACAACATTCTTTTTAACTTTTCAAAATGATGTAATTTATTTACATGTCTATACATAAAAAATCATTTGCAGCTGCAAATGATTTTTGTGTCATTTCCGCAAGTAGTCAAAAAAATACGGAAGGTATTTATTTTATTAAGTAAATGACAATCTTTATTTTATATATAGGATAGAAATTGTATACCTTTTTAAAATATTTAGAGAGTTATTTTCATTAATTTCTCCCAATTAAATAAAGAATGTAATTTATTTACAAAAAAAGATGACTTGCATCACCTTTTTTTATCTATATTATTAAAAGATAATATTTCTTATATGATTTAGTCTAAAATTGGGAAGTTACGATTTAATCGTTAAAGGGATATAACAACATTATCTTTTAATAGCAAAATTATTTATCTAATTGATAGAATGAATCAACGCCACCATATAAGCTTTGTTTTCCTAATTCATCTTCAATTCTTAATAATTGATTGTATTTAGCAATACGGTCTGTTCTTGATGCAGAACCAGTTTTAATTTGTCCAGCATTTGTAGCTACAGCAATATCAGCAATTGTTGTATCTTCTGTTTCACCAGATCTATGAGAAACAACAGCAGTATAGTTTGCTTTTTGAGCCATTTGAATAGCTTCTAGTGTTTCAGTTAAAGTACCAATTTGGTTAACTTTAATTAAGATAGAGTTTGCAGTTTTCTTAGCAATACCTTCTTGTAAACGTTTTGTATTTGTTACAAAGAAGTCATCTCCTACTAATTGTACTTTTTTACCTAATTTTTCAGTTAAATATTTCCATCCTTCCCAGTCATCTTGATCAAGACCATCTTCGATAGAAATAATTGGATATTTTTCAACAAGTTCACCGTAGAAATCAACTAACTCTTTTGAAGTAAATGTTCTATTTCCTTCACCCGGTAAAACATATTTACCATCTTTATAAAATTCTGAACTAGCAACGTCCATTGCAAGTTTAACATCTACACCTGGTTTATAACCTGCTTTTTCAATAGCTTCAATAACTGTTTGAATAGCTTCTTCATTTGATTTTAAGTTAGGAGCAAATCCACCTTCGTCACCTACAGCAGTATTTAATCCTTTATCATGTAATACAGCTTTTAAATTATGGAATACTTCAGCACCCATGCGAATTGCTTCTTTAAATGTAGGAGCTGAAACTGGCATAATCATAAATTCTTGGAAATCAATATTGTTATCAGCATGTGCCCCACCATTGATAATATTCATCATTGGTGTAGGAATAACATGAGCATTAGCTCCACCAATATAACGATATAATGGCATACCTAATGAATCAGCGGCACATTTAGCAACGGCAAGAGAAACACCTAAGATAGCATTTGCTCCAAGTTTTCCTTTATTATCTGTACCATCTAAATCAATCATTGCTTGATCGATTTCTCTTTGAGCAAAAACATCATACCCTAATAATTCAGGAGCAATCACTTCATTTACATTTTTAACAGCTTGTAAAACACCTTTACCTAAATAACGTGATTTATCTCCATCTCTTAATTCAACGGCTTCATAAATTCCTGTAGAAGCGCCACTTGGTACGATTGCTCTACCAAAAGCTCCACATTCACTTCTAACTTCAACTTCAACAGTTGGATTTCCACGAGAGTCTAATACTTCGCGTGCTTTAATACTTTGAATTAAATCCATTTTAATACTTCCTTCTTTCATTTTTTTGTTTGTGTTTGTGATTTTTGTTTGTGATTTGGTATCAATAAAAAATGATTTATTAACACGAAGTTAGTCGTAACCAACTACCTATAAGTTAGCATATACTAACCTTATGTGTCAACCTTTTTTATCTTCTTTTTTTTTACTACAAATAACATTTTGTCCTTTTTTTTAAGAAATATTCTTTGATAGATACAAAAAAATTCCTTTTTTCATTTATTTATCTTTCTTGTTTCATTGACTTTCTTTAATCGACACTTTATAATTTGTTCAGGTGAATTCCTTCACCTGAAGGAAGAAATTTATGTAGTTTTTACGTTATTTCTTTTTTAATGTTTGTGATCATTAATGTGATGAAAGGAGAAAATAAAAAATGATTTATTCACATGAAGTTGAAGAAATGTGCACTGTAAATCGTGGTGCATCACACGGATGTGCTCCTATTCCTGAAGAAGGTAAATGGGTATATTCAAAAGAAATCAAAGATATTTCTGGTTTAACACATGGTATTGGTTGGTGTGCTCCACAACAAGGTGCGTGTAAACTTACTTTAAATGTTAAAGAAGGTATCATTGAAGAAGCATTAATCGAAACTGTTGGATGCTCAGGTATGACTCACTCTGCTGCTATGGCTAGTGAAGCATTAGTTGGTAAAACTTTATTAGAAGGTTTAAATACTGACTTAGTTTGTGATGCTATTAACACAGCTATGAGAGAATTATTCTTACAAATCGTTTATGGACGTACTCAATCAGCATTCTCTGAAGGTGGATTACCTGTAGGTGCTGGTCTTGAAGACTTAGGTAAAGGTTTAAGATCAATGGTAGGTACATCATACTCTACTAAATTAAAAGGACCTCGTTACTTAGAATTAACTGAAGGTTACATTACTCGTATCGCTTTAGATACAAATGATGAAATTATCGGTTACGAATTCGTTAACTTAGGTAGAATGATGGAAATGATTAAAGATGGAAAAGATGCTAATGAAGCTTTAGAAGCTGCTAAAGGTAACTACGGTAGATTCAACGATGCTGCTAAATACATCGATCCAAGAAAAGAATAATAGGAGGATACGAAAAAATGGCATTATTTGAAAGTTATGAAAGAAGAATTGATCAAATTAACGCTGCATTAGCTAAATATGATATCAAATCAATCGAAGAAGCAAAAGCTATTTGTGATGAAAAAGGTATCAACGTTTATGATATCGTAAAATCTACACAACCAATTTGTTTCGAAAACGCTTGTTGGGCATATACAGTTGGTGCTGCTATGGCAATTAAAAATGGTGATACTAAAGCAGAAGATGCTGCTAAAACAATCGGTGTTGGATTACAATCATTCTGTATTCCAGGATCTGTTGCTGATGATCGTAAAGTAGGTTTAGGTCATGGTAACTTAGGAGCAATGTTATTAAACGAAAACACTCAATGTTTCGCTTTCTTAGCTGGACATGAATCTTTCGCTGCTGCTGAAGGTGCAATCAAAATTGCTGAAAAAGCTAACAAAGTAAGAAAAAATCCATTAAGAGTTATCTTAAATGGTTTAGGAAAAGATGCTGCTAAAATCATCTCAAGAATCAATGGTTTCACTTATGTAGAAACTCAATTCGATTATTTCACTGGAGAAGTTAAAGAAGTATCTAGAACTGCTTATAGTGATGGTCCACGTGCTAAAGTTAACTGCTATGGTGCAGATGACGTACGTGAAGGTGTTGCTATCATGCATAAAGAAGGTGTAGATGTATCAATCACTGGTAACTCTACTAACCCTACTCGTTTCCAACATCCAGTTGCTGGAACATACAAAAAAGAATGTATTGAACAAGGTAAAAAATACTTCTCAGTTGCATCTGGTGGTGGAACTGGACGTACTTTACATCCTGATAACATGGCTGCTGGTCCTGCTTCTTATGGTATGACTGATACTATGGGACGTATGCACAGTGATGCTCAATTCGCTGGTTCTTCATCAGTTCCTGCTCACGTAGAAATGATGGGATTAATCGGTATGGGTAACAACCCAATGGTTGGAGCTACTGTAGCTGTTGCCGTTGCTATCGAAGAAGCTTGTAAATAATTCATAAACTCATATTAAAAAGTCTTGATTTTATCAAGGCTTTTTTGTTATATTAATTCTTTATCATATCAAAATATTTGTTTTTTAGTTATAATGTAGTTAGGTGATAAATATGTATAAAAGTTTTCAAATAAAATCAAATTATGATCAACTCAAATTAGATGGCATTATTATTTCTTGTGAAAATCCAAAAGGAATTGTACAAATTTCTCATGGTATGTGTGAGCATAAAGAGAGATACATCGACTTTATGAATTTCTTATCAAATCAAGGATATTTATGTATTATTCATGACCATCGTGGACATGGAAAAAGTATAAAAGACAAAAATGATTTGGGGTATTTTTATGATAATGGTCATCTAGCAATTGTTGAAGATCTCCACCAAATTACTTTGATGATTAAACAACAATATCCTCATCTCCCACTCTATCTTTTAGGACATAGTATGGGATCTTTAGTCGTGCGCTGTTTTTGTCAAAAGTATGATCAAGATATTGATGGTTTAATTGTTTGTGGAAGTCCTAGTGATAATCCTCTTGCTCCTATAGGAGTAAAAATAGCTCGTATCTATTCAAAAATCAAAGATGATCATTATCGCCCTCAATTAATTCAAAATTTAAGTTTTCAAGCTTTTAATAAAAGGTTTCATACAGATATTCCTAACAGTTGGATTTGTAGTGATGAAAATATTGTAGATTCTTATAATAAAAATCCTTTATGTTATTTTACCTTTACCGCAAATGGCTTTGAATCCCTCTTTAATCTTGTAATAAATACATATCATAATGAAAACTGGACAATGTCTAATCCCTCTTTACCTATTTTATTTATTGCTGGTAAAGATGATCCTTGTATTACAAATGAAGTAAAATTCAACAAAGCTGTTTCCAACATAAAATCTAGAGGTTATATGTGTGTAGATTCCTATCTTTTTGAAAATATGCGTCATGAAATCTTAAACGAAAAACAAAATCAGCTTATATATCAATATATATTAGATAATTTAAACGCATGGCAAACAAATATATAAAATTGTAATTTGAAATACTTATTAATCATTTAGATTATTTTTCAAATCATACCGTGATATAATAAATTAAATAAAAATGACTTGAAAGTGGCGATTAAGATGAACAAAGAAATAAATAATAATCTTCCTCTTAATATAATTGATATTTTTAACGCTTTGGAAAATAACTTCAGCAAAATTTATACAGTTGATTGACAAACAAAAAGTATTACCATTTATCGTTATAAAAATTCAAACATGACCGATGAAGAATTTCCTAAAGATGTTCTTCCTTTTGAAGAAGAAATAAAAAAATATATTGATAAATATGTTTTAGAAGAAGATAAAGAAGCTCATGTTTCAACATCCTCTTTTTATCGTCACTATAAAGATAAATATGATGTGATGAATAATAATTATAAAAGGATCATAGACCAATATATGCATAGTAGTCAAAATCACAATTATGAAGATGTCTTCATTAATTTATTTAATATGAGTAAAGAGCTTCATTATTTAAAAAATGCTTTTGATTATACCGGTATTAATTCTTTAGGAGATTTTATCTACCAATATTCCTATAATACTGTTATTGAGATGTGTAAAATAAAAAACATCCAATTTGAAGATAAAGATTTTCTTTTATTAGATGTTTTTTGTGGTGGAGCTTCTATCATGTACCAACATTATATTCTTGGTAAATTTGATTTATCTCCTCAACAAGCTGGTAAAACACTTTATCAAATGTTTCCTGACGTTTTTAAAATTTCATGGTAAAAAATCAATTACTTTTCATTTTCTTTTATAATTTGATGCTCTTTTAATAATTTTTCAATAACCGTTCCTTTAATACTTCTTATTAAAGGCTTTTTGATTATATTTAAAGGACCTAAATTCATCTCTAAGGGTGATTTACCATCCATTAATTTTACTGAACTGTCTAAAAGTTCTCGAATATCATAAACACTGCCCCATACTTCTGGAACACCTCGATCAACACCTAATAAACCATAAACAGCTTCCATCGCTGTTCTTACCGAATATTCTGTAGTAAATACAGTATCTCTTGGTGTATGCGCAAATTGTCCTAAAAAAGCAAAATTAATTGCATCTTTGACAATAACATCTGGACGATCTTCTTTTCTTCTTGGCATAAAGAAAGCTGTAATATAAGGCATCATAGTTGGTATACAGATAGCACTGTTGGTTGCATAGTCTTCTATTAATTCTTCAGGAACACCAAGGTGATACAACCATTCCATGGTAATTTCTTTTCCTGTACAATCTTTCATTGGCTTTTTAACATAATCTCCTGTTGTATCAGTAAATAATCCATAAACCCACACACATACCTTATCTTTATCTTGTTGTTTAAATTGGCCTTGACGATTAATGGTCCAACTTAAAAGCCATGATGAATCTTGACAACTGATAATACCTCCTGTAACAACATGTCCTGTTTTAGGATCTCTTTTACAAATATTCGTAATATAGGGAATAATCTTATCATCTAATGTTGTAACTGTTGCCGATTCCCAATTTGTTTTTTGAATATCACTACAGAATTTTTCAGGATGACCAAAAGATTTATCTTGTTTAGCAATATTTTTCCATAAATTCCAGCATCCACTTGTTCGTATTTCTGCATTTCCATTAGGAGCATGATTTTGATCTCCATAAATTGTACCCTCTGTACAACTTCCATTGGTAATAAAAACCAAATCATTTTCACTAAGGGAAATTCTTTTTTCTTTTCCTTTTACGTTACATTCAATCGTTTTAGCAACTTTTTTATCAGGTTTAATATCAAATAAAACATTCGTTACCTCTGTGTTAAATTGAAAATCAACCCCATGTTTTTCAAGATACTTTTGCATTGGTAAAATAAGTGATTCATATTGATTATAACGCGTAAATTTTAAAGCGCTAAAATCAGGTAAGCCCGAAATATGGTGAATAAAACGTTGAAAATAAAGTTTCATTTCTAAAGCACTATGCCAATTTTCAAAGGCAAACATGGTACGCCAATACATCCAAAATGTTGAATTAAAAACTTCTTCATCAAAAACATCTTCAATCGTTTTATCATAAAGATCTTCATCTTTTGTCATAAACAGTTTCATGATTTCCATGCAACCTTTTTGACTTAAATTAAATTGTCCATTGGTTTTAGCGTCTTGTCCTCTGTTAATGGTTGCACGACATAAAGAATAATTTGGATCCTCTTTATTAAGCCAATAAAATTCATCTAATACACTGGCATCTTTGATTTCTAGTGAAGGAATACTTCTAAATAGATCCCATAAACATTCAAAATGATTTTCCATTTCACGACCACCACGCATGATATAACCTCTAGAAGGATCAAAAATACCATCACAGGCACCACCAGCAATATCCATTGCTTCTAAAATATGAATATTTTTCCCAGGCATTTGCCCATCTCTTACCAAGAAACAAGCTGCCGCTAAACTTGCTAGACCACTTCCTATTAAATATGCATTTTTATTTTCAACATTTTCTGGTTTTTTAGGTCTGGCAAAAGCTTCATAATTTCCATTTGTATAATAAATTCCTTTATCATTTTTATCATACTTTCCTAATTCTGTATTTCGATACGTATTTATCTTTTCATCCTTTTTATTATTCTTTACTTTTTTAGCAACAAGGACTGCTGATGAAACGGCCGTCACTGTTGTTGCAGCAATCGTTAAACTTTTACGATTCATAAACAACTCCACCTTTCTTTTTACACTTCAATCATAGCATTCCCTTATTTTAGATAAAATTTACAATAAAAAAGAAATGATAAATTTTTTATCATTTCTTCTTATTTGTAAAGTTTTGTATCGATAAATCGATTGTTCCTAATACCGTCATTTCTAAATCATCTAGAATCATTTGATAATCTTCATCCATTCCCGAATCAATCCAATCCAACATTACACCAACAAACCCATATTTATAAAAATGAGCAATAAAATCCTTTTGTTGATTTAAAATTAAAAAATCTTTACTTCTTTCTTCAACAACAGATTCTATCAATTCGTGAACAAGTTTGAATAATATCTTTTCAATTTTATCTCGAGAAATATCATGATAGACATTTAGAATAAATGGTTTATTAATATAAACCGCTTCAAAAATATTAGAAAGTCCTTCTTTCCAATGCGCATAATCTTTCTTTTCATTCAAAGCTTTTCGAGCATCTTCTATTAAAATCCATTCTGTTAAATCATACAAATCTTGAAAATGATAGTAAAAAGCCATGCGACTTATATGACATTTATCCGTAAGATCTTTAATCGTTATTTTATGAAATGTTTTTTCTAATAAAAGTTCTTTAAATGCATCTTCTAATTGTAATTTTGTTCTATTTGACATATTTATCAATTTCCTTTAAACAATCTTTTTGTTTTGATGGATTCTTTTTATAAAGCAAACCATAAGGCATTTTATAGGCCCAATCAACCGGTATAGTAATTAATGAAGGATGGATATTATCCCAAGCATCCAACGTTAATAAAAGACAGCCCTCTTCTTCACAACGATTAAAAGTATCTAAATCATAAAAATAACCAACATCCTCTAAAATAATGTAAGGATAGAATGTTTGCATATACTTTCTAAAATCATCAATATTCAAACAATCCCCACTACTGACACATAAAAGCTTTTCATTATATAAATCCGTAATTGAAAGTTTTTTCTTTTTTGCAAGTGGATAGCTTCTTGAAAGTGCTACACAAACATTATAAGTTCCTAATTGTTTACAAGAAGCAAAAGAAAGAATTTGATTTGAATTAAACGCACCAATTAAAAAATCAAATTGTGTCCCTAATGATTGAAATACTTCCATGATTTTATCATGATTGCCTTTATAAGGAACAACACGTAATTTATAACGTTGTGATAAGGGGGTATGCTATGCCATAAATCAATAAATTCTTTTGCTGAATTTAAAAATGAAGAACCAATATGAATCATAGAAGATGTTTTCTCTTGGATTTTATTTAAATAATTATCTGAATTTTCGATAAGTATTTTATCTTCATCATAAATTTTTTGACCTTGTTCTGTCACTTTAATGCCACGATGGGTACGATTGACTAATTTTATGTGGAGATGTTCTTCTAAAGCATTTATTTGTTTCATCACACTGGTTAGTGTAATATACATTTTTTGTGTTTCTTTAGAAAAACTTTCCATTTCTACAATATAAACAAAGGTTTTCAAAAGAGGATGATACATGATATCTCTCCTCAGTTTTTACTTTTAGTAAATAAATTGTATCTTATATGGTTATTCCAATCAATAGAGAATAATTAATTTTAAAAGTTATAGAAAACAATGAAAAAATTTAGATTTGGCTGGATGAGATTATCTCAACTTTCTGAAGATCCAACAAATATTGATTTTGATCAAGTAAAACAACTGGTTGATACTTTTTTAGATGCAGGATTCAACTATTTTGACATAAGTTTTGTTTATCATAATGAATATAGCGAAAATGCTATTAAAAAATGTTTAGTAGAACGTCGTTCTCGAGATTGTTATAGGCTTGCTTCTAAACTTACTGTTTTTTCTATTCAAAAGAAAGAAGAAGTTGTCCAAATTTTTAATCAACAATTAGAAACTGTGGTGTTGAATATTTTGATTATTTCTTATTACACAATGCGGATATTCATCATTACAATAGCGTTGTTAAAAGCTGTAAAATGTTTGAATATATGCAAGAATAAAAAAAGAAGGTAAAATTAAACATTTTCCATGACCGTGCAGATGTTCTTGATTTTATTTTAAACGAACATCTAGAAATCGAAGCTGTTCAAATTGCCTTAAATTAATGTGATTGGAATAGTACATTTATTCAAGCAAAAGCATGTTATGAAGCCATCCAAAAACAAGTGATTATTATGGGTGGTTTACTTACCAATCCACCAAAAAATAGTGATTTAACCACAGATGCTTCACTTGCATTACGTTTCTGTGGAGAATTAGATGGAATTATTGCGATTTTATCAGGAATGTCTAATTTAATACAAATTAAAAAAATATTGATTGTATGAAAGATTTTCAACCTTTATCAAATGAAAAAAACTTAACAGTTGCTTATAAACAAGGTGACTCTTTAGGTTGTATTGATTTTGATCAATATAAAGATATTAAACCTCATGGTATTTCTTTAGCTTCTCAGTTAAAAACTTATAATAGTTGTATGACTCAAGCTTAGAAGTAGCAGATAAAAAAATAAATCAACTTATAAAAGAAGCTGATGAATTTTTGGCAAATCATTCTTTTACAAATTATAATAGCAAATTAAAATAGAGTTCAAAATAAACTGAACTCTATTTTAATTTATATTTTATCGATATTTCCATGCATTTGATTGCATTTGCATATCAACCATATGTTTATAAATACCCTTTTGTTGTTTTAATTCTTGTGGCTTACCTTGTTCAGCAACAATCCCCTCTTTTAAAACAACAATTTTATCAACCCCATCTACCGTTCTCATTCGATGAGCAATAATTAAAACAGTTTTATTTTCGATTAATTTAGAAATAGATTCTTGAATCAATGATTCATTATCTACATCTAATGAAGCTGTTGCTTCATCCATTAAGATAATTGGAGCATCTTTTAAAAAGGCTCTGGCAATAGAAATTCTTTGTCTTTGTCCTCCTGATAATTCAGAACCGTTTTCACCAATCATTGTATTCCATTGATCGGGCATTTTTTCAACAAATTCATCACAATGTGCTAATTTTGCTGCAGCAATTACTTCTTCATCCGTTGCATCTTTTTTACCAATACGAATATTTTCCATAACTGTATTATTAAATAATGTTACATCTTGGAAAACAATTGAATAAAGTTCTAAAAGCTTTTCAGGTTCAACCTTTGAAATATCCATACCACCAACTGTAATCATTCCTTGATCGACATCCCAAAAACGTGCCGCAAGTCGAGAAATAGTTGTTTTACCGCCACCACTTGGTCCAATTAAAGCTGTAACTTCTCCTTGTTTTGCGACAAATGATACATCAGATAACACTTTTTCTTTTTGATTATAAGAGAAAGCGACATGATCGAATACAATATCATAACCTTCATTTGTAAGAGTGTCCACACCTGTTTGTTCATCGTGTGATAAAATTTCATCCATACGTTTACAATTTGTATCAAGACTAATCATTGCAGATAAGTTTTGTAAAGAAATTTGTAAAGGCTCATACATACGTGTTACAACAAGTAAAAACATAAAGAATGTAAGAACTGTGATTTCACCTTTGACTAATAAATAACTTCCTACGAGTGCAACTGTTCCCATACCAAGTTTTAAAATCATTTGAGCACTGCAAACAAAAGCCGCATTGGTAAATTCCGCAAAGATAGCATGATTTTCTACAGCTTTGATTTTTTTATTAAGAGATTCCATATACGTATCACACATATTATTCGATCTTAAATCTCTTAATGTTTCTAAACCTTCTTGAATACCATCTAAACAATTAATACGATATTCATTGGTTTTTTCATGTGTTTTACGTAATGCTTTTCTTGAATAAAGAACAATCGCAAAAGCAATAGGCATCACCCAAACAGCAGCAAGTGCCATACGAAAATCAAAGAAAAATAAACTCATGACAATAATTGTCGTTGAAATCATGGCTCCTATTAATTCAGGAATCCAATGAGAACTTGCTGTTTCTAAAAGAGCACAGTCAGACATAATCGTATTTGTAAGATCCGCTAAATCTTTTTTACCAAAATAAGATAAAGGAAGTTTTCTTAACTTTTCTGCAAGTGTACGACGTCTAACACCACTTTCAATATATGTTGATAAAAAAGTAGCACGATATTGAAAAATTGTAGTTAAAGCAATACAAATCAAGATCACAATAATTGCTACAATAAAGAACGTTAATTTTTCTTTAGGTAATTGTTGATTTAATAAATAAGATGATAATATATAAAGTAATCCCACAGGAAGCATTAAAACAAGGTTAGAAAGTGTCACTGCCACAAAAGCTCTTGCCATGTCATTGGCTCCTTTAGAAGATAAAGCATATTTATGTTTTAATTTTTCAATCATTATTCTTCATCCCCCTTTTGTACTTTCCATTTTACAGATTGATTATATTGATGCCACATATGTTCATAAACACCTTTTGTTTCTAATAATTCTTCATGTTTACCACTTTCAACAATATGTCCATTTTCTAATACATAAATACAATCTGCATTTGTAATCGCTGATAAACGATGAGCAATCATAACAACCGTTTTATCTTTTGCAAGTTTTTCAAAAGCTTTTTGAACAAGCACTTCATTATCAGGATCAGCAAAGGCTGTTGCTTCATCTAAAATAAGAATTGGCGCATTCTTTAAAAAGGCTCTAGCAATCGATAATCTTTGACTTTCCCCACCGGAAACATAAACTCCTTTTGAACCTATAACGGTATGAACTCCATCAGGGAATTTATCAATAATATCTTGACATTGGGCATCTTTTAAAGCTTGGATAACTTCTTCATCACTTGCCTCTGGTCTTGACATACGAATATTTTCTAAAATACTCATTTTAAGTAAACGACTATCTTGGAAAACATAAGATACTTGATTCATTAATTCTTTTTGTTCAATATCTTTAACATCAACATGTCCTATTTTAATACTTCCTTCATTTACATCCCAAAAACGAGAAATAAGAGAAGCTACAGTTGTTTTACCACCACCACTTGGTCCAACTAAAGCAATATGTTCTCCTGCTTTAATATGCATACTTAAGTTGTCAATGGCTTTAGTAGAAGCATCTTGATACGTAAAGCTGACATTTTCTAAATCAATAGAAGCATCACTTGGTACTTGTATTTGTTTACTTTCAGGTAAAGGTTGTACATTCATAATTGAATTCATACGATTTAAAGCATCTTCTACAAGCATTTGCGATTCACCGGCATAAGCTACTTTCATTAAAGTCGTTGTTAAAATAGATGTAATTAAAATATAGAAAAAGAGATTCAAAATAAATTGATCTGTAATAGTATTTCCTGCAAATAAATAAGCAGCAATAATTAACGCCGCAAAGATTCCATTAGCAAAAGTTGTAAAACATACCATTGGTTTCATCATACTCTTTGTATAATCTAACGTCCATTTTTCATATTCATCAATTGCTTCTTTAAATCTTTTAAAAGAGAAAATTGTTTGTCCAAATGTTTTAACAACAGGTACCCCTCTTACATATTCAACAGCTTCTGATGACATCGTTTCCAAAGCATTTTGATATTGTTTCATATCTTCTGCCATCTTTGGCCCCATCATCGCTGTAAACATTAAGACAAAAGCAATAATTGCTGGAATAAGACTCATTAAACCTAGTCGCCAATCAAAGATTGCCATCATAATAAGTAAACCAATTGGTGTTGCTTTAGAAACAACTTTATCTGGCACATTATGTGCTAAAAAGGTTTCTGTTGTGGCACTTGATTCCATTACGATTTTTCTAATTTTTCCACTTCCTTGACTTTCAACATAGCCAAGAGGAAGTTTCATAATGTGTTCCATCATTTTCGTTCTCATTGTCGCTTGTACTCTAAAGGCTGCTTTATGCGAACACATTAAGGCTGCGATATAAAAAACCATAGCTAATAACGCAAATAAAACTGCATGCCATCCATAACTTTTAATATGGATTGCTTCATTAAAGTTTGGTCTTACTTCTAGTACCTCTTTGATGATACGCCACATATCATAAAAAGGAACCAAAGCAATAAAGGCACTGATTGCAGCTAAAATACATGAAGCATAAACATAATACTTATGATTTCCTGCAAAGTGCATTAACTTCGATAATGTACTCTCTTTCTTTTCTTTCATAAAATTCCTCCTATTAGTTAGTTTTTGCTAACTATCGATGTTAACTTTAGACAGGTTTCCCTGTCTATTTACTCATCAATTCCCATAACTGCTTTCCAGCCAGCAATATTAAATAACTTTGTGCTATTCATCAATGATTGAGCCTCTTTATAAGAACAATCATGTGCAACGAGTTCGTATACCATCTGCCAACCTACCCGACAATAAACATGAATAAAGAACGAATCAACTATAAATCCTTCTTTGCTATATTTTTCAACAAATTCTTGATAATAAGATTCTTCAATTTTACCTAGTTCATCTAAAAAATGTTCATATTGAGAACCAGTAGAACAACAAAAAATCAATTTAAATTCTATAAAATGTTGATAAATATAATCTAAAACAAGATCCATTCCTTCTTCCCCTTCTTGATCTGCTTGACTAGGGTTAGGACTATAGGTTGCTTTTTGTGTACTATCAAGATAAATAGCCATCAACCCATCGACTGTATCTTTCACAATTGCTGAAAACAAACCTTCTTTATCTTTAAAACGAGTATAAATAGAATTTGTACTAACTCCGCTTTTGGCAGATATATTTCTTAGACTTGCTTTCATAAATCCTTTTTCTAAAAATTCTTCTGTTGCACTTTTTAATAGGTTTTCTGTAACACCTACGGTTTCTTGCCTCATAGATTGCCCCCCATCATTAAATAACATTGTTATTATAACACCGTTATTTTAAAACCGTCAATATTCTATCGCTATATTCTTTCTACCAAAAAGATGATATAATTATAGATAAGGAGGCATTTCTATGACTTATAAAATTGCTTTTTTCATCTGATTGGCTTTTTGAAATTGCCCAAAAAAAACAAAATGCGATCAATCAATTTTTAAATGATTATCAAGATATATCCATTGATATGTTTGAAATCTTTGGAAATTACGGTCTTGTTCACCCTATGGATAGCTTATTAGAACTCTATAAGCTTCCCGATATTAAAGATTATGACGTTTTGATTTTTCAAACAAACTCCAATTTTTATAAAGATTATCGCCAACAAATGATTGATGAAGCTCATAAATATCATATTCCTGTTGTTTCTATTAACGATCCTATTAAAGATTGCGTTTATGTAGGAACAGACAATCAACAAGCCATTTATAAACTTACTCAAACAATTTTAGCTGAAAAAAATTGTCAAAAAGTAGCTTATGTTTCTGGACCTATGTCTTCAAGAGAAGCACGACTTAGAAAAGCAGGCTTTTTACAAGCAACTAAAGATTTAGAAGATATTCAAATCATTGAAGGTGCGAGTTGTGGTTATCCAACAAATGAAAAAGATAATTTTGAATTAAAAAAAGAATATTTATCTTATACTTATCATAGTAATTGTTTTTTTGAATCAACAGAACGTTTAGAAACACTCTTATCTCAGACATCTCATTTTTATGATTTATTTGATATTTTTGAAAAAGAATCACAAAATTTTGGATATAAACAAATTTATCTGGTTATGAATTCAAAATATATTGATGAAATGTCTGAAAATATTATTCATTTTTCTGATAAAATGTATTTAATGGGTATGACTTATCACAAAAATTCACCTGATGAAAAACATATCTATCAAGAATTTTCTAAAAAAGAAGTTCTTCCTCAAGAATATAAATCACGTTATATGATTTATACTTATTTAAGTAATAATGGTGTCGCTATTGGTTATTTAGCTTTTGATAATTACTCAAAAAATATTTCTATTAATTATATGACAATTATCTTAAAACTATTAGGTCTTACTATTGAAAGTATGCAAAAAAAATATGTTTTAAGTTTATTAAACAAGGAATTAGAAAATCTTTATGTTAAAGATTCATTAACCCATCTGAAGGTAGTGGGTTTCCGCCTATGGCAAACGAAAGGATTTAATTTATGAATCAACTAGAAAAAAACTTTATTATCAACTCATTGAAAAAGATCAACAAGCATTGATTTATTTTATTGATATGGATTTTATGAAAAAAACAAACGATCTTTATGGACATGATATGGGTGATAGTGCTATTAAAGAAATTGCTTCTATTATTTTAAAAGTCATTTCTAAAGAAGATATTGCGATTCGTTATGGTGGTGATGAATTTATTATCATTACCAATTATTCATCGAAAGATCTTTCTACAAAAATAACTGATGAAGTGTTTTCTTTTTTGAATACCCACATTCCACAGGTGATTATCAAAATAAGAAATGATAGTTTAAATTTTCTTGGCTTTTATGTGTAAAAATGATTTCAATAATTGGATTGACCTGTTGATTATGGGTAATTTAATCAAAATTAATTATATTAATTACGTTTTTCTTAAAAAGATCTAATTTTGAATATAATATATATGGAGGAAATTTTAGATGAAAGTTTTTAAAGAAATAATTGCTTATTTTAGTCATATGAATAATAAAAGAAGAACTTTAGTGTGGTATATTATATCATTGAGTATTGTTTTGATAGAATATCTTATTAACTCTAGACTAGACAAATTGGTCTACTTTCATCCGTTCATTAGTATAGTAATAAATATAGTTCTCTTAATAGATTTATTTTTTATACCTATTACTTTTATAGCAATTGATATATTAAAAGCACAAAAAAATTCTATTATAAAATTTTTTCAAATTATTTTATCAGGAATTGGTATAGGACTGTTATCTTTTGCGGTTATTTTTGTTTACTCTTTCTTTAATAAATCATCATTTAACATTGATAGTGTAAGTATAGATTTTAGAAGTGATAAAATATATGTTGAAAATGTAGTTTGGTTAGAGGATAGTCACCATGTAGATGTGTATCAAATCGAAAACGCATTTTTTGTAAGATGGATTGACAGTTATAAATTATAAAATGATAATGTTTTTTGAATCCCCATAATCAACAGGTGACGATTTAAGAGAAATGTGGAGCAGAAATATTCAGGATATATACTATCTGTCTATGACTGATAGGAAATGATTTCTGTAGGTATTTCTTGATTTTATCCATAACAGTCTTTCGCATATTTCTGTGGTTAAATCTATACTCCTGTTCATTCAGGAATAAAGGCATCTCTCTTTTAGTTATTCCATGATATATACCAGTAATATTATTTTTAATATTACCGATTATTATATTTAACCAGAGTAGTCTATGATTCTTTTCTTCGTAGCTGATCTTCTCGTTCTTTACCTGAATCTCTTTATTTAATGTATTAAAGCCTTTCTCGCCATCTGTATTAAGCAATGCAGCATGTGTTAATATACAACATTGTTCTATATTTTTCTTAAGTGACAGACCAGTATAATCATTGATGCGTCTTAACTTAATAAATCGGGGATAGTTATTCCCTTTATCTGTAGATAGAATACCAAGAATAGGCTGTTGCTCACTTGCACGACCCGCATTATTCTTGGATTTTGCACCAATATTAAAGACATCCGCCTCATAGAAAAGGCTGTTGAGCAGCTTCTCTGAATTGCTTAGTGACATAAGATTCTACACTTGTTCTCTAGAAGAAGTGCAGTCTTGTGGTTAACATCTAGTATTGAACATAAATTTATTGCACTGATTCCTTTATTTTCATTAAGGAAAAGGAAAACACCTAACAGAAGTTTGTATAGATCAAGTTTGCAGCTCTGAAAAATAGTGCCTGAAAGCAGAGAATGTTGCTTATGGCATGAGCTACATTCAAGAACATATGAAGTCTTGGTCTTTCCTACACGCTTGACTAGGTAATACTTATGACATCCGCAACGGTCACATGAAAATTCCCCAGGCCATTTCATGGATTTGAAGAATTCAATACAGTTACCAATATTGTTTGAATAATTTTGAGTGAACTGATAAAGAGAAGCTTTCTTTGGCTTTAATACTTTATTTGACATGTGGTTATACCTCCATCTGATTTCTAATCTAATTATAGAACGGATGGAAAATCCATGCATTCGATTCAGCTTCATGAACGCCGTTCAATCGGTGCTTATAGAATTTAATTTTCACTAACCTGTAGTTTGTGGGTATTCAAATTTTCTTTTAATAAAACAAAAAAATACCCTTTTTCACTTTCAACAAGTATTGGATATTATTTAGCACATCAAAATGATGATTTTGAAACAGCTATTAATCAAGCGGATGCTTTAATGTATCAGATAAAGAAAGACAAAAAAGCTCAAAGAAATTAATCTTGAGCTTTTTTTACATCTGATAAAAGTTTTCTAATTCTAACAAATGCTTCTTCAATATTTTCTTTAGATGAAGCAAAAGAAATTCTAACAAAATCAATAAAGTCCTTACCAAAACCACTTGCTGGTACAACAGCTACGCCATAATCAAGTAACTTATCCGCAAATTCTTGTCCATTAAATCCCGTCTTAGAAACATCAACCATAATATAGAAAGCCCCATGAGGTTTAATGTATGAAAGATTTTCACATTGATCTAATTGTTCCATAATAAATGTTCTTCTTTCATGGAAAGTATCTACCATATGTTGAACTTCTTCTTTTACATCTTCTTGATCAATTGCTTTTGCCATTCCTATTTGCGCAAATGTCATTTGTGATGTTGTTGTATATTGATGTACTTTTAAAATAGGCTCTATATTTTCTTGACTAGAAGCAATATATCCCATTCGCCATCCTGTCATAGCATACGCTTTAGAAAAACCATTAACAATAATTGTATAATCTTTCATATCTTCAAATGAAGCAATAGATACATATTGATTTTCATAATCAAGTTGATTATAGATTTCATCTGCTAAAATATAGATATGATTTTCCCGTGCGATTTGACATAATTTTTCTAATGTTTCTTTTGAATAAACAGCTCCAGTTGGATTATTTGGATTATTAATAATAATCATTTTTGTTTTGTCTGTTATTTTATTTTTAACTTCATCTAGATCTATTTGAAATCCATTACTTGGCTTTAAAGGAATTTCTACAGGAATTCCTTTACATAATAAAACTGTATTTTGATAAGAAACAAAGGCTGGTGTAAAAATAATAACTTCGTCCCCTTCATCAATAAAAGCCTGACACGTATTATTGATGGCTTCACTACAACCACATGTCATAATAATTTCTTGGTCGCTATCATAATCAATAGTTGTTTGTTGTTTTAAAAGTTGTGATACTTTTTGTCTTAAACCTAAATATCCTCGATTAGAACTATAATGTGTTTGGTTATCATTTAAAGCCTCAATTGTTGCTTTTTTGATGCCTTCTGGTGTATTAAAATCAGGTTCTCCAGCACATAAAGAAACGACGCTTTTGCCTTGATTTCTAAGTTTTTCTACTTTTTCCATAACAATACGAATAGATGACATTTGAACTTTTTCTATTCTTTTTGCATATTTATTTTCTTTTTTCATTTTGACACTTCCTTTTTGGTATTTATTATATACTAATTATTTTTAAAAACACACTAAAACTTTTGTTTTATAAATGTTATCTATCAATTTTGCCTTTACTATCTATTAGATTTATAACCAATTCATTTTTATAATAGAGATAAGGAGATGATTTTTATGAATAAAGAATTTGAAGGAAAATATGCTATTGTAACAAGTGGTGCGAGAGGAATCAGCTTTGAAAGTGCCAAGATTCTTGCTCAAAAAGGTTTATCAGGAGTTGTCCTTGCTGATTTAAACATCGAACAAGCAACAGAAAGTGCTAAAAAACTAGAAGATGAAACAGGTTGTTCTTGTTATCCATGTCAAGTTGATGTTTCTAAACCTGAAGATATTGAACATCTATTTGAATTCGCCTTAGAAAAAATGCCAACATTTCATATTTTAGTTAATGGTGCTGGAGTTTGCCCAACAACTCCTATTGAAGATTTAGATGCTGATAAATGGGATTGGTGCATGAATATTAATTTAAGAGGTGCTCATTTATGCATGAGAGAAGCCATCAAAACTATGAAAAAACAAAAATATGGAAAAATCGTAAACATTTCTTCTGTGGTTGCACGAATTGGTGGTATCGCGTCTTCTGTAAGTTACGCAGTAAGTAAAGGTGGTCTTTTATCTGCCACAAAAAGTTACGCAAAAGTTTTAGGAGAATATAACATTAACGTCTATGCTGTTTGTCCAAGTGTGATTAAAACAAACATGACAGCTAATACAAATTACAGTACTGTCGGTATTCCTCTTGGTCGTTTAGGCGAAACAGAGGATGTTGCAGAAGTCATCGTATTTCTAGCAAGTGATGCCTCTAAATATATTGCTGGACAAGGTATTGATATTAATGGTGGTTCTTATATGAATTAAAGTATAATAAAAGTGAACCTCCTAAGTTGTTGGTCCAACTTATTCAGTTCACTTCATCATGAAGCTTTTTTTATTATCTTTATTTTTCTTTAACAAGTTTACTTCCTGAGTTGAAACCAACCATTAATCCTAAAGCAACAAGTAAAATTGCGACTACTAATTGTAATCCATCAACCATTAAAACAAATCCACCTGTTACAAACAATTTCATAACGATTCCATAGATAGCTTGTACTAATGCTGTCATTGTAACGATAAACATTAATACCATTGGGATATATAACATAAATCCTTTTCTTCCAGTAACTTTTAAGAAAACAGCTAATGAAATTAAAACCATTGCAGCTAATAATTGGTTAGCTGATCCGAATAATGGCCAAATATTAACATATCCACCTAAACTTAATAAATATCCACAAACTAAAGAAATAATTGTTGAAACATATTTATTAGTTAAAACTTTAACTAAACCACTTGGTTCTTGTCCTTCTTCAACTTCAAAGAATTCTTGGAAAGACATTCTTGAAATTCTTGCAACAGCATCTAATGAAGTTAAAGCAAGAGCTGAAACAAACATTGTCATAATGCATAATCCCCATGATTGAGGTAAACCAAGTTGAGCAACTAAACCAGTAACACCAGCTGAGAATTTAGTAAATGGTGTTGCTGTATCAGCTAAAGCCATATTAGCAAGTGTACTATCTAAGACACCAGATGCTTTTAAGTTTGGTAAAGCACCAACAATAACGATAACTAAGATAGCAAGTAATGATTCAAGTAACATAGAACCATAACCAACTTGTAACATATCTTTTTCGTTTTCTACTAATTTTGAACTTGTTTCAGATGAGACAAGTGAATGAAAACCAGAAACGGCACCACAAGCAATTGTAACAAATAATGTTGGGAAGATATAACTTCCTGAAGCAGATTTAAATCCTACAAAAGCAGGTGTTGTAATTGTTGGATTGCTTACAAATACACCAATTACAGCAGCTACGATCATTCCGATAAATAAGAATGTTGTTAAATAATCACGTGGTGTTTTAAGTAACCACATAGGTGTAACTGAAGCAAAGAAAATATATACAAAGACAACATAAATCCAAGTTGTTTTAGTAGCATATACCGGGAACATAATTCCTAGAGCTAACATAGCAATAATTAAAGCAATACCAAGAATCACTTTTGGTAAACCTTCTAGTTTAACTTTTTTCAAGAATAAACCAAAGGCCATTGCTACGAAAACATATAAAATTGAAATTGAAGCAGCACTCGCATTTGGTGCAAGTTTAGCTCCATCAGCACTAATTCCATTAAATGTTCCAGCAACCATATCAGCGAAAGCTGCAATAACAATTAATGTAAAAATCCAACAAAATAAGAAAAATAATTTTTTACCTTTACGTCCAATATATTTTTCAATGATTTGTCCCATTGATTTTCCTTCTGTTTTAACAGAAGCATAAAGTGCTCCAAAATCTTGTACAGCACCAAAGAATACACCACCAACGATAACCCATAAAAAAGCTGGTAGCCAACCAAACATCATTGCCATAACTGGTCCAGTTACAGGTCCAGCTCCTGCAATTGATGAAAATTGATGAGCAAAGACTGACCATTTGTTTGTAGGTACAAAGTCTGTCCCATCTTCTTTTGCAACAGCAGGTGTTGTTGCTTTTGGATCAATTCCCCATGTTTTAACTAAGTAACGACCATAGAATAAATAAGCCACTACTAAAATTAAAGCGCTTAATCCAAGTAATAGTAAACCATTCATAAATGAATCCCCCTCTTTTAATTCAATCATCACATATAAAAAGGTTTTCGCTTAACTTTACGCTAAGACGAAAACCTTGTTCCGCGGTACCACTTAGATTGCGATATTTAATCGCCCCTTCACATCTTTTTATAATGCTATTTCTTTAACGCAGAAATTACGATTTCCCTACTTTTATTTCAAGATAATAGCTCACAAGTGATGGTCTTATATCATTACCTACATTCTTTCCACCAACCGAATGCTCTCTATAGGAAGCGGATGTAAAATCGTATCTTGTTCATCGCTCATTTATATGTATGCCTATATATTATACCTCTTTTTTTGTTTGTCAACACTTTTTTATTTTAATAACTAAATTTTTCATCAATAAATATTTATTTTATTAAATCATCTTTTCTTTTAATGCATATAATATATTGGTGATTATATGTCATTACCCTGTATGCATCCCGTTTTACTTAATCAAATGATTGTCATCATTTCACAATCATTTAATGAATGCTTTTCCAGTGATGAGCAAGCTATTATTGGTTCCTTTTTAACAACACTAGGCGATATGCTTTCTTTAAATAGTGCCTATATTTCTTACATGCAAAATCAAAATTCTTTTTCTATAAATAGTCAGGATGATTATGATTTATTAGAAAAAAGTGTAGAAAAAATAAAAGAAGAGCTTCATAAAATAAAAAGTAATGTCCAAAAATGAACATTACTTTTATTAATTGTTAACACCTTGTTGTGGTGTATAAGTTGTATCATCAATACCTTTAAAAGTATAACCTAAATTTCGATAGTGTTCGATAATAGCAGGCAATGCTTGAACAGTTGTATCTTTAGCTTGTGTATCATGGCACAAAATCATTACGTTGTTATCATGGCAAAGCGTTCCATTTCTAATTAATTTATCAACCGCTACATGATTTCCTGAGGCATCAGTAGAATCTCCATTCCAATCATAATATTGATACCCTTTTTCAATCACTTCTTTTGTAAGTGTCGACATAATTCCTTGACAATATTTTCTTGAAATCGTATTTGAACATCCTCCTGGAAAACGAATATAATGTGGAACAAACCCTATTTCATTCTTTACCATTTGACCTACTTTATTTAAATCATCAAAATATGCTTCTACTGAAGAGTATACTGTTTGGTAATCGTGACTGTAGGTATGAAGACCAATCGTATGTCCTGCATTATAGGCATCTTTAATAAGATAATTATATTTTTGATTTCTACCAGTTACAAAGAAAGTGGCTTTTGCATTATATTTAGCAAGAATATCCATAATTTTTTTGGTATTTTCTGATGGCCCATCATCAAATGTTAAATAAACCACTTTCTCATTTGATTGTTGCTCACTTCCGATTTTTTTAATAACTTCTATTTTTCTTTTAGCTATTATTTTGTTACCTGAACTATCTTTTGCACTATAAGTAACTTCATATGTCCCTTCTTTTGATGTATCTATTTTTTTATCATCTATTTTGTATTTAATTTCTTCTAAACTATTATCACTTACTTCTACACCTGCTTTTAAATCAGGTGTTGTATTTATAGAAACTGCAAGATCATTAAGTCCATTAAATACCGGTTTTGTTGTATCAACAACTTGTATCATTGCTTCATAATCACGATTTTTATATGTATAGACAATTTCATATTCACCTAATTTTTTTATATTTAAATTTTTACTTTGACAAGTTACTTCTTTGATGTTGCCATGTTCTACTTCACTAATATAAGAAAGTGGATCAAACTTTCCATTGATTTCTACTGTTAAATCATCTTTAAAATGCAATTGTTGTTTAACAAACTTTTGATAGATAAATAATCCTAAAGCAAGTAAAACAATAACAATTGTTCCTATCATTATATTTTTCTTATTTTTCATATAGACTCCTATTTTTTTCTAGATATTCTTGTGATTTCTTTATAAATTTATTAATCACTGGTGAAAGACGCGTATATTTTTTCCATACAAGAACTGTATTTGTTGAAAGTTGTGGAGAAAACGGAATAAAACATATTTGATCTTGATTTAAAACTTGATAAGCGCCTTCAATAGTAATAGCAACTCCTTTATTATCTTGAATAAACGGAAGAATTGCTGAAGCAAAATTATAAGAATAAGCGCTATTTAAAGGAATATCCCCTTTTAGCCAGTTAGAAATTTCACTTTGAATTATTTCTCGATTTGTTAGAAATAAAGGAACATCTTTTAAATCATCTTTTTCAACAACTTGCTTTTTAGCAAGCTTATTTTCTTTTGAAGCAATAACTCCCCATTTTTCTTGAAGTGGAATACGTATATGATTGTATTTTGAAATATCGACCGGTTCCAACAAAATTCCAATATCAACCAGTCCTTGATCAATTCTTTCTTTAATTAAATCCGCATTTCCTGTATAAATATCAAATTTAACAAGGGGATACTCTTCATGAAATTCTTCAATTACTTTAGAAAGAAAAGTTTGTGATGAAGAAAAAATACCGGTTCCAATCATAATTTGTCCAACCATTTCTTCTTCGCTTTGTGTGATTTCTTGTTCCGTTTTATTAACTAAAGAAAGAATTTCTTCTGCCCTTCTTCTAAGTAAGACACCTTCATCTGTTAATTCAATTTTTCTTTTACCACGAATAAATAACGGCTTGCCTAATTCATCTTCTAATTGCATTAATTGTCTTGATAAGGTAGGTTGCGTCATATTTAATTGTTTTGCTGCACGGGTAATATTTTCTTCTCTTGCAACCATTAAAAAATACTGTAAAATTCTAAGTTCCATGTCTTTCGCTTCCTTTTTATTTTATCCTTTATTTCTTAAAAAAAACATAAAATACTTCTAAAAATTCCTTAAGATTATTCATCTAATATTTTTATTGGAATCCAACCAATTTCATTTTTATATTTTATATAGGCCCAATTATGATAAATGCCTACAACTTTTATTAGCTCTCCTTTTTTTACTGATAAAAAAGCATCTATATAATCATCTAAACAATAATAGTGTTTCTTTTTTTCATAGATAAATTCATTTTTAATCCATAAAATATCATTTTTATCAAGCACTCGACATAAAGAAAATTCATCTTTTTTTTCTAATATTTCTATTTCAAAATGAGGCCATGCCACCTTATGAATTTCTTTCTTTTCAACAAAATAATCTTTCTTGATTTGATAAACAGGTAAAGGTTGAACTTCATGTTGTTTAAAATGAAGACCTTGGTCATCCTTTTCAATAATTAAAGCATTTAATTGACTAATAAATTTAACTCCTGTTCCACCATCAATACTAATGATTTTTTTATCTTCATCAAAACAAATATCGTTATTAATTTGGTTTTTATAAAAATTAGAGGTAGGTAAATGTCCTACAATCACATATTTATCTAAACAATGCCCTACTTTTTGAAAATCTCTTTTTTCTATAAAAGAAGAAAGTGGTGCATCTTGCCAATCCTTTTTCTTTTCAATTCCCGCATGAATACATAGAAAATCATTTGTTTCTAAAGAAGTGGGTAAACTTTGGAGATAAGTAAGTTCATTTTTTAAAGAATCTCTTACAATTTTTTGTAAAAGTTTTGGGTTTTCTTTCTTTAAATCCAAGTGTTTTTGAAAAACAATTTGATCAATCATACCACTTTTACCAATTTTACGTAAATAGTGAAGCATTTCTTGACATAATCTATCCTCATTGATTAAAGCATCTAAAGCATACTCACAATTACCAAGTAAAACATATACTCTTTTGCTTTGTTGTTGGAGATATTGAAGATAATGAACCGTCTCAATAGCCTGTGTCCCCTTTTCTACAAAATCTCCATTAATAATTAAATAATCATTTGTTGTATAATCTACTTCTTTTAAGATTTGCTGAAAACGTTCTAAATGGCTATGTATGTCTGAAATAACAATACATCGATATTTTCCTTTTATATTTAGTTTTTCATGTTTTATTTCAATCATAAATCACCTATTTAAAAAGGATAGAAAAACTATCCTACTTTCTTTTTAACATTGTTTCAATAAGAGCTTCATTATCTTTTGTATTTCTAAAAAGCAAAATAACGTCATCTAAAGATTGACTTGCACGTGAACCATTTAATAAGTAATGAATATCATGATTGACTTGTAATTCTTTTTCACTTAAAAGAAGATCTTCACGTCGTGTTCCAGATTTTGCGATATCGATGGCTGGAAAGATTCTTTTTTCTTGCATTGCACGTGATAACACAAGTTCCATATTTCCTGTTCCTTTAAATTCTTCATAAATCACATCATCCATACGGCTTCCTGTATCAACAAGCGCTGTTGCAAGAATGGTAAGACTTCCTCCTTCGCGCATATTTCGAGCTGCCCCAAAGAATCTTTTGGGCATATAAAGACAGTTTGGATCTAACCCCCCTGAAAGAGTTCTTCCTGAAGGAGAACAAATCAGGTTATATGAACGTGTTAATCGTGTAATACTATCAAGTAAAATCATCACATCTTGTCCATGTTCAACAAGACGTTTTGCTCTTTCAATGACCATTTCAGATACTTTTTTATGTCGGTCTGGTGTTTCATCGAATGTTGAATAAAGAACTTCTACATTATCTCCTTCAACAGCTTCTTTAATATCTGTAACTTCTTCTGGTCTTTCATCAATTAATAGAATCAATATATGTATATCTTTATTATTTTCTTTAACCGCTAAAGCAATATCTTTTAAAAGTGTTGTTTTTCCTGCCTTTGGTGGTGAAACAATGATTCCTCTTTGTCCTTTTCCAATAGGTGCAAGTAAATCAATCATACGCATCGCTATTTTACCATTTTTTCCAAGATTAATTTTTTCATTTGGAAAAATAGGTGTTAAGCTTTCAAAAGCTTTTCTTTTCATTGCTGTTTCTAAATCATAATGATTAATTTTTTGGATATGTAATAAAGATCTAAACTTTTCTGTTGCTTTTGGTTCTCTAACAACACCTGTAATAAAGTCTCCTGTCTTTAATTTAAATTTATAAATTTGTGATTGTGAGACATAAACATCATGAGGATCTGATAAATAATTCGCATTTCTAATAAAACCATATCCATCAGGTAAAACTTCTAAAAAACCTGTTGTAATAACTCCATCATCCAAAGAATCTTTAGTATATTCTTTCTTTTCTTTTTTTGTATTTTCCATATTATCACCTCATTCATTATGTCATATTTTTCCTTTTTACGCCATAAGAAAAAGTAGATTTACATCTACTTTATTCAACAAAGGTAAAAACATCTTTGGCTTTAATATGTTCTAAAATAAAGATTTCACTTTCATCAATACGACCAAGTAAATTTCTTTGTCCATCTACTTTCATATCTTTTAAAACAATTTGAATTTCTCCTCGATAATGGGCAAGGTTGTCATTGACAATAACAACATCCCCTCTTGTATAGTGCGTCTTGGTACAAGGACGACAAGGAATTTCTTTTCCTTTATAAATCATTCTTGTCCAACGAGAACGTAACATATAATTCATACAATCTCCTAAATCACTATGCGTTGGATAATTGAATAAGATTTCTTTTTCAAGTTCTGTGATTCCTTCTTCTAATTGAATTTTAAAAGGAACTCTTTTAATCATTCCATGTGGAATAAAATCAGCTAAAAAACCAAAAGCTTCATTTTTGGGAACATCGACATAGACTTGTTTCATGACTTGATCGATTGCTTTAAATTCATCTTCGCTCGCATAAGCATTTCCAATAATGATTTCATCAACATTATCTAAAGCTAGACAATGTTTTAATTGTTCTTCTATTGGCATATCACGATGCTCTTCAATCGTTGGAAGTCCATCACTAACAGGCCATGGTCCATGACTTCCTTTAACTAAACTTGAAATAAAGATTGCGACAGGAATATTCTTTGCTTTCCAATAATTATTAATTTCATTGATTGCTTCTAAACTTGGCGCAGTATATCTTTCTGGATAGAAATTATGACATGTTGAAATATTTTCAGGTTTTGCCCCATTTTTAATAGCGGCTTCAATGATTTCAATAAAGCTTGTTGACATTTCAATTTTGATACCTTCTTTATTATTGATCAATGTTGCATCCCTTTCATCATTAAAACTAAAATCCATTCTTAAAATATCGACACCAATTTCCTTAAAAACCGAAAGATCTGTTTCAGTTGCACCTAATCTATGAAAAAGTTCGCTGTTACAATCCCCAGAAACAACCATGCCATATTTATGAACGATTTTTGTAAAATCTTTAAAATATGCAATCACTTCTTCCTTTGTTCCTGGTACAGAAAACATACTCGTAAATACTTTTTTAAATCCATAACTTGATGCCATTTTTAAATACGCATCAATTTCTTCAAGAGTTTCTTGTTCTGGGTATAAAGAAACACCTAACATGACTTTTTCCATAAAAAATCCTCCTATGAGGGGTATTATAACATGTATATACAACCCTTACAATCGTTATTGTATCCGTTTACAAAATAAAAAGAGGATTTCTCCTCTTAGACAAAAGCATGATCAATTTCAATAACACAATGGTATTCATCATTTATTTGTTTAACTTGTGCACTAATCATATTTTTTAAAATTTGATGACTAATTTGATCATTTGCAGGAATTAATACATCAAAAATTAAATTTGTATGATTTTTCCCTGGGACCATACGAAAATCATGAATCGAATAATTTTCATTAATATGTTGAACAATTTCTAAAACTTGTTGTTTTAAAGCAAGTAACTGTGGATTATGAATATCTACAGGATCATAATGAATGGTTGTATGAATATGATATTTTTCTTGGATAGCTCTTTCGATATCATCAATTTCTTCATGAATCTTCATAATATCTTCGCGACTGTCTACTTCTACATGAAGTGTCATAAACATCCTTCCTGGACCATAATCGTGCATCATTAAATCATGAATCCCTAAAGGTTTTTCATAAGACATAATAAAATGTTCAATACTATCAATTAAGGCTTTATCTGGTGCAAGTCCTAGTAAAGGATTGATTGTATCTTTAAACACATTGATTCCTGCAAGAATAACAATGATAGAAACAATAGTCCCAATAATACCATCTACTGGTAAATCGGTAATCAAAGTAAGTAATAAAGCAACGAGTGTCGCAAATGTCGTGACAACATCATTTAGACTATCTTGTCCTGCTGCTTTTAAAGATGAAGAATCTATTTTATTTCCTATTTGATGATTAAAATAATACATCCATAATTTAATAAAAATAGAAACGACTAAAATAATTACCGCCACAATTGAAAAAGTGACTTTTTCAGGAACAAATATTTTAACAACTGATTCTTTCAATGATTGAATACCTACAACTAAAATCAAAAAGGCAATAATCATTCCTGCAATATATTCATAACGTCCATGTCCATAAGGATGATCGTTATCAGGATGTTTATTAGCAAGTTTGAAACCAAATAAGGATGCGAGATTGCTTCCAACATCAGATAGGTTGTTTAAAGCATCTGCTTGAATTGCTACAGAATGAACAAAGAGACCTATTGTTATTTTGAAAATAACTAAAATAATATTGCATATAATCGACAAAATGGAACATAACGTTCCATAAGCTTGTCGTACTCTTTGATTTTTATAGTCATCATAATCATCTATAAATTTCTTAACAAGATAATTGATCATGATAAAACATCATAAACAAAGATATTTTGTTTATCTACCTTTATAAGTTCTACTTCTTCTAGTTCTTTAAGATATTTGTTTACTTTTTCTTGATCTACTTCTTTATTTGCAAGTTCTGCGAGATTTGCTTGGATTTGTGGATTATCCACTTTAACATAAGCAAGATTTTCTGTTGTATAAACTGCTTTATTTTTCATAGTTTCTAATATTGAAACATAAGCAAGTTTTGTTTCTAAACGTAAATTTTTATAGTGATCAAATAATGCTTTTGGCATATAAAATTCATCTTTTGATTTTTCAATAACTTCTTTTAAACTTTCTTTTGTATATAACTCCATAATTCTTCCTCCTTTTGTTTCTATATTATACCATATCTTAAAAAAAAGAACACATTCCCTTTAATCTTTAACTCTACCCGTAAATGTTGAAACATCTTCAAAACCAATTTCTTGATATTTTTTAGCAACCGTTAAACAGTTTTCTCCAACACGATCACTAGTATGACTATCCGTTCCAATTGTAATAATGCGTCCCCCTAAATCATAGTAGCGTTGAACTTGTTCATAATTTGGAAAACCACATATTTTTAAATCTTTATACCCTGATGTATTAACTTCTATACCTTTTCCTTTTTTTATTAATGTTTTAAAGATTTCATCAATAATATCTTGGTATTTTGCATGATCCACTGTTTTATCTTGGTAAGGACCATAACGAACAATATAATCCAAATGTCCTAAAACGTTAAAACAATCAAAAGCTTTTACACATTTTAATGTTTCTTCAAAGAATTCTCGATGTGCTTCTTCTTTGGTTTTTCCTTTAAAGAACTCTCCATAATAAAATTCTGTATGGTGGATAACATGAATCGAACCAATAACAAAATCAAAAGGATAACTTTGAATAAGCTTTTCAATTTCTTCTTGATGCTCCAAATCTAATCCCATTTCAATTCCCCATTTAATCGTGATTTGATCTTTAAATTCTTCTTTTAAAGCTTGAATTGTTTGATAATAATTTTCAACATCTAATTCAAACGAATCAATGGGATAATTAAAATCACGATGATCAGTAAAACAAATTTCATCTAAATTCATTTTTATAGCTTGTAAAACATGTTCTCTAGGATTCGCTTCGCTGTCTCCCGAAAAATGTGTATGCATGTGATAATCGATGACTCTCATAGAATAACCTCCGTTTTTGTCATTATAACAAAAAAGAGAAAATATTTCTATTTTCCCTTTTTACAAAATTATATTATAAATTAATCTAAATCAGCACCGTTTGATTCGAAAGCTTTTTTAATCCATTGATATGATTTTTTAGGAATACGTTTCATATCTCTTAAATCTTTATTTGTTCTATTTACATAAACGAATCCATAACGTTTATCCATATTACACATACTTGCAAGAATATCAATTGGTCCCCAAGTAATATACCCTAAACAATCAACACCATCTTCAAAGATTGCATTTTCCATTTCTTTGATATGATCTCTATGATAATTAATACGATAATCATCTTCGATAGTACGACCTTCAGCTAACATTTGATCTATTTCTTCTTGACTCATATCTTCACGCCAACCAATACCATTTTCAAGTACAAATACTGGAAGTCCAGTTCTATGATGTAAATCATTTAATGTCCATCTAAATCCAATTGGGTCGATTTCCCAATCCCATTCATTTGCTTTACAATGTGGGTTTTTAATTTGTTTTTCGTTAACACATTCATGAGCAGGTCTTTCATAATCAAATTCACCTGCTTTAACAGTATTTGAACGATAGTAAGAGAAAGCAATATAATCAACAGTATATTTTAATAATTCTTCGTCACCTTCTTCAAAAGTAGGCATCCATCCTCTGTTTTCAAGATAAGCGTTCCAGTAATCAGGATATTTACCTTGAGCAAATGTATCAACTAAGAAACCATTTAATAAATTATATCCTTTTGTTGCAAAGAAATTATTTTCTGGACTATTTTCATAAGCATAGATATTTGTAATAGCTCCCATTCCACAGAATTTAGCATCTGGTTGCATTTGTCTTAAAGCACGAACCGCTTTACAGTGAGCCATCATAACATTGTGGTTTACTTGATATAAGTGTTTTGGATAACTAACGCCTTCAGGAATAACTTCAGCATTAGAAACACGTAACATCATACTATGTAAGTTTTGTTCGTTGAATGACATCCAATGTTTAACACGGTCCCCAAATCTTTCAATACAAACTTTTGCATATCTTTCAAAACAATCTACAACATAACGTGAGGCAAATCCATTATATTCTTTTACTAAATGATAAGGCATATCAAAATGAACTAATGTAATCATTGGTTCAATACCTGCAGCTAATAATTTATCAATTAAATCACTATAGAATTTAACTCCTTCTTCATTTACTGGTTCATCTAATGTTCCATTAGGAATAATACGAGACCAACAAATAGAGAAACGATAAAAGTTGAATCCCATCCCTTTCATTAATGCAATATCTTCATCATAACGAGTATATTCATCAATAGCATCGTTCCAATCTGAAAATTCAGGATTCATTGGTCTTACATCATAAACACATAATCCTTTTCCGCCTTCATTTCTATGTCCTTCTGTTTGGAATGATGAAACTGATCCACCCCAATAAAAATCTTTTGGTAATTTTCTTTCCATAAAATGTTCTCCTTCTTTTATATCCACCTAACATTTTAATCATCTCTTCTTGAAAGTAAATATCTTCAACTTTCCTTTTTATAATGTTTCATATTTAATTTAAATAAAAGCCATTTCATGAAACTTTGTTTCATGTTATACTAAAAACGGTGATAAAAATGAGTATAATGACACAACTAGAATTTGAGCTTGATTTCTCCCATTCTGAAAAAGAAATCGCTCACTATATTTTAAACGAAGGAGAAAAAGTTCTAAGTCTTTCAATTAAAGAACTTGCAAAAAAAACCTATACATCTCCTGCCACAATTGTAAGACTTTGCCATAAATTAGGATTAAAAGGCTATGGTGATTTTAAAATAAAATATTCTGCCGAATTACAATTCGATTTAGCTCACACCGATCGTATTGATGTCAATTTTCCTTTCAATGAAGAAGATAATGATTCTATGATTGCTTATAAACTCGCTAGTTTAAATCAAGAAGTAATTGCTGAAACAATACAGCTTATTGATTTTGAGCAACTTCATCAAATTGTGGAACTACTTGATCAAAACAAAGATGTCGATATCTATGGAACAGGAAATTCATTACTTGCAGCTATGTCTTTCCAACATAAAATGATGCGAATACAAAGAAATGTCAATTTAAAGATGCTCGCTGGAGAACAAGTCTTTATGTCTTATAATTCCAATAAAAATAAAATTGCGATGATTATTTCTTATTCTGGTGAAACCAATGAACTTATTAAAATTGCTGAAATTTTAAAAGAAAAGAAAACTCCTATCATTGTTTTAACTTCTGTTGGCGATAATCGTCTTTCCCATTATGCCAATTATATTTTAAATATTGGTTCAAGAGAAAAGATTTTTACCAAGATTGCTCCTTTTGCTTCACAAACATCGATTGAATATTTATTAAATGTAATCTTTTCTTGTTTATTCAAAAAAGATTATGAAACAAATATTCAAAATAAAATAAGCTATGATAAAGAAAACGATGTCCGCCATCCTTTACATAGCCCTGTTAATGATATTACAGAGTAAAAGCCCATCGCTGGGCTTTTTTATTATTCATCACCAAATGAAACACCAATTGCTTTAGCCGCTTTAACAAGTTCACCATTTGGATCAACATGTTTTTGTTGACCAATCTTCGCAGCTCCGATTACTTCTTCTAATGAAGTATATCCCATTTTATCACCATTGATTGTAACCACATTACCAAACTTACCTTCATTAATAAGTTCAACTGCAGCCACTCCATAACGGATCGATAAGATACGATCATAAGCTGAAATATCTCCTCCACGAATAATATGTCCTGGATTAACCGAACGTACTTCATGATTTAGAATTACTTTTTCAAGATCATCCGCTACTTTTGCAGCAAGGCCAGAATAGCGTACAGGATCTGGACTATCTTCTACGATTTTACCAATGACTTTTGTTCCGTCTGCATATTTAGCTCCTTCAGCAACAGCAACAACAGTATAAGGTAATCCCATTTCATCACGTTTTTTAATTGCTCTTGCAACATTTTCAATTGTAAATGGAATTTCTGGAATCAAACATACACCGGCATTTCCTGCAAGACCTGCATATAAAGTAATCCATCCTGCATCACGTCCCATTAATTCGCAACAAATAACACGATGATGTGATTTAGCTGTTGTTTGTAAACGATCAATAAATTCTGTACCTACCGACATTGCTGAAATAAATCCATAAGTAACATCTGTACTTGCAAGATCATTGTCCATTGTTTTAGGAACTCCAATGACATTAACACCTTTTCTTGAAAAATCACGTGCACTTGTAAGTGTCCCATCGCCGCCTAAAATAACAAGAACATCAACACCATCTTTTTTTAAATTTTCAACAGCCACATCAGAAACATCTTTCTTCACTTTTCCACCATGACCATCATCTACCAAATAATCAAAAAGATTATCTTTATTCGAACTATATAAAATAGTTCCTCCTTCTTTATAAATATCTTCTACTGATTCTTCAGTAAGTTCCACATAATTATTATGATATAAACCTCTATAGCCATAAACAAAACCAATCACTTCATAGCCATATTTAGAGATTGCTGTTTTAGTAATTGTACGAATAACAGCGTTTAAACCTGGACAATCTCCTCCCCCAGATAATAATGCAATTTTTTTGACAGTACTTCCCATAATTTTCTTCCTCCATACTATATAATTATAAATTCACATAGAGGAAAAAACAATACTTTTTTGTAAGCGTTTACAGTTATTTCTTATTTTTTTATTTATCACTTTGTTGTTGCATCATTTGATGAATAGCTTCTAAAGAAATTGCTTGTTGAATTGGTTTAATACTTGCTCTTTCTTCTATTGTATTTCCATAATCAACTTCCATCAATACACCTGAAGCATAGGAAGCCATTTGGCTATTTAAAAATACAATTGGACCTGCCATTTCTTTTGAATACGCTAAGCGATTTGCATACCCACAATGAGATAATAAACCTTCTTCTCCATGTGCCATTTCTGTAAATTCATTTTTCATTCCTGTATCTGTTGATCCTGGCAATACCGCATTTACTCTAATTTTTTTACTTGCAAATTTCTTTTGTAAATAAGCTGTATAATAATTCATTGCTAATTTTGCAAAAGGATATCCTAATGTTCCAGGTAAATATTGAAATCCTGTTTTCAAGATGGATTCCACCGTAGCATCCCATCCAACAGATGCAATAGCATCTAAATAATATTTTTTATTTTCTTCTTTTTCCCAACCATTTCCACCAGTTGATGTCATAAAAGCAATTGTTCCATTTTCAGTCATAGAATGAATAAGATATTCTTCACAAATATATTTATTCGCAATAAAATCAATACTTACTGTTGTCATAAAATCATTTTTCATACCAGAAACTCCAGCTATGCCAAAAAATGAATCAACATGTTTTGGTAACTCCTTCATTGCTTGATTGATTGAATCTTTTTTTGATAAGTCTACCTGTACAAATTTTTCAATACCTTTTACATCACATGCATTCCAATCAAGTGCATATACTTTTGCCCCTAAATCCACCAATATTTCTGCTGTCGCTTTTCCCATTCCAGAACTAGCTCCTGTAACAATAACAACTTTTTCTTGATAACCAAAATAATCTTTCATATAATCATTCCTCCATAATTTCATTATATTTTAAAATATATTTTTCACAAATAAATATGAACATATTTAGACAATGTGTAAGGATTATGTTATAAAAAAAGAGAGGTGATTTTTTATGAATAAAGCTATCAAAACAAAAAATCAAATATCGCAAGCACTTATTGAATTGTTAAACAACAAACCACTTGATTTAATTACAATAAAAGAACTTGCTAAAAAAGCTGAAATTAGTCGTACTGCTTTTTATAACAATTTCAATAATCTAGATGATGTTCTTAAATATATTTACCAAAGAGCACATAAACAGATTTTTAAAGAAAAATACTCTCAATTAGAATATGTCTATAGTGATGAACATATCCTAGACATGATTTCTTTCTTTGATAAAAATAGTAAATTATTACTTGTTCTTATAAAATGGAATCTTATAGAACTTATTGCAAAATATAATACAGAAATCGTACTCAGTTATACACAGCACTATAAAAATAAATTTATACGCGAACATGCTTTTTATTTTATTAGTTATTATCACGGTTCTTTGTTTAATATTTGTACCTATTGGATTACAAATGGTAAACAAGAATCTATAGAAACTCTTTTTAAAATAATTAAAGAATTTGAAAAAATAAAATTTATACAAAAAGCAACCTAAAATAAGTAAACTACGATTTTATACTTATTACAGATTGCCAAACACTCATACTTTATTATTGAATTGGTAGTTCATAAGTCACTTTATTTCCAAAATAATCCAAATCAACAACAAGTTTAATTTTAGAACTTTGTTGCTTTAAACCATAAGCTTCTTCTCCTTCGCTTTTGGTCCCGATGGGTGCCGTTTGAGGATACGTATTAATAGATGCTGGGTAGGTTTCACAAACATTTCCACCCTCATCAATTACTTTAAAATTAACGCTTGAAAAATAAACATCTTCTTCACTTGCTATATTTTCATAAGAATAATGAATGATAATGACTTGTTCTGGTTGGCTATCCGCAAATTCATTACGATCACTTGTATTGCTTACTGAATTTACAGTGAAATGAACACGTTCTTGACCATCTTTTTTATATGTTATTGTTTCTCCAACACCATAGATTTTTTCTTCTGTCTTTGTCTGGTTATTTGTTTCTTTTCCTTCTTCACTACTGCAGGCACATAAAGCAAACGATGTTAATAAAACCAGACAGATACTTAATATCTTTTTCATCTTAATAACCTCTCTTCCTTAGTTTAACAAATGATACAATCGCAAGTCCCATATTAATAAGACACCAACCAGCCCAAATATTTAAATCGCTATAGCTTCCTGCCATGCTAAAGCCTAAGAAAGCTCCTAAACCAAATAAAATACCTAAAGCAATATTCCCTGTAGTTTTTTCGCTATTTCTTACGACAATTGAAACAATCCCCCCTGAAAGCATAAAGATAGAAACAAATAAGCCAGCACTTCCCCCTACTTCTCCATTTGAGGAAAGTGTATTTGCAGTTCCAACAAGCATTGATTGAAAAAAGACAATCACACTAAAAATAATTGATAAAATTCCTGCTACTAATTTCCAAATTTTCATATTTTCCCTTCCTTTCTTTAGAAGCCTATTTCTCTAATTTTTCTATTTTTTCATACAAGATACATAATTCATTAATTCCTAGTTGCAAATCATTTAAAATCGTAAACATCTGTGATTCAACTCCTGTGAGTTCATCCATTTCATTTAAGATTTTTAAATGATCTTTGATACCTTTAAATAAAGATGCTAAATAAAGAATTTTTCCTGATATATCTTTTTCTTGATAATCTTCTATATCCATAACTTTCCTCCTTTATAAGAAATAGACTACAAAAGAATTTTAACGAAAAAAGTATAAAAAAAGGTGCCCCGTGAGGGCACATTACTTAAATAATGCGATAAAAAATGTGCCAACCAAAAGAACACCCAACATTAAAACAAACCAAGAAACAATAGTTGATATTACTTTAATCAATGTTTTTTGTCCTTTATAATAAGGCAAATAATCTCTTAATGATAAATAATTCGTTGATAAAACAAGTGTAATCACAAACCATAAAATCAAAATCATACGATAAACAAAATAATCTAACACAGTAGCTTGTCCTTCTATCTTAAAAGTGGAAACAAGTTCAATCGCTAAACCATATCCCATTACTGCAAGAATCATTTTCCATATCTTATGACTACGAAAACCAGGTAAGCAATAATTTTGTTCTTTTCTTTCAATAAGTTTATTTTGATAAAATAATTGATCTAAACGTCGTATAATTTCTTGCATATCTTGATAGCGTTTATGAGGATCGATTGAAATCATCTTATCAATAACATTTTTTTCAAAACCATGATAATTACATTCTCGAGGAAGATTATTAGTGAGTAAAACATGATATAAAACACCTAAAGAATAAATATCACTTCGTGCATCCGTTTGGTAGAAACCAAACTGTTCAGGTGCAGCATAACCTTGACTTCCTAAAACCGTAGTATCTCTTTTTTGATTTTCATGATAATTTCGTGCAATGTCGAAATCAAAAAGATAGACGTGCTTTCCATCATAAAAAATATTTTCTGGTTTAATGTCACGATGAATGATTGGTGGTGTTTGTTTATGTAACACATCTAAAATAACACATAATTGTCTTGTAATTTGATAGGCTTCTTCATGTGAAAAACACCTTTCTTTTAAACAATCCTCAAGTGTATTACAAGAAATATATTCTTCAATAATTTCTAATTCTTCTTCATTTTCTTTTAAAGAATAAATGTGAGGTATTCCTTGAAGATCTAATTCTTTTAAAGTTTTCCAAACCTCTTTATTATATGCTTTTAGTTCTTTTTTAATATAAATCGTTCTTTTATCAAGTTCTCTTACTAATGTAATTCTTTTTTGTGGTGTTTCTTTAATTACTTCCAATTCTAAAACTGTCATATCTTGTCTCTCCGTAAAATATAGTATATCATATTTTTAGGTGATGATATGATTTTAACAGAAGAAATAGAAAACTCTTTAAAAAATGAAGCAGAAATTGATGATCTTTTAAAACAAATTCATGATATGGATTTTTCTGAATATATCCATCATTTATTTGAAAAATACCATTTAAAAGAAGCCGATATTATACGAAAATCAGGATTAGAAAGAACATATGCTTATAAAATTATTCGTGGTGAAAAAGGAAAAAATGCAAAGGATAAAATCTATCGCTTAGCGCTTGCTATGAATTTAACCCAAAAAGAAACAAATCATTTATTATCTTTAAATAATGCAGGTGACTTATATCCACATAATGCCAGAGATCTTATTCTATTAAATGGCTTGTTAAAAAAACAAACCGTAGAAGAAGTCAACATTGAACTTTATAATCATGATTTAGAGCCTTTAAAAGACTAATAGGATTCCTAATGGAATCCTATTTTTTATTTATTAAACGCCTCATTAAGCTTATAAACAATTGTCTTTCCATCGTTTTTATGGATTGTTATTTCAATAAAATCTTGTCTTTGATTAATATCTATATTCTTTTTTGTTAAAGGTTTTCCTGCATTATCAATATCAATATCTATCACATCAATTCTATTACTCAATCTTATTTCTAGATGATTCTTTTCAAAAAATACTGGTTCTCCTCTTTCAAAAATAACAATAGAATCACGATTACTTATTTTCTTTTTTAAAATAAGATGCTCTTGTTTATCAAATTGATGAAAAATCGAAAAATAGGAACCATTATAAATACGGGTAAAAATCATTGTAGAAACAATACAAAATATCATAAATGTTTCCACACCAAAAATAAATAACTTTACTTTATATTTCATAGCTACTCCTTTTGTATTATAGACCTGATTGTCATCGTTGGATGATTCCTCATATAAATTGATGGAATATACCTTTTCCATTTAACATTTACATCTTGAGTATTATTAAAATCAAGATTTTCACTTGCATAACATACTGTTGAATAGCTATATGTTTCTAAATTATTAAAGGTAATATCTACACGGATATGTCTATCAAACAATGATAAACTCCATTTTTCATATATTTGTACCTTTGCTTTTGATGTTGCATCCCTATTTTCATAAAGTAATACGTCTTCAGGTTCATCATGAATTATTAAATCCCAAATAGTATTATTAGAAAAATAATTCATTACTATAAATAAAGAAACGATGCCAATCATAAGCGTTTCAGTAATCACAAGTTTCTTTAAAAGATACTTTCCCATTTTCTTCCCTTCTTTAAAAAATGAATGAAACTTCGTTAGAAATTTTATTCATTTAGTTAATCACTTACTTGAGATAAATATAAATCTAATGGTGCTTTTGTATGTTCAACAACATAACCACTACCACCACGATTTTTGACATCTTCCACAACAGTTGTCATTAAAATAGGTTGTTTTTCATCTGTCGTCATGATTGTAAACCAACCAAGTTCTGTTCCTGTTGTATCACTTTGACTTTGTTTAATTTCTGCCGTTCCTGTTTTTCCTGCAAGAATGACATGATCATGATAGATGGCATGTCCTGTTCCATTTTCATCCACAATGACATTAATAAGATCTTCTTTTATTGTTTTTGTTGTCTCTTTTGAAAAAACATTTTTAATCCATGTTTTTGTTTGTCCTTGAACTATATGTGGCTGATAGATTGATCCATTATTAACAAAAGCACTATAGATACTTGCAAGTTGAAGTGGATTCATCAAAATTTGTCCTTGTCCATAACCACTATCTGCAATTAATTGATCACTTACTTTTTGATTTTTATTGATATACTGACTTTTATTTAAAGCAAGTTCAAAAGGAATCTTTTCAACAATCTTTAAGTTTTTATAATACTTAAATAAATTATCTTTTCCTATATTTAACGCACTTCTTGCAAAATAAACATTATCAGAATACGTGATTGCATTCTTTAAATTATTAGGTGAAGGAGCATGTAATGTTGTTACATAATAATTACCCCAGCTTGAATCCTTTTGCCATTTATCCTTAGCCACTAAATCTTTATCAGGATCAATGGCTTTTGTTTCTAACCCAATAGCTGCCGTAATAGGTTTCATGGATGACCCCGGTGTATAGGTTTGTTTATAACGACTCATCAATGGTTGGTTGACATCATTATTTAAAGCATTCCATTTATCTGTTGAAAGTCCTAAAACAAAATCATTGTTTGAATAGGATGGTGTTGATACAAGTGCTAAAACTTCTCCTGTTTTTGGATTGAGAGCAACAGATGCACTTTTATCATTTTGATACTCATTATAAAGACTTTGTTGTAAATCAATATCGATTGTGAGTGTAATATCTTGTGGACTCATTTTAACTTCTTTATGACAAAGTTCTTTAATAACTTTATCATTTTTATCAACCAGATCAATTTTACCAGATGTGATTCCTCTTAGCTTTTCTTCATAGGCTGCTTCAATTCCACTTCTTCCAATGACTGAAGTCGAATTATAGCCTTCATTTTTATGTTTTTTTAAATCTTCAGCATTAACATTTTGAACATAGCCTACGATATGTGAAGCCACTTTATCGTAAGGATACGTACGAATACTCACTGTCGAAATTTTAACGCCGTTGATACCTAAAATATTCTTATTGATTAAATCGTTTTTAGTTGCTTCAGAAACAGTTTTGATAGGTACAAAAGAATCATCATTAATCCAAGATGCACTCATTTTCTTTTGAAGGGTTTCAACATCTGTTTCTAAATACTGTGCAATTTGTCCATAATCATTTTCACCATTTAGTTTTCCTTTTACAAGTCCAACAGAATAACCTTTTCCATCTTCAGCAAGAACTTTTCCATTTCTATCTAAAATGCGTCCTCTTTTTTCAGGATTATATGTTGTTATTTTTATTTTGCACCCATCAGTGTAACCATCCATAATCAGTTCTTTATTAAATTGGATTTGTTCATTTTTGACCCCTACTTTATTTCGATAAGTAATTCTTCCTGCAAGGGTATCAATATAGATTAAATATTCAATGACATTATCTTGTTCATCTAAGATTTTTATTTGAATATTTTTTGCATCGATTTCTTCATAAAATTCTTTATATTTTTCAACAAAGTATTTTTGTGTAGGTGTATACACTGTTTTGGAATTTAACATTTGATACATTTGTTTATAATCTTTCTTTTTTAAAAGTTCAAAATACTCTGTAACAACTTGTTCATTACTTTTCCCTTGATTAAACACAAAAAACACAGAAACCATCAGTAAAACACAGGCACTTATTCCAATGATCCATTTCTTTTTATCTTTCATTTCTACTGTCCTCCTACAGAATATGCATAATCTTCATTTGTTGAAACGTCTTTTTCAATAACAGGATCACACTTTACTAAACCAATATCCCCTGGTACACGATAACCAACAAAGGCTACCAAATAACAATCCTTTCCCTTTTTTATACGATAATGATATGTAATATCCATGGTTTCTGTTTCACCTAAATAGGTAATTGTCGATGTATAGGTCATTTCAACATAGAAATCATTAATATCTCCCGCTAAAACTTTGATTTGTTTAATTTGCCCCGTTTCTTGTGCTTCATCCTGTTTAAATAATTTTAAAGAATGAAAATAAGCATCTCTTGTCACAACATAAAAGTCATTGGATGATGAAGGAACTTTGAAAAGAGATTCTCTATCATCAAAATCAGGTAATGTTGAGTCTTTTTTCAAATAAGCAACCATTTTATTAACAAGCTCTTTAGCTTGTTTTCGATAGTCATTATCAATTTCTTCTTGTTCTTTTTTATCTTCTTTATAGGTCCCACAATAAAGAGTTACACTTGAATCTTTTTGAAGATTATAAATTTGAATTGTTCCATTTTTATCTAAAAGATTATCCTCATTTAAAATACAGTTTTCATCTAAGGCAATAATATATTGAGCTTCTTCATCTTTAGATAAAGTTAAAGCAATCGTCCCATTTTGTTTTGTTTCATCTGCGTCAAAATATTGCGTTTTATTTTTTATTTTTAAAGTTAATTGTCCTGCATTTTCTTTAAGATACGTTTTTGTTTCACCGTTATTTTTATTAAACCATTCCCCTTGCAATGTAGGAAAAATATTAAAATATGAAATTCCATCACCGCGATCACCAAAAGTAGATACATACACTTTCTTTTGATTTTCTTCGTTATTATAAGTAAAAACATAGCAATCATTCGTAAGCCATTTTCCATGATAACCTTTTATTTCTGTAGAAACAGTATCACTTTTTCTAGCAAAGCATAAATAAGTATAATGGTAAATGTCTAAACGGTGGTCATTATCATCATATTTTAAAACAGCTCTGTTTTTTAAATTTGAAGAAAAAGATGAAATTTCTTCATCTTTTTGAAAATACTGGAATCCAAAAATAGAAATTACAACAAATACTAAACAGCCTATTAAAGCATATTGAATCTTAATCTTCTTTTTCTTAATTAAACAATAATTAATGAAAAAACAACATAAAATAATGAGATTAAATATAATTTGATTCATTGAATGAATATATTCAAATTCAAATCGTTTTAAAATAACTAAATAACCAAGTTGTAAGACCAATAATGAACAACCTATAACACTGGTAAATAAAGAAATTAAAAATGAACTCTTCTTGATCTTTGTTTCTTTTATATCATTTTCTAATTGATCTAAATCATTAAGATCAACGAATAAAATCTTTTGATCTTTCTTTAAAAGTATAAAATCTTTATAATTGATTCTTTTAAATTGTGGAAAACTATAAAAGATTTCTTCTTCATCTTCTTGATAGATCATTCCATTATCTTTAAATGTATAAAAGACTTCACGTTCTTTAAAAGTGTTGCTTTTAAAAAAGATTTGTATAAAAGGAAATAATATGAGAATAATTCCTAAAACAATAAAACTTTTACCAAGAATATCTACATAATGATGAATATATTGTTGCAGTGGTAAAAAAGCAAAACCCCCTAAAATAAACATAATTCCTATAAAATTGAATAGCCAATAAGCCTTACTTTCAAAATAATGATCTCTCAAATATTTTTTATAATATTTCTTTTTTATTAAAAAGTTTTTCTCATATAGAATATTTTGAACTTTATTTTCTTTTCCCTTCAATAAATCATCAACACTTATATCAAGAACACTTGCAAGATCAACAAGAATCGAAATATCAGGTAACCCTGCCCCGGTTTCCCATTTAGAAATTGTCTTATTAGAAACAGATAATCTTTCTGCCAGTTCCCCTTGGGTCATTCCTTTTTCTTTTCTTCTCTTTGCAATTACTTTTCCAATTTTTTTACTATCCATATAAACAACTCCCTTACACCTATCATACTAAAAACTTTCTTTAAAAGATACAACATTTCATCTAGAGAATATGTCTACGAAGCGTGGAATTCCTTGATATTATGTGCTTTTTTTAAAATTGATTAAAAAAAGAATTTTATATTTTTTCATCTATTCCTCATTTCTTAAAGGTTTTCTTTTATCTCTTATATAAATTTTAGCATGTGCTAAACACATAAAACAAATCATATAAAACTGTGGATTGTTTGAAAACATTGTTAAAATTCGATCAAAACCATAAACTAACAAATCAAAAAGAAGAATCATTAATAACAAAATTGTATTTCTTTTTATATTAATTGAGATTTTTTTTCTTCGCATGTAGGCCTGTAATGTTACATAAAGTAAACATAAAGTTGAATAAAAATTAAACAAAATCACTAAAAAAGTATAAACTCCAGCCCCTTTTTCTGTGCATCCATAAATTGTCCAAAGTCTATAACCGATATAAAGACAAGCTTCTAAAGCATAATATAGATATATCAAATAAAGATCTATTTTTTTCCTTATCATAACCTCTCTGAGGATATATTATAAATTATACTTGTGTAAATCTTGTGAAAAACGAACTATACAGACTGATTGTTCTTAATGGAATCAAAAAAATATAATAAGATATTAAAAGCTCGTACAAAACGAGCTTTATAAGACTATCTTTTGTTTTCCCATTTAATGTTTACATCTTTACCATGATGTGCTAGACCTATATAGATGACTTTTCCTTTTAATTCATAACCATATTTATTATCTTTGATTTGTTGAATAGCTTTGTTAGATAACTCATCTAATGCTTTTTTCAAGTTCCTTTAGTAGCTATAGTAAAAAAACAGATTTCTAATATTTGTGAAATCTGTTTTTATTTATACTATTTTAATTTCATGTCAGAACCATTTGAATAATATAATCATCATACTCTTTTTACTAATTTTTTAGAAGCAGCCACCATAATTATTGTTCCAAAAAATAAACATCCAACTCCTAAATAATAAAATATTTCTTTAGAAAAGATACCTTCTAAAATAAGACCTAAAGAAAAAATAATTTGTCCCAAACAATTACTCTTACAATAATCTCTAACAGATTCATTTGTATACTTCTTGTTCATTCCTTTTGTTAGAAACGAGTTCCCATTTGCTATTAAAAGAGCTATAATCATTAAAACCACGCCAAGTCCTGTAATAATGCCTACTCTTACAATCTCTGCAAAATTATTCATAATATTTTTCCTCCTTTTTGAACCTTTTCTATTTACTTAATTATATCATAGTAAAGAAAAAACTTAACGATTTCTCGTTAAGCTTCTAAATATTTGATAACTTTATACATTGGCATTCCAATGACATTTTCTAAATCCCCATCAATCTTTTCTACAAACTTCGAAGCAATGCCTTGGATTGCATAAGCACCCGCTTTGCCTTGCCATTCATTTGTATCAAGATAATCTTCAATTTCTTGATTAGATAATTCTTTAAATGTAACAGTTGTCGCATCTGTAAATGTTGTGATTTGTTGATCTTTAATAACACATACTGCCGTAATAACAACTTGTTTATTATTTGATAACATATTAAGCATTCTTTTAGCGTCTTCTCGATCTTTTGGTTTTCCTAACATTTCATCTTGAAAGGTTACCATGGTATCTGCTGAAATGATAATATTATTTGGATATTTTATTTGAAGTGGTTTAGCTTTTTGTAAAGCAATGTTTTCTAGTCTTTTAAAAAGTGTTAAACTTTCGTCTAACACTTCTTCTGTTTCTACAAAATCTACTGTATAGTCTATTCCATATTTATCGAAAAGTTCTTTTCTTCTTGGAGAACTACTTGCAAGTATGATTTTATTTTTCATTTTTTTCAATTTTTTCTTCTTTTTTAACTGGTTTTGGAAGTAATGCTTTTCTAGAAACATTAACTTTACCTTTTTCATCAACTTTAGTAACTTTTACTTTGATGACATCTCCTGCCTTACATACATCTTGCATTTTGCTTGTTCTTTCATAAGACCAATCAGAAATATGTAAGAATCCATCTGTACCTTCAAATAAAGTAACGAATGCATAGTTATCATTTACACGTGCGATTGTTCCATCATAGATTTCACCAACTTCAGCTTTTTTAACAATTCTTTCAATTAAAGAAACAGCTGTGTCGATGGCTTCTTGATCACTATGGTAGATAACCACTGTACCGTCTTGATCAATATCAATTTTAACATCATTTGATTTTTCAATGATTTCATTAATTGTTTCTCCACCACGTCCAATAACATCTCTAATTTGTTCTGGATCAATATGCATAACATGCATTTTTGGTGCGTATTTAGATAAATGATCACGTGGTGCAGGAATTGCTCCTAACATACAATCCATGATTTGAGCACGTCCTACTTTTGCTTGTGCTAAAGCTTCTTGTAAGATTTCTTTTGTAATACCGTCAATTTTGATATCCATTTGTAAAGCACAAATACCGTTTTTAGTACCAGCTACTTTGAAATCCATATCTCCTAAGTGGTCTTCCATACCTTGGATATCAGTTAAGATTGTATAATCGTCACCTTTTTTAACAAGTCCCATCGCAACTCCAGAAACTGGATTTGAAATTGGTACACCAGCAGTCATTAAAGCCATTGATGAAGCACAAATAGATGCTTGTGAACTTGATCCATTTGATTCTAAGACTTCAGAAACAACACGAATTGTATATGGGAAATCTTTTTCACTTGGGATAACTTGTGCTAAAGCTCTTTCTCCTAAAGCACCATGTCCAATTTCACGACGTCCTGGAGCACCCATTCTTCCTGTTTCACCAACTGAATATGGTGGGAAGTTATAATGATGCATAAAACGTTTTTGATCTTCTAATCCTAAACCATCGATTTTTTGAACTTCTCCCATAGCTCCTAATGTACATACAGATAAAACTTGTGTTTCACCTCTTGTAAATAAAGCAGAACCATGAACTCTTGGCAATAAATCAACTTGTGCATTTAATGGACGTACTTCGTCAATTTTACGACCATCTGGTCTAATTTTTTCTTCAGTAATTAAACGTCTTACTTCATTTTTTTCTAAGTCATGTAAGATGATTCCAACTTGTTTCATGACAGATTCTTTTGTTTCTTCATCTGCATATTCTTTTTCATCATATTGTGCAGTTACACGATCCATGATTTCATCAATGGCAGCATATCTTTCAAGTTTTCCTGGAATAGATACAGCAGCAACCATTTCATCATTACATAAATCTGTAATTTCTTGAACTAAAGCTTCATCTAATTCAAATAATGGAATTTCGATTTTTTCTTTACCACATGCTTCAACCACTTTTTCTTCAAAAGCAATTAATTCTTTAATTGCTTCATGTCCAAACATTAAAGCATTTAACATTGTATCTTCATCAACTTCTTTAGCATCAGCTTCAACCATGTTGATAGCATCTTTTGTTCCTGCTACTTCTAAGTTGATTAAACTTCTTTCCATTTCTTCAGGACCAGCATTGATTGTAAATTCACCATCAATTAAACCAACATTAACACCAGCGATTGGCCCATTGAAAGGAATATCAGAAACGCATAATGCTAGAGAAGCCCCTAACATTGCGGCCATTTCTGGAGAAGCTTGTTGATCTACCGATAACACAGTATTAACAACTTGCACTTCATTTCTAAATCCATCTGCAAATAATGGACGAATTGGTCTATCAATCATTCTTGCAGTTAAAGTTCCATGTTCACTTGGACGTCCTTCTCTTTTTAAGAATCCTCCTGGAATTTTACCCACAGAATATAATTTTTCTTCATATGTAACTGTTAGTGGAAAGAAATCTACACTTTTTGGTTCTTTTCCAGCAACAGCTGTTGATAAGATGACTGTATCATCATATCTTACTAAAACACTACCGTTAGCTTGTTTTGCTAACTCTCCTACTTCTACTGTCAGATTTTTCCCGTAAAAATCTGTACTAAACACTTGTTTACTCATTTTTTCACCTCTTAATTTTCTGCATTATTATAGCATATTAAAAATGTTTTTAAAAACATTTTATGTTATTCATGGTAAATAAATGATATAATAGTGAACGAGGTGATTTTTATGAACGAAAACGAATTAAAAAGTATTGAAAGATATTTTAATAAATTCAATGAAGATGCTGCTTCTTTCAATGAATTTGAAGCCAATGACTTTATTAAATTATTAAAAAACAACAACAGAAATGATGATGCGATTGAAGTAGGAAGTACATTTTTACAAATGGCTCCATCTTTAAAAGGATATATTAATCAATATGGATATGCTTTATACAATAAGTTTATTAATATTGATGATGAAAAAATCAAAGAAAAAGAAAATCTCTTCTTTGATATTCTAGAAGACATTTTAAATATCTGTAAACAAGAAAAATACTCTCCAGTTGAACCAGCAATCAACAGAGCTATCAAATATGCTTTAAGCCAAACACCAATCAATTATGATTTAATGATTAAAATGCTTAATAAATTAGATATTAAATTATTATCTGATAAACCTTTTGTTAATAAAGAGGGTAAAGAATTTGAATCATTTAAAGAAAGATACTTTAGATTAAAAGTACGTGCTTTATTTGAAACAAAACAATATAAAGCCTGTGTTGAATGTGCAAACCAAGCATTAGCAACACCACTCAAATGGCATTATAATGCTTTACAATGGATTAAATATTATAGAGGTTGTGCTTTATTAGAATTAAAAGAATACGATGAAGCTAACAGAGAATTTATTTCTTTACATAATCGTATTAAAGGTGTTAACTTCTATGAAGTTTTATATAAAACAAATGTTACTGTAGGTAAAACAAAAGAAGCAAATGCTTATTTACTTTATGAATTCTTTGAAAAAGGATATAGCTTTGAACAACTTCCTTTATATCAAAGATTAAATGAAGCTGTTGAAAATAATGGTAATGAATTATTAATTAAAGTTGTTCATTCTTTTGTAAAAACTTTATGTGATGAAAATCAAAAAGAATGTCCACTTACAATTGATGAAAAATATCAAGGTAAAGATTCAAGCACACTTTATGATGAAATGTATGATTTAATCATGTCTCACCTTGATAGTTTAGTAGTTCGTAAATCAGGTAAAGTTGTTTACTATAATGAACAAAATCAATTTGGCAACATCTCTGTTTATGATCATGATCCAATTTTCTTTAGACAAGCAGATTTTGCTTATGATGAAGAAGTTGAAAGAAATGAACGTGTCAACTATACAGTCTTACCTACTTACGATACTAAAAAACAACGTCTTACAGAAAAAGCTATCTTAATTACAATTGATGATAGTGATTATGACTTTATCAATAGATAAGCCTATACCAAACAAAAAGACCTTCATATTGTACTATGGAGGTCTTTTATGTTATCAAATATTCAACTTTTTTTACTTGCTTTTCTTCTTTCTTTTTTTAATTGGTTAATGACTTTTTTAGGTTCAAGCCTGGTTTATTTTGTAAAAAACAAAAGTCAAAAACTGATCAGCAGTGCTTTAGGTTTAGCAGCTGGAATTATGATTGCAGCTACCTTCTTTTCCTTATTGCTTCCAGCAATCAATCAAGTCCAAGATCATTTTTTTCTTCTCTTTTTAATCCCTATTATCTTTTTTATTGGAGGACTTTTTTTAAGACTGTGCGATAAGTTTTTACCTCACGAACACATTATTTCTCATCAAAAAGAAGGTCCTCAAAATAAACTTTCTAAAAACAAGCTTCTTTTACTCGCTATGACACTTCACAATATTCCCGAAGGTTTAGCAGTCGGCATTGCCATTGCAGGTGTTAAAAGTAATTTATTACCTGCACTTATTTTATCTATTGGGATTGGTATTCAAAATTTTCCTGAAGGAACAGCAATTTCTTTACCTTTACATGAAAGTGGCTTATCTCGTTTTAAAGCCATGATGTATGGACAGTTTTCTGCCCTTGTAGAAATACCAAGTGCCCTGTTTGGTTTTCTCTTTGCCCAAGTTTTTAGTAGCATTCTTCCTTTTGCTTTAAGCTTTGCTGCCGGAGCCATGATGTTTGTTTGTATTGAAGAACTTATTCCTGAAGCCAATGCATTAAAAGAAATCGATGTAGGTACAATGAGTTTTATGGTAGGCTTTATGATTATGATGATGTTGGATGTTCTTCTTGGCTGATTATTTTTTTATGACATATAAACCATTTTTTTCTAAGATACAATAAAGCACATCTTCTATATGAGAAATGTGTTTTTTCTTTAGTTCATTTTTTAGCCACGACACATCTTTATTTAAAAGCTGTAAAGCTTCTTCATTGATTGTACCATCACTAATTAAAGCATCTGGTAAATGGGTTTGGCTATCTTGTTTTGTAATGACTGAAAGTGATCCATTGGTTTCTAATACCGCGAAATCAACTTTAGATACACTATCAATATCACTTACCCTTAAATGATGACAAAGATCATCAATGCTATATCTCAGTTTTTTCATGTTTTGATATTGAATTTTTCCTTTATAAATAATATAACAAGGTCTTCCTTCAAAAAAATCTCTTAGTTTTTTAGAACGCATAGTAATAAATGATTCAACGCGATCTAAAACAATAAGTGTAATTGTCGCAATAACACTTTCTATCACAGATAATTCTTGACTTTCTAAAGACATAGTTGTGATTTCTGCAATAACCAAAAAAACAACAAAGTCAAAGACATTAAGTTGACTAAATTCTTTTTTACCAAAAAGTCTTAATAAGATTGTGAGATAGACATAAAGGAAAACACTGATAATAAAGACTTTAAACATATTTTCTCCGTTCTACTTACTTTGTTTTTTCATATTCTTTAATAGGAGGTTTCTATGAAAAAAATAATGATGCCTTATTTATTGGCTTATTTCTTTTTATTTGTAAGTTATTTTTTAGTTAGTTTTATTATGGCTGTTTTACTTTCCTTTATGCATGTTTCATCTTTTGTTTATAACATTCTTTTAATTATAATGAATTATTTTTTGTTAAGTGTTTTTACTTTGTTTTTCTTTAAAAATGTAAAAGAAAAACCATGGATCCATGGCCTTATTTTCCCTTTTATTTATTTAATCATACAAATCATTTTTCATTTTCAAGAATTCAAATTTACATTATTATTAAAACCACTTTGGCTTTTAATTCTTTATTTTCTACTTTTATATATAAAGAAAAAACAACAATAAATGTTGTTTTCTATACAGTAAATTCAATATCAACGATTTTAACATCGTATGCTTCAGCAACCCCTACTGTCACGATTTCATTGACACCATGACCGATAAGTGCTTTTGCTAGTGGAGATTCATTTGAAATTTTACCATTGACTGGATCAGTTTCAAAAGAACCAACAATTGTATATTTTTCTTCTTCAGGATTATCTAAAGATAAATCTAAAATTGTAACTGTTGTCCCTGGTTTAACAACATTTAAATCCATTTGTTCTTCAGAAATGATTTCAGCATTTTGAAGCATGTATTCAATTTCTTTGATTCTTTGTTCAATTTGAGCTTGTTTATCTCTAGCTGCATCATAATCAGCATTTTCTGATAAGTCACCTTGAGAACGAGCTAATTGTAATTCTTCAATGACTCTAGGTCTTTCAACATTAATTAAATTATCTCTTTCTTCTTCAAGTTTTTCTACACCAGATTTCGTAAGTAATACTTTATCTTTATCCATTTTAAGTCACCTCGTAATCAATAATATAGCATATTCATCTCTAAATATCTAGTCCTATTTTATGAATCATAAGCATATTTATTCAAATCATTTTGAATAAAAGCCCATGCAATGATATTCCATCCTAAAATTCCTAAAATCAAATAAACAAGAGAGCGATAATTATCACTGATTATTCCTCTTTCCAGTTGAAACTCATTAATTCTTTCACCTGCTTTATAAAGCCAATAAAGTTCATAAAAACCTAAAGTTATAATTGTCAAAACAAGAACTTTAAATCCTGATGGTTGTTCTTGATGAGTTAAAGTATTAATGTCATTAGCAAGTGAGTAAAGCCAATAAAGTCCATAAATACCAAAAGTTACAATTGATAAAATAATGGCTATTGGAATGCTTCTTGAATAAATAGGAGCTTGATCATACGTATATTCTTCCTTATAAATTTTTTCTCCACAATAAGGACAATAACGTGCTCCCTCTTCTATTTGTTGACCACACCTTGTACAATACATAATTATTCCTTTGTATCAATAACACTGGATATTTTAGTAATTAACAAATCAACTGCAACTGTATTATTTCCCCCTTCAGGAATAATAATATGCGCGTATTTCTTTGAAGGTTCAACAAATTGTTCATGCATTGGTCTTACTGTTTCTAAATATTGGTTACAAACAGAATCTAAAGAACGTCCTCTTTCTTCAATATCACGTTTTAAACGACGAATAAAACGAATATCCGCATCTGTATCAACGAATACAAGAATATCACACATTTCTCTGATTTTTTCATCATAAAGAACAAATAATCCTTCAAGAATATAAACATCTCTTGGGGTAATTGTTTCTACTACATCACTTCTTGTATGCATTGTATAATCATAAGTTGGTTTAGAAATTGATTTACCTTCTTTAAGTTGCTTTAATTGTTCTACAAGTAAGTCATTATCAAAGGCAAAAGGATGATCGTAGTTTGTTTTAACTCTTTCTTCAAAAGAAAGATGACTTTGATCTTTATAATAATCATCTTGTTTGATAATACATGTTGTATGACTTCCTTTAAAAAATTCATACACTTGTCTAGAAATAGATGTCTTACCCGAAGCACTTCCTCCAGCAATACCAATAATAATACTATTTTTCATTTGTTAAAACCTTCCTTCCCATATCAAATTCAGACAATGGTTGCTCACATTTTAAATAAAGAATTTCCATTGGATGATTTGCTACTTCTACTGCTTCTCTATCTTCATTATATATTTCTTTTACTTGAATTAAAATATTTTCATGGTGTGGTGAGAAAAATTCAATTGTATCTCCCACTTTAAAATAGTTTCTTTGTTCAATCATCGCTTCTTGTTTTGAAGTATCATAATGAAGAACGCGCGCACAGAAATCTTGTGTTGGATGTTCATCTCTTTGATTATAAAGTTGATATTGGCTGTTTGGAAAATCTTTAAAGAATCCTGTACATAAAGCACGATTCGCTGCTTTTTCAATTTCCTTACGATAACCTTCTTTATTAAAGTGATCTGGATCAGCACAATAAGTATCAATCAATTTACGGTAAGTTGAAACAACAGTAGCAATATAATGAAGAGATTTCATTCTTCCTTCGATTTTAAAAGAATCAACTCCTAATTCAATAAGCTTAGGCAATTCATCAACGAGTGACATATCTTTACTTGACATACTAAACGGTACAATTTCATCATGATTCAATTGTTGATCCTTTTCAAAAATATCATAATACCAACGGCATGATTGCGAACATCCTCCACGATTGGCATCACGTCTAGAAAAGTAATTAGAAAGCATACATCTTCCTGAATAATGGATACACATGGCTCCATGAATAAAATATTCTAAATCAATATCCACTTTTTCTCTAACTTCTTTTAAATCTTGATAATCCACTTCTCTAGCAAAAACGACACGATCAACTCCTAAATTTTCATAGAAACGAATCGCACTGGTATTCATGGTTGAAAGTTGTGTAGAAACATGAACTTCTAATTTTAAGTTTAATTTTTTAGCCAGTGACATGATATAAGGATCCGCTACAATAATGGCATCAACCCCAATTTCATCTAATTTTAAAAGATAATCTTCTAACCCTTCTAAATTATCTTCATGTAAAATAATATTACATGTCACATGAATTGCCGCATGATGTGCATGCGCAAATTCAACAGCTTCTTTAATATCATCTAAAGAAAAATTAGAAGCACTTGAACGCAAAGAAAACTCTTTACCCCCAATAAACACTGCATCTGCACCATAGAGGATAGCCACTTTTAGTTTTTCTAAGTTTCCTGCTGGCGCTAATAATTCAGGCTTTTTAACAATGATTCTTTTTCCATTAATAATTTGACTAACTTCTCTCATTTTCTTCTCTCTTTCTTACATCGGCAATTTTATAAACCGTCGAATCAAATAAAAAACTATGATAATAATGAATATTTGGTGTTAAACGATAGAGTAATTGCATCAATTCAAGGGATTCTTTGTTGTACGTATTGTTTGAAATGGCATCTAAGCCTTGTTTATAAAGATGAACGATTTCTAATAAATTTGTTTCACTAATATATTGTCCATCAATTAATAAATAATCAAAATCTAAGAATTGATTTAAAACGTCAAGGGCACACATTTGATTGGTTGACGTAATATGTGTTCCATAAAAGTCTTCATAAATATGACAATTTTCATCGACTCCATTGGCCTTAATTTCTATTTGAGCTTCTTTATCTACAGGAAAATCTAAATGTGTAAATTCTTTATAATTTGATAATAATTTTCTTTTTGAATAAGCCATATATTCAACACCATGAATTTGTACCATGGTTTTTATAGAGCTTTTTTGTTCAATCATTTGTTTTTCTTTTAAAGGAATTTCTCGTGCTAAAAAAGCTCCGTCTATTCCTTGTTCTTTTAAAACAGCTAAAGTTTGATGATTGGTATTTAAAGTTTCTGGATCATATATTTTTTCAAATGCATATTTTTCTTCATTACAGATTTGTAGAACGGCAAAATCTTGGAAAATAATTCCCTCTATTTGACATTCATATAACTTTCTTAAATGTTTTTTTAAATCTTCTAGATATTTTTGTTCTACTAAAGCATTAACAAGTACAAATAATTTGATATTTGGATATTTTTTTTTGATTTCTACAATTTGTTTATAATCAAGCGTCAAAGCTTGACGACAAGAAAATTGTGTTGTTCCTACAATAAAATGTTCAACACCCAAATCAAGATAATCATAAAGATAAGATAAACTATTTATATTAACAATTAAAGACACGTATTTCACTTCCTTTTTATTACACAGATTCCATCACCTACACCATAATAGGTAACTTGATATTCGTCATGATTAAAGATCCAGTCTTTAAATCTTTTTATTTTTTTAACAAGTTGTTTAGTATTTCTATTTTTAATATGATCAATATCAAAAATCATACCATGAAAATCAAGATTATCAACAATACATATTCCTTTTTCTTTAACAAGAGGCATATATTTTTCAAAGAATTTTTGATATTGAGCCTTAGCTGCATCAATAAACAAACAATCAAATTCTTGATATTTTAAATCATCAAGAGGGATTGTAAGAGCATCTTCATGATGAATTTCTATTTGATTTTCTAATTGTTGTTCATGTATATTTTTTAGAGCTTCTTGATAGCGATTTTCATCTAATTCAATGGTTTCAACGACAAAATCATTAATATTAGAAACCATCATCATTGCTGAATAGCCAATGGCACTACCAATTTCAAGGCAGCGATGACATTGGTATTCCTCAAAAGTTTGAATTAAAAACTCAAGTCCTTCTTTTTCCATAACTGGAATATTTCTTTCTCTTGCACTTTTTTCTATTTCATCAAAATACTTCATTTTAATACCATTTATTACTCTTTACATTTGCTTGATGTTCTTCATAAGTTTTCGCAAATAAAACTTTTCCATCTTGTGTCGCAAAGAAATAGTAATACTCACTTTCTTTATAATTTAAAACACTTTGAATCATTTCTGTAGAAACTGCACTGATTGGTCCTACAGGAAGACCTTTATATAAATATGTATTATATTTTGTATCATTACTTAAATCATTATGTGTTACTGCAATCTTAACAACTTGATTGCCATAGTTGACTGTTACATCACATTGAAGTGGCATTTGTTTATTTAAACGGTTGATTAAAACCCCCGCAATCAGCTGTTGATCTTGACTATTGGTTGGTGACTCTCTTTGAACAATGGATGAAAGCGTCATAAATTGATGAATCGATAATGTTTGATTTCCTACTTTAAAGCTTTCAATGTGTGTTTTATATTTTTGAAGATGTTTTTCCATTTGATCCAACATCATTTTTGTAATACTTTCTATATTATCTTCTTGTGTTAAAAAATAAGTTTCTGGAGCAAAATAACCTTCTAATGGATAATAGATTCCATCTGTTAAAATATCATCTGTTAAAAACCAATATTTTTTGATTAATTTCTTTAAATAAGCTTGATCTGTCCATTTTTCTAAAATTTTATTTTCATCTATTCCTGTTTGTTTAGCAATAATTTTGGCATATTCAGGAATTGTTTGACCATCTAAAACCGTTATTTTTGTATTAGAAATGTGTTCTTTATCATTTCCTTCTAGAATTGTCATGATTTCTTCTAAATCCATATTTTTATTTAAAATATAAACATTACTTTTAAAATCATAACTATTTAATTTTAAATATATTTTGGCACACATTGGACTTTTTAATAAATCTTTTTTATTTAAAATTTCTAATATATTACTTCCGCTGCTTCCCTTAGGAATTGTCACAATGACTTCTTTATCTTTAGAAGAAACTGCTTTGATTCCATTATGATAAAACGCAAAACTTCCTAAAACTAAAATTAGAAGTACAATTACACAGCCCATTGCTATTTTTATCTTTACATTCAATTTTTTTATTTTTTCCATAATCGAGTCCTCACCTTGTATCATTATATGTTATTTTTTGTCGAGATTCAACCAAAGAAAAAAAGGCAAACAAGTTGCCTTAGAAATTATTAACAAATGGTGTTAAGCAAATAGGTTCATTGACCATACAGCAATATTCTGTTTCATAAACTTGTCCACCTTTTTCTTTACCAAAACGATATGATTCAACGATACCGCCTTTTTGACAAGCCACAACGATCCATTCATTTCCTTCTTCGTTATAAACAAGCATATCTACTGGATCATAAGAAGTATCTTCAAAATCAATATAGGTAAGTGTTCCATCTTCATTAACTTCAAAAAGTACAAGTGAATCATGTCCTTTATTAATAGCATATAAATGACTATCATCACTATTGAGTTTAATATCACTTAAAGAATTTACTAATTCAGGATCATCTTCTTTAGGATAACTATCAATTGTTTGAATCAACTCAAAGTTTAGATGATCGTATTTATAAACACAGATTGTACTATTAAGTTCATTCATAACATAAGCACGGTTTCCTTTTTGATTGAAAATCATTTTTTTAGGACCACATCCTGGTTCTAATTGTAATGTATGAACATTGTCCAATGTTAAAGTTCCATCTTCGCTAACATCAAAGAAACATACTTGATCCAACCCTAAACATACGACATAAAGTTTATTTTCATCAGGTAAGAAACCTACATAAGTTGGATAAGGTTGTGCTTGTTTGATAGGATCTTTCCCATTTCCATTTAATTTAAAGTGCGAAATACATTTTAAAAGTTTCTTTTTTTCAATAGAAATTACTGAAATTTCACTATTAAAATAATCAACACAGAAAACTTTATTTGCTGTTTCTACATCCCCATTAGCACAAGCATGAATATACGTTTTACCTTTATCTGTCACACGTGAAGCAAGCGCTAAAGTTTCAGCTGTTGCTGCATAAGAACAAATTCCTCCATCATCAACAGAACCTGTTCTATTTCTATAAGTAACACATGAAAAACGACCATAATTAAAGGCATACCATGGATCTGTTGGTGTTACAAAGTATTTTTTAAAAATCAGCTCTCCATTTTCTACGTCAATTTGGAATGTATAAATTCCTCTTGTTTGTTTATTTCCTAAAGAATTTGCGAAAAAACCTTTCGTAATTCTTCTTTTTCCTCCAAATAAATTAAATGCCATTTTTTTCACCTCATTGATTATTTTAATATTTGACTATGAACTTTTGATATCCTTTAAAAGGAAAAAGCTAATTTTCATTAGCTTTTATGAATTACAATCTTCATCTTCTCCTTCACAGTATTCTGTTTCATCTTCTTCTGAAACAAAAGATTGGAACACTTCTTCAACAAGTTCCCACTCTTCAGGAGTTTCAATTGGGAATAATCCACCTTCTTCATCATAGATAGCAGCTTGTGCTTCAGGCTCATCTTTTTCAGGATCAAAGTAAACAACATATTTATGTCCATTTTCTTCATTTTCAAATGTAAATAAAATTTCGTATTCTACTTCATTTCCCAATTCATCTGTTACAACAATTGTATTATTATCCATATTCTATCCTCTATCTAAGTATCCTTGTAAAATAGCAACTGCGGCCATTTTATCAATCACTTGTTTTCTCTTCTTTCTTGATACATCCGCAAAAAGAAGTTGATTTTCAGCAACGACCGTTGTTAATCTTTCATCTATTAAGATCACATTGATTCCTTCAATCATTTCTTCTAATTGTTTTTTAAATTCAATTGAAATTTGTCCTCTTTCACCAATATCACCATTCATATGTTTTGGTAAACCTAAAACAATTGTTTCAATATCATTTTCTTCTACGATTTCTTTAACATGTTTTGCACATGTTAAATAATCGTCAGGCTTAAAACGAAACGTTTCTACACCATGTGCAATCATTCCAAGAATGTCAGACATGGCAATACCACAAGTTCTAGACCCTAAATCAAGACCTAATACTTTTTTCATTATTCTTTCTCCAAATAAGATTTTACTAATTCTTCGATAATTTCATCTCTTTCAATTTGTTGAATAATATTTCTTGCATTTTTATGAGACGAAATGTATGCAGGATCATTAGATATGAGATAACCTGCAATTTGATGAACAGCATTGTATCCTCTTTCATTTAAAGCATCAATGACTGTCTTGAGATTACTACGTATCATTTCTCTACGCATATCTTCTGAACTAAATACTCTTGTTTTTGTTAAATCTTCCATCTAACTCACCCTCTTTTCTATGCTATATATTATACCGTATACTGTATTAAATTACAAAATATTTTTTAAAGCACCTTTGATTTTTGAAATATTATCATTGATGGCACATCCACCTTGAGCAAAGTCAGGTTTTCCACCACCACGGCCATCAACAACTTCATTGATTGCCTTAATGATATTTCCAGCTTTGTATTGACCCACTAAGTCTTTTGAAACAGATACAAAGTATGAACATTTTTCTTCATATTTTGAAACTAAAACAACGATACCACTTTCTAATTGATCTCTAAAATCAAATGTTAATTGTTTTGCTTTTGCATTTTCTAATTGTTCTTCAACATAAAGAACTTTAACCCCGTTGATTTCTTCAATATCATTTGCTTTTGAAGCAGCTTGGATTGCATTCAATTTAGCTGATAATTGTTCTACTTCTGCTTTTGCTTGTTTTAAATCTTCTTTTAATGATTCAACTTTACTTACAACATCTTTTCTATTTTTAAGATTTAATGTAGATGCAATTGTATCTACTGTTTCTTTTTCATGAACCATTGCATTATAAGCAGCTAATCCACTTTGAGCCACAATACGTCTGATTCCACTACCTATAGATTCTTCACTAACGATTTTAAATAAACCAATTTCAGAACTGTTTGAAACATGACAACCACCACATAATTCAATAGAGTAATCTCCAATATTGACAACACGAACAACATCTCCGTATTTTTCATCAAATAAAGCCATTGCTCCTGAAGCTAAAGCTTCTTCTTTTGACATATTTTTAATAACAACAGGACGTCCTTCAAAAACAATTTGATTTACTTTTTCTTCAATTCCTTTTAATAATTCAGCAGAAATTTTTTCAAAATGAGTAAAGTCAAATCTTAAAAGTTTATCATCCACATAAGACCCCGCTTGGCTAATATGATCTCCTAAAGTTTCTTGTAATGCTTTTTGCAAGATATGTGTTGCACTATGGTTTGCTGTAATTTGACGACGTTTTTGTTGATCAATTGATAATGTAAAAATATCACCTAAATGAATAGCTCCTTCTTTTACTTCCACAAAATGCATATGTTGTTTATTTGGTGCATTTAAAGTATTAACAACATTGGCATGTGTTGTTTCGTTATCTATTAATCCAGTATCACCACATTGTCCACCCATTTCGCCGTAGAATGGAGTTGTATCAAAGATAACTTCTCCTTTATCTGTGATTTCATCTGTTTTAACACCATCTTTGAATAATCCAATAATTTTTCCTTGAATTGGTGTAGGATCATAAACAAATGTTGAAGGCTCAACAAAAGCCATTAAATCAGGTTTTTGACTTGCCATTGATTCATTACTATCACGTGAAGCACGAGATCTTTCTTGTTGAACTTTTAATTCTTCTTTAAATTCTTCTTTGTTAACTGTTAAGTTTGATTCTTCAGCAATTTCTAATGTTAATTCAAATGGGAAACCATATGTATCATAAAGTTTGAAAGCATCTTTTCCACTAATTTCTCCATTTTCATTTTTATCAATTAATGATTTTAATAATTTTTCACCATTTAATAATGTTTTATGGAAAGCTTCTTCTTCTTTTTTAACCATTGTTGAAATAAAATCTTGTTTTTCTGGTAAATAATCATAAAATTCTTTCATCATATCACAAACTAATGGTACTAAATCATACATAAATGCTTTTTCAATACCAATTTGTTTACCATAACGAACAGCACGTCTTAAAATTCGTCTTAAAACATATCCTCTACCGGCATTATCAAACATTGCCCCATCAGCTAAAGCAAAAGTAACAGTACGAATATGATCAGCAATAACACGATAAGCCATTTTGTTTTCTTCATAAGAAACATTGGCTAATTTTTCAGTTGCATGAATGATTGGTAAGAATAAATCTGTATCAAAGTTTGTTTCTCCACCTTGAATAATACTTACTAATCTTTCAAGTCCCATACCAGTATCAATATTCTTTTGTGGAAGTTCTTTATATTCTTTACGATCAATGGCTGGATTACAATCATACTGAGAGAAAACAACATTCCATACTTCAATATAACGATCATTTTCCATTTCTTCAAAGAATAATTTTTCTCCTAAACCTTCTGGATCGTATTTTTCACCACGATCATAGAAGATTTCTGAATCAGGTCCCCCTGGACCTTCTCCAATTTCCCAAAAGTTTTCATAAGTTTTTAAAATATGACTTGGATCCACATGACATACTTCTGTCCAAATACGATAAGCATCTTCATCATCTGTATAAACAGTAACATAAAGTTTTTCTTTATCAAAACCAATCCATTCTGGGCTTGTTAAAAATTCCCATGCAAATGGAATTGCTTCTTCTTTGAAATAATCTCCAATAGAGAAATTTCCTAACATTTCAAAGAAAGTATGATGTCTTGCTGTTTTACCAACATTTTCAATATCGTTTGTACGAATTGATTTTTGAGCATTAGCAATACGATTACATGCTGGTTTTTCACTACCATCAAAATATTTTTTTAGTGCAGCAACTCCGGCATTGATCCATAATAGTGTTGGATCGTTATGTGGAATAAGTGATGCACCTGGTTCAATCATATGTCCTTTTGATTTGAAATAATCCAAGAACATTTGTCTAACTTGATTTCCTGTTAATTGTTTCATTTCTTTTCTCCTTTTTTTGACAATATAAAAAGTCGTCCTCATCTAGGAACGACTTTATCGCGGTACCATCCTAGTTCATGTATAATACATGCCCTTAATTAAACTTTAACGCAGTTCTACGGTAATCATTAATTACTCTCCAAAGTAGCTTTCCTATATATCCTATAAACATTTTCACCCACCATGTTCTCTCTAAAATATTCTATATAGTACTGATCTTTTTCAACGATTTATTTGCATTATACACGAATTAGAAAAACATTTCAATATCTTACATTTTTTCTTTAATTGTTTCCATGACATGACAACCACATTCTGTTTCACTAAATAGAAGTGCTAATGATGTAAGGGTCAATGCCATAATAATATTATTACGTTTCATTTTATCACCTCTATTGTAGTATGGCTTTTCTTTTTTTAAACATACCTTTTAAAAAGGCACATCCTCAAAAGGTAAATCTTCTTGATAGCCTGATTCATCTACAGTTTCACCTAGAGATGATTCTTCTTCCTCTAAAAAATCATAAAGATTTAAGGATTGTTCTTGATTTATTTTTGAAGTCAATGTTGTTTTTCTTTTAGTATCTTTTACATTTTGAATTCCATATAAAAAAGCTTTAGGACTTCCTAAAATAAATAAAGATTGTTTTGCCCTTGTAAGTCCTGTATAAATTAAATTTCTTTTAAGCATAATATAATAGTCATCTAAAACAGGCATAATCACAATTTTAAACTCATTTCCTTGTGCTTTATGAATAGACATACAATATGCTAAGGTAAAAGTTAAAAAATCTTTTGATGTATATTCTACAAAATTACCATCAAAATCAACAATAAGCGTATCTTCTAAATACTCAAAACCATCTTTACGCCCTATTTCTACAAGTACACCAATATCCCCATTATAAACATCGTCATCAGGTCTATTTTTTGTTTGTAAAATTTTATCACCAACACGATAAACAGTTTGCCCTATACGATATTCATCTTGATCTTCTTTAGGATTAAAGACTTCTTGTAAAGCAAGATTTAAAGCATCGATTCCCGCTACTCCTTTATAAATAGGGGCAAGCACTTGAATATCATTTTGATCATAGCCACTTTCAATAGCTTTCTTTACAATCATGACCACATTTTTAACGACTTCAAAATTTGTACTGTTAAAAAAATTGATATCCTTATATTGGTCAAAAAGAGACAAATCATGCACTTCTTGATGAATCAATTGATGTGCTAGCTGAACAATTCCTGAATCTTTTGCTTGGCGATAGATTTCATCAAGTTCAATCACTTTTAAATGACTTTCTATAAAATCTTTTAATACATTACCTGGAGCCACCGATGGTAATTGATGATAATCCCCAATAAAAAGTACTTTATGGACTTTTCGACACGCTTCAAATAATTTTGATAAAAGCAAACTATCAACCATTGAAAACTCATCAATAATCAACACTTCACTACTTAATGGATTATTTTTATTCATCGCAAATGTATTTTTATGAAGATCCCATTTTAATTCTCGATGAATTGTACAAGCTTCTAATCCTGTAAGTTCACTCAATCTTTTTGCTGCTCTTCCCGTTGGGGCTACTAATGAAATACTTTCATTTGGATAAAGCGAGCGATACATACGAATAAGAGCTTTGACTGTCGTTGTTTTCCCTGTTCCTGGTCCACCTGTTAAAATCATCATGGGATATTTCAAAAAGTAATCAATAGCTTCTTTTTGTTTTTTGGAATATTCTATGCCAAATTTATCTTGAAAATTTGTAAGAAGTCTTCCTACTTCTTTTTCATCATAATGTTCTTCAGGATAGCTGTTAATTTTCTTTAAAAAACTAGAAATAATTTCTTCACTGTCATAAAGTTCTTTATCATAATATAATTCACCTTCTTGAATCACAAATCCTTCATCAACCAATATTTCTAAATACTCATTAAAAACACTTTCGTCAATATATCCAATATTTTTATGGTATGCTTTTTTTATTTCATCATAAAGCATATACGTACTTCCCGAATCAAAGCATCCCCTTTTAACACTATATAAAACTGCAGCTTTTAAACGTTCTGGGCTTTCTTTAGAACCGCCCAATTTTAATGCAAGTTCATCCGCTGTTTTAAAGCCAATTCCATCAATATCTTCTATTAATTGATAAGGATGATTTTGTAGAACTTCTAATGTTTTTTCTTTATATGTTTCTTGAATAATACCTATATATCTCATAGATATACCATGTCCCATAAAAAACTGAATCACTTCTTGGTCATAATCATTAGCCGTTAAAACTTCATAGATATGATCTCTTTTAACAGCTGTCATTCCTTTAACATTATCTAAATGATGTTTATCTTCTTTAATTAAAGTAAGAGTATCTTTACCCAAAGCATCAACAATATATTTTGCTTGGGTTGGTCCTATTCCTTTAAACAAAGGACTTGAAAGATATTTAATCATTTCATCTTCATCTGTACTTAAAACAACTTCATAGTGATCAAGTTTCAATTGTTGTCCATATTTAGGATGAATTTCATAATTACCATAAAAAAGATATTTATCATACTCATTAAAATTTGACATATAGCCATTCATCGTAATCAGTTTTTGTTCCTCTTCAACTTCTAATAAAGCCACGATATAATGAGAAGATTCACTATAATAGCGAATCTTTCGAATAAATCCTGTATATTTAATCATTACAAATATTCAATCTCTTTTCCGTCTTTATAGACTTTTTCAATTGTTCCGCCACCTAAACAAACATCATCTTTGTAGAAAACAGCAGCTTGTCCAGGAGTGACTGATTTAACAGGTTGATCAAATTCTAATTTAACAGTTGTTTCATCAATGAACGTAAGTGTCACTGGATTATCTTTTTGACGATATCTAAATTTTGTACAACATTTAAATCCTTCTTCTGGTTTAATACTTGGAATCCAGTTAACATCTGTAATAAGTGCTCCTGTTGACATTAACCAATCATTTTGATCTCCTTGACAAATATATAAGATATTTTGATCATAATCTTTTCCTACAACAAACCAAGCATCACCAGAACCACCGATACCTAAACCTTTTCTTTGTCCAATTGTATAGTACATGATACCAATATGATCACCAATCACTTTACCTGTTTGAATATCGACCATCTTTCCTGATTTAGCAGGAATGTAGTTTTGTAAGAATTGTTTAAAATCTCTTTCTCCAATAAAGCAAATACCTGTACTATCTTTTTTATGAGCAACTGGTAGATTTAAATCTTCCGCAATTTTTCTAACTTCTTGTTTTGTAATATTTCCTAAAGGAAATAAAGAAGCTTGTAATTGTTTTTGATTGAGTTGACATAAAAAATAAGTTTGATCTTTATTTTGATCAATCCCTTTAAGCATTACAGAATCTTTTCCTTTATGGTGTTCTACTCGCGCATAATGACCTGTTGCGATATAATCTGCATTCAATTCTTCAGCATATTCTAAGAATGCTTTAAATTTAATATGCTTATTACATAAAATATCAGGGTTTGGTGTTCTTCCTTTTGTATATTCATCAATAAAATAGGTAAAAACTTTATCCCAATATTCTTTAATAAAATCAACTCTTCTAATTTCTATACCTAGATGTTTAGCAACTGCTTTTGCATCGTTATAATCTTGTTCTTGAGGACAAATATCGTTATCATTTGTGGGATTACCTAAAATATCATTATTTAATTGGCTATCCCAGTTTCTCATAAATACACCAATAACTTCATATCCTTGTTCTTTTAATAAATAAGCAGCAACAGCAGAATCAACACCTCCACTTAATCCTAAAACGACTCTTTTTTTCATAACCGTCCTCCTTCTCGTGTATTATATCAAAAACAAAATTAAAGTAAAACATTAAGACACAATAATAGCCCCTAATGGGGCTATTTCGAATATTTAAATTGTTATGGGGTCGACCTATCACTATAAAATATAGTGGAGTCACTTTTTCTAATTAATCTAATTGAGACATTGGTAACATAGCAGCACCGATTGCACCACAGTCATCAATTTCTTTAAATAATAGAGGAATATGATTTCTCATACCTACGTGAATTTTACTGTTGAATCTTTTTTCAAGTTCATCCCAGAAATAGGCTTTTGATTTAAATACCCCTCCTCCTAAAACAAAACAATGTGGATCAACTGTATGTGCAACATTTGCGAGTAAAGTTGAGAAACCATCAATAAATTCTTCAACAATTTTTTGACAAGCTTCGTCACCTTCAGCAGCTAATTTGAAAACATCACCTGCATGTTTTACTAAATCACCTTTTGCTTCTTTACCTTTTCTTGTAAGAGCCGTACCAGAAATTTCTCCTTCAACAGCTCCAGGGTTTAAAGCACCTTGTTTATACCCACCTGGTACAAGAATCATGTTTCCAATTTCACCAGCATGTCCTCTACCACCAGATACTAATTTTTTATCAACAACAAAAGCTCCACCAACTCCTGTTGAACAAGTAATAAAGTAATTTGTTCTATAATCTTTTCCAGCTCCTAAAACAGCTTCAGCTAAACCAGCCACGTTTGCATCATTATCAATAAAAGTTGGTAATCCAAATTTTTCTTTTAATTTATGACAAACTGGATAGTTTTCAAATCCTGGTAAGTTACTTGCCATAATCATAATTCCAAGTTCTGTATCTACTGGTCCTGGAGCACCAATTCCAATACCTTCAACACCTTGTAAACCACCACATACAGATGTATCCAATGATTCAATTTGTTTTATTATTTTATCACATACATAATCTGGACCATTTTCACATTCAGTAGGTCCTTTAACTTCACTATAAGATTCACCATGTTCATCCACTAATAATGTTCTTACGTTTGTACCACCTAAATCGATACCGATATAATATTTCATTCTCTTTCCTCCTAAAAATATAAATAAATTATACTATAAAATATATATTTAGAGAACGCTTTCAAATAAACTTTTTTCAATTTTTTTAAATTGTGCTGGTTTTGGACAAATAATTTCTTTTCCTTTTAAATAACTTAAAGAACCAAAAGGATCCACAAACTTTATTTTATAAGCATGAAGTAATTGATTATTTAAACCATATTTTTGTTTCATTTGTTTATTCAAAGTAAAATCACCATACTTACGATCTCCAATAACTGGATGTTGAATACTAGAAAGATGTATTCTTATTTGATGCATTCTTCCTGTAATGATTTTAACTTCTACCAAGGAAAAATCATTTGTATAATTTAACGGATGAACAATTGTTTTCATCATTAAAGCATCTTTATCATCTTTTTTGACAAAACGTACACGATCTTCATTTTCAATCTTTTTAACATAACCTACCAATTCTTGCTTTTTAATAAGCTTTCCTTTACAAATCGTCATATAAGACTTTTCAATATGATGTCTTTTTTTCATCATTTCATTAAGATCTTGTAAAGCCACTAATGTTTTACCAAAAATTACGATGCCACTGGTATTTCGATCTAAACGATGAACCGGTCCAGGAATAAACGTACTTTCACGACTTATATCCAATTCTCCTTTTTCTTTTAAATAACTTAACACTTGATGAGAAAGCGTATTAACATTTTCATTGGCATCCCCATGAACTAATAAACCAACAGGCTTATCAACAATTAAAATATTTTTATCTTCATATAAAACTTTGAATTCTCTTTTCAATTGATAGATATCTTTTTCTTTTGTTAGTTCATTAAACTTATCTTCATAAAGGAACATTTCTAAAACATCCCCTTTTTGTAAGATATATTTTTCATTGACCCGTGTGCCATTGATCTTAATATCTTTTTTTCTAAACATTTTATAAATAAAATTACTCGACGCATTACACAAAAGCTTTTTTAAATATTTATCTATTCTTTGATTTGCATCATTTTCCTTAATCATTATTTTTTTCATTTTCTTCACCAACAGCATTATAACACATCTTTCTAAAAGAATAATTTAATTTTTATGAAACCCTTTACATTTTAGATATACATGTTATAATATATTTGTTAAGTGAAACAGATTCACTCTAACATACCCCCTATTATCATCCTTACGTAAATAATAGAAGAAAAAGTATGCACCCCCGCATACTTTTTTATTTTATTCATTTCAAAATAACGTATAATAAAATAAGAAAAGAGGTTAAAAAAATGGAAAAGAAAGTAGAAAGTCAAGTTATTTATAATGGGAAAATTATTACTGTTTATAAAGATAAAGTAGAATGCCCAAATAAAAAAATTGCGACACGAGAAATCGTAAGACATCATGGTGGCGTTGGTATTCTTGTTGTTGTTGATGATTGCATCGTACTCGTTAAACAATTTAGATATGCTTATAACAAAGATACTTTAGAAATTCCTGCAGGAAAATTAGAAAAAGGCGAAGAAGTATCGCTTGCAGGAAAAAGAGAACTCGAAGAAGAAACAGGATATAGTTGTAAAGATATGAGACTTATTAATGAAATTTACCCAACAACAGGTTATTGCGATGAAATTATTCATTTATACCAAGCTATTGATCCTTTTAAAGTAGAAAATCCTCTAGAAGGTGACGAAGATGAATTCATTGATCTTATTTATATGCCTATTGATGAAGCATATAAAAAAGTCATAAATAATGAAATTCATGACTCTAAAACAATTATCGCAATTATGAAAGCTTATACAGATAAATATATAAAATAAAAAACTGCTTATGCAGTTTTATTTTTTTACTGGCGGTCTGGACGGGACTCGAACCCGCGACCTCCGCCGTGACAGGGCGGCATTCTAACCAGCTGAACTACCAGACCAATAACAATAAAAATGGCGGAGACAGAGGGATTTGAACCCTCGCGCCAGTTTCCCGACCTACACCCTTAGCAGGGGCGCCTCTTCAGCCTCTTGAGTATGTCTCCATCACATCAGTGCCAGTTAATAATACCATCTAATTATCAATTTGTAAATAGTTTTTTTAAAAATGTTTCAAATTTTCATTTGAAACATTTAGTCTTTATTTTTTATAAGATTGATCATTCCTTTAATCATAGAAATAATGATAAAAATTAAAATAATTGAAAATAAACAAAGCACCGCCATCGGTGAAAGTAAAGAATTTTGATAAACAAATACTTTATATGTAGGTACGATTTTAAATAACATATGCAATGAATTAAAAACAAAGCCAAATAATACTTCTAGAATTTTTAAGTAGCCTTTTTCAAGAGTTATAGCCATTGAATTTAAAGATGGTATAGAAATGATAAACTCTTGTAAAATAATACGAAAAATCAAAAAAGCAAAAACAAGAATAATTGATATCAACAAATTATAAACTCCATCCATAAAAGTATCCATTTTACTTTTGTCTTTTTCTTTTACCTCTTCTACCTTTTCTTCTGTTTCAACATTTTCTTCAGCTTCTGCATTGCCATTAATAATATCCATTAATTCATTAATTCTTTTAGGATCAATTGAAGTTGTATTCTTTAAAACAGATTGTTCTTGAAATAAATCTTTTTTTTCATCTAGAAAAGGTACCTCTGCTTCCTCTTTTATCATTTCTTCTTGATTATTTTCTTCTTCAAACATTTCAATATTTTGTTTTCCTTTTAAAGTACTATCTTCATCATCGAAAGAAAAATGTTTTTTCTCATTTTTTTCAAGTTCTTCTATTAAAAATTGTTTTAATAAAATTTCATTAAAATAATCATAAGTTTTATTAACAAGTCCAATTAATTGTTCATCATCTTTGTATTTCTCTAAAAGTTTGTCTCTTGTTTGTGTTAAAGTATCTAAATCCATATTCGCATTCATTCCTAAGATTGGAGAAAACATCTCTACAGAATCATACTTAGAAAACAGAAACATATTCATGATTTCTAAAGGATTTTTCGTTACTTTATAAACACTTGCTTTTATTTTTTCTGTTGCCGGTGAAAGATCTGGCATATAAATTACATTAGCAAGAAGTTTATTTGCTGCTTCAACCATTGATTCAAAATTAGCAACAATCATTGTATGACTTGGCTCAATATCCATTTGTTGACAGGTTACCTCCAACATTTGACAATGAGGAAGTGGCTTTAAATGGCTATCTCCCCCAATTAAAAAATCTATCTTTTCATACAATCCTGTAAGTTGTAGATATTGAATTGCTCTTTTTGTTTTATGTGTCGTATACACAGCTATTTTCATATTCTTTTGTTTACAATATTGAATAAGTTCATCAACTCCTTCTCTTTTAATAGAAGGTTTTAATTTAATATATTCAAAAAGATCCTTTTCAACCGCTTTATTAAACTCTTTTGCAGGAATAATATTCTCTAATAATGAATGGTCATACATCGTATTCATATTACCAAGCATTTTAGAAAATTCTTCACGGGATGCATTTTTATGATATGTTTCACATGTACTTCGATAGTAGTTATATCTAAGTCTATTAATATCTAACAAACCACCATCCAAAGTAAAAACAATTAATTGTATATTTTCACATGTTTGACTATAAAACATAAAGATCACCCCTCCTTTTCACATTATAGCATACATTTTTTTAAATAACCGCAAAATATGTCGTCAAAAACAAGAATCCTGTAATTTATTTTTAAGACCTCATTTTTAAAGCAAAGAATAAATATTACTAAAATAAAAAAACTTCTACTACATATAGAAGTTTCGTAAGTTATTCATTTGTAAATGTTAACACATCATTTGGAGTACATTCTAGAATTATACAGAGCTTTTCGATTGTGAGTGCAGTAATATTTTCATTGTGTTTAAGTCTATTTAATGTTTTATTATCAACACCCTTTTTCAAAAGGGTATATTGTGATACTTTCTTTTCTTCCATTGTTTTCCATAGTGGTGAGTAATCTATCATTTATATGCACTCCTTTTAGAAATATTATATAAACAAAGTATCTCTAAATATATTGTGAACATATACACAACGATTTATAATAGAAATGGAATTATTGTAATTGATAATTAAAATGGTAAAAAAATATTGATTTTATACTTTTATTGTATTAAAATAACTTTGTTATCTCTCCGTAGCTCAGTTGGTAGAGCATCTGACTCTTAATCAGAGGGTCCACGGTTCGAGACCGTGCGGGGAGACCAATTGATAAAATAGTCTAAACAGTATAATTCATGTTTAGACTTTTTTATTTAAATTCAATAATTCTTTTACAAAGTAATAGCTATGCGAAATATTTCGCATAGCTATTTAATATTCACCACGTGTATGAAATTCTTTTTTATTTCCTACCACTTTATGTCTTTCTTTCAATTTATTTTCAATATCTTCAAGTTTTACACCACGATCATTCATTAAAACAAAGGTATGGAATAATAAATCAGAAATTTCACCAACTAATTCATCTTTATCATCATTTTTAGCTGCAATGATTGTTTCACTTGCTTCTTCTCCAACCTTTTTACAAATCTTATCAACACCTTCATTTAATAAATAATTTGTATAAGATTTTTCAACCGGATGAATTTTACGGTCTTCAATTGTTTTTTCAAGTTCACTAAAGATATTTCTCGTATCATAAGGTTTTACTTCATTAAAAAAACATGAATAAGCGCCTGTATGACAAGCAACCCCTGTTTGTTTTACATAAATTAAAAGTGTATCTAAATCACAATCTAAATAGATTCCTTTAATATCTTGAAAATGCCCTGATTCTTCCCCTTTATGCCATAATTTTTTTCGACTTCTTGAATAGAATACAGTTTGATTGATTTCTAGCATTTTATCATAAGCTTCTTCATTGACATAAGCTAACATCAACACTTCTTTTGTTTGATAATCTTGTACAATTGCTGGAATTAATTCCATTTTTTTAAAATTTGGTCTCATTACATTGCTCTCCTTACGTTAATACCGTGTTTTCTGCATTCGTTCCTTACCTCTTCTACTGTTGCTTCATTAAAATGGAATAAAGAAGCAACTAAAGCTGCATCAACATCTGTTTTTTCAAATACTTCAATAATATCTTGAATACTTCCACAACCTCCTGAAGCAATAACAGGAATATCTACCGCATTGCATACCGCATTTAACATATCTAAATCATACCCTGCTTTTGTTCCATCGGCATCCATTGAAGTTAATAACACTTCTCCAGCCCCTAGGTTTTCGCATTTTGTTACCCACTCGATTAAATCAAGTCCTGTATTTTCACGTCCACCTTTGACATAAACATCCCAACCTGATTGGTCATCTCTTTTTTTTGCATCAATCGCAATAACAACACATTGCACACCAAATTCATCAGCAGCTTCTTTGATTAATTGTGGATTATTAATAGCCGCCGAATTGACAGAAACTTTATCTGCCCCAGAAGCTAAAATCATTCTAAAATCATCTAATGTTCTAATTCCTCCCCCAACAGCAAGAGGAATTGTAAGTTCTGAAGCACCACGTTCAATAATATCTTTCATGATATTTCGATTTTCATAAGATGCTGTAATATCTAAAAATACTACTTCATCTGCACATTGTAAATCATATTTTTTAGCAAGTTCAATAGGATCTCCAACCTCTTTTAAACCGACGAAGTTGACTCCTTTAACCACTTTTCCATCTTTTATATCTAAACAAGGAATTATACGTTTTGTAAGCATTGTATTGTCTCCTTTAAATCTACTTTCTTTTCATAATAGGCTTTTCCTACAATACAGGCATAATACCCTTTTTCAGCCACCTTTTTAATATTATCAAAATCCTTAATACCACCTGAAACAACAAATTGAATTGAACTTGTTTTTGCAATTTGATCATACATATCAAAATTAGGTCCCATTAAAGTACCATCTTTAGAAATATCTGTTGCCACAATATATTGAACACCAATTTTTTCTAAAAATTGAATAAATTCTAAATAAGGTGTTTGACTTGTTTCTAACCATCCTGCCGTAGAAACAAAACCATTTTTAACATCAACACCAACAACAATTTTCTCGCTTCCATAGCGTTTTAAAGCAGTTTTTAAAAATTCAGGATCTTCCAAACCAGCCGTACCTAAAATAACACGATCAATTCCTACTTCTTCTAAATAAAGTTGTACAGTTTTTAAATCACGAATACCGCCACCTAATTCTATTTTCATTGATGTTTGTTTTCTTATTTTTTTGATTGTTTCTAAATTTTTAGCTTGTCCATCTTTTGCCCCATCTAAGTCAACAACATGTAAAAACTTGGCACCAGCTTCTTCAAATGTTTGAGCTAACTCTTCAGGATGATCACTATATACTGTTTTTTGTTGATAATCGCCTTTAAATAGACGAACCGCTTGTCCATCTTTTAAATCAATTGCTGGAATCACTAACATTCTACCATCTCCTTAAATGCACGTAATATATTTTGTCCGACTTTGCCTGATTTTTCTGGATGGAATTGGCATCCCATAACATTTCCATTTTGGACAAGTGCTGTTACTTTTGTTGAACCATAATCACTATAAGCCACAAGATTTTCATCACTTACATGAGCCATGTAAGAATGAACAAAATAAACATCTTCATTTTCATGAACATATTTAAGTAAAAGATGATTTTGTGTTTTATGTAATTGATTCCATCCCATATGAGGAATCTTTTCATCAATATCCATATAACTTACATAACCTGGAATAAATCCTAATCCTTTTGTTTCTTCTACCTCATAGCCTTTTTCAAAAAGAATTTGCATTCCTAAACAAATACCTAGAATTGGAATTCCAGCTTCTTTTCTTTCTTTTAAAAGACTAACCAAATGAAACCTTTCTAAATTTTTCATTGCTGTAGGAAACGTTCCTACTCCTGGTAAAACAATTCCTTTTGCTTCTCTTATTACCTTTTCATCACGAGAAACAATAGCTTCTAAACCAATTCTTTTAAAAGCACCTGTAACACTTTTTAAATTTCCCACATTATAATCAATAATTACAATCATTTATAAAACCCCTTTTGAAGAAATAACTTTGTCTTTATTTTTTTCATCAATACGTACTGCTTCTTTTAAAGCTCTACCAAAAGCTTTAAAACATGCTTCAATGACATGATGGACATTATTTCCATAAGCTTCATTAATATGCAATGTTGCATTCATATTATAAGCAACTGCTCTAAAAAATTCTTCTGTCATTTCACTTTCATAATTCCCTAAATTAACTTTAGGAATATCCACATTAAAGACAAGAAAACTTCTTCCTGAAATATCTAAATCACATGTTACTAATGCTTCATCCATAGGTATTGTAAAATGTCCATAACGTGTAATTCCTTTTTTATCATTTAAAGCTTCTAAAATCGTTTTACCTAAAGCAATTCCCATATCTTCTACACTGTGATGACTATCAACTTCTAAATCACCATGACAAATCATCTTAATATCCATTTCACTATGAAAGGCAAGCAAAGTCAACATATGATCAAAGAAACCAATTCCTGTTTGAATTTGTGCTTTTCCGGTTCCATCTAAATTAATTTCTAATTCAATTTGTGTTTCATTCGTATTTCTTTCTAGTTGTGCTTTTCTCATTGTTATTCCTCCTCAAAACGTACAGCAATACTATTTGCATGTGCATCTAAACCTTCACTTTTTGCGAAAGTTTGGACATCATCTTTGAAAGTTTCTAATACTTCTTTTGGATAATAACTATATGATGAATATTTAACAAAATCATAAACACCTAAAGCTGAATAGAATTTAGCTGTTCCTCCTGTTGGTAAAACATGATTTGTTCCTGACATGTAATCTCCTAGAGGTTCTGGAGAATATTCACCAAGGAAAATAGAACCTGCATTTTTAATAGAAGGAAGTGTATTAACTGGATTTTCTACTAAAACTTCTAAATGTTCTGGTGCTAAATAATTAGATACATCAAAGGCTTCTTTTAAATCTTTAACAAGGATAGCTCCTCCATAGTTTTTAAGAGATTCTTCAATAATTTCTTTACGTGATAAATAAGCCACTTGTCTTTTTAATTCAACATTAACTTTTTCAACAAGTTCTTCGCTAGTTGTAACAAGCATAGCACTGGCAAGTTTATCATGTTCTGCTTGTGACATTAAATCAGCAGCAATATATTTTGGATTTGCTTTTTCATCAGCAATCACTAAAACTTCACTCGGCCCTGCCACCATATCAATATCAACAACCCCATAACTTAATTTTTTAGCTGTCGCAACAAAGATATTTCCTGGACCTACGATTTTATCTACTTTTTCAATTGTTTCAGTACCATGAGCAATCGCAGCAACCCCTTGGGCTCCACCAAATTTATAAATGGTATCCACTCCTGAAACTTTTGCAGCAGCGACAATTACTGGATTGACTTTTCCATCTGCTTTAACTGGTGTAATAATCACTAAATCAGTAACTCCTGCAAGTTTTGCAGGAATGGCATTCATTAAAACAGTTGAAGGATAAGCTGCTGTTCCACCTGGAACGTATAAAGCAACTCTTTCAATTGGACGTACCATTTGTCCCATGATCACTCCGTTATCTTTATATAAAGACCATGATTTATCAATTTGATTTTTATGGAACTCAGTAATTTGTTTTTTTGTTCTTTCTAAGATTCTTATGTAATCTTGATCAACTTGTTTTAAAGCTTCTTCTTTTTCTTGATTTGATACCACAAAATCACTTTCATCTTTTATTTGATAACCATCAAATTTTTGACAATAATCAATTAATGCCTGATTTCCATTTTTTCTAATATCTTCAATAATATCACTGACTGCATTATTAACTTCAATTGAAATTTCTTCTTTACGATTATTTAGTTTTTTTGCAATTTCTTTTAAATTCCCATCATATTGAATTACTTTAAGCATTTTGATTTCCCCCTATTACTTTTTCTAATTGATTTACGATATTCATGATTTCATCTTTTTTAAATTTAAAAGCCACCTTATTAACAATCATCCTTGTCGAAATATCACTTACTTTTTCAATTACTTCTAAGCCATTTGCTTTAAGCGTTGATCCTGTTTCTACAATATCAACAATAGCATCAGAAATACCTGTTACTGGTCCAAGTTCAACTGATCCTTCTAATTTAATAATTTCTACATCTTCTTGTTTAGAAGCAAAATATTTTTTTGCCACATTTGTATATTTACTGGCAATCTTTTTACGACGATTGAACACTTTATCACGATATTCTGGATAAGCAGCTACCGCGAAATAACATTTTCCTATTTCCAAATCAAGAAGTTCATAATAATCTTCAAAATCAACATCATCTAATGTATCTTTTCCTACAAAGCCAATATCAACAATGCCGTGTTCTAAAAATGTAACTACATCATTTGGTTTTCCAAAAATCATTGAAATTCCATCTTTTGTTTCAATTAATAATTCTCGATTTTTATTAAAAATAGGTTCCATATCAAACCCTGCTTCTGAAAGAAGTTTACATACTTGTTTTTCAATTCTTCCTTTAGTAATCGCTATTTTAATCATATTACTCTCCCTCTTTTTCAATGGCTTTTAAAATATGGTTCATATGAAAACAAAATCCAACGGCTGTTTTTTCAACATTAAATCTTGGAAGTAAATCATCATATCGTCCTCCCGATAAAATTGGATTCGCACTTTGATCACTATAACCTTTAATCATAAAACCTGTATAATATTTCATCGTTGGAACCATTCCTAAATCAAAAATAATGCCTTCTTTACTTTCTAATGATTCATATAAATCATTTAATTCTTGTAATGCCCCTAATAAAACAGAATCTTGACATGTTTTCATCATTTGATGAAGTAAATCAATATTTCCAAAACATGTTGGTAAAGATAGCAACAATTGATTTAAACTATCTCCAAAATCATTCTTAGAAACAAAACGTTTCATTTCACTAATATCTCTTAATCTTAAAATATCTTCTAATTCATTTCTTTGATTTCCCACTAATTCTAATAAACGATTATAGAATTTAGCAGAGCCCAATTCTAAAAGAATATTTTTTAATGAAATTCCTGGTAAAGATTCTTGAATCATTGTCATAACTTCCTTATCTCCTTGAAGTCCTGGCTTATTCATTAATTCTACACCACCTTGAAAAAACTCACTGCTTCTTCCTTTATGCATTGTTTCTTTACGATACACTTTTCCAAAATAACTGTAACGTGCTTCCCCAACATTAGCACTATTAGCATAAAGTCTGGCAAGTGGAATTGTAAAATCTAAACGCATTGCAACATTTTTACCTTCGTGATTGATGTATTGAAACATCTTATCAACCGTAAAACCACAATCCAATTTTGTATATAAATCAACATATTCAAATGATGGCATCAACACTTCATTGTACCCATGATTTGAAAAAACATGTCGTAAATGATTTTCAATTTCCCTTAATTTTTCTACATTTGTAATAATTGCATCAATGCTTTCTTCAGGTATCAAATATTTAAACTCTTCCATAAAAATCCCCCTTATTACTAAAAAAACGAGTCATCTAATGACTCGTTTCAATATCATTAGATACAGCTTATTTGCGATAGACAAAATGGGCTGTATCATAAATGATATAACCCTACTCGATCCAATGATGGTGATGTAATTGTGTGTTATTTAGTCTTTTCATAGTAATCACCTCTTGTTGTGCTTTATTCTAGCATAGATTGTATACAAAGAAAAGACAATTATGTATTTTTATGAATTATTTTATCTTTTAAACTATATATTGTATACATTTAACATCATTGTAGTTGTTTACCTACACCACTTTTTTATTTTAAAGTAAATTAAATAAAATGATAATCAATTGTATACAATTTTTATCGTGATAAAACACATTATGAAGTGTTTTTATTATCACGATAACTTATTTATGTGATAACTTTTTCTTAATTTATTCATTTATTATTATTAAAGATGTATCATAGCGATAGGAGGATATGACAATGGAATATATTGAAAGAGTATTAACAAATTTAAAAGCTAAAAATGCTGATCAACCTGAATTTATTCAAGCTGTTGAAGAAGTATTAGAAAGCTTAGAACCAGTAATCAAAGCTCATCCTGAATATGAAGATATGGCTATTTTAGAAAGATTAACTGAACCAGAAAGAACTTTAATGTTTAAAGTACCTTGGATGGATGATCAAGGTAAAGTTCAAGTAAACAGAGGATATCGTATTCAATTCTCTAGTGCAATTGGACCTTATAAAGGTGGTTTAAGATTCCACCCTTCTGTTAACCTTGGAATTATTAAATTCTTAGGATTTGAACAAATTTTCAAAAACTCATTAACTACACTTCCTATCGGTGGTGGTAAAGGTGGTTCTGATTTTGACCCACAAGGTAAATCAGATGCTGAAGTTATGAGATTCTGTCAATCATTCATGACTGAATTATATCGTCACATTGGACCTAGCGTTGATGTACCTGCTGGAGATATCGGTGTTGGTGGTAGAGAAATCGGATATTTATTTGGTCAATACAAACGTATTAAAGATGCCTATGAAAACGGTGTTTTAACTGGTAAAGGAATGACTTATGGTGGTTCTTTAATTAGACCAGAAGCTACTGGATTTGGTGCTGTATACTACGGTAAAGAAGTATTAGCTCATTTTAACGATACTTATGAAGGAAAAACAATTGCTGTTTCTGGATATGGTAACGTTGCTTGGGGTGTATGTATCAAAGCTAAAGAATATGGAGCAAAAGTTGTTTCTATTTCTGGTAGAGATGGATATATCTATGATCCAGAAGGAATCAATACTGATGAAAAAATTGATTTCTTATTAAAAATTCGTTCATCAAATGATGTTAAATTAAAAGACTATGCAGAAAAATTTGGATGCGAATTCCATCCTGGTGAAAAACCATGGGGATTAAAAGTAGATATGGCTTTCCCTTGTGCTACTCAAAATGAAATCGGTGAAGAAGAAGCTAAACAATTAATCGCTAATGGATGTAAATACATTATCGAAGGTGCAAACATGCCAAGTACACCTGAAGCAATTGCTTACTTTACAGCAAACGGAGGTACTTTAGGACCTGCAAAAGCTGCTAACGCTGGTGGAGTTGCTGTTTCAGCATTAGAAATGTCTCAAAACTCTATGAGATATAACTGGTCAAGTGAAGAAGTTGATGAAAAATTGCATAATATCATGAAATCAATCTTTAATAACTCTGTTGCAGCTGCTGAAAAATATGGATTAGGATTTGACTTAATCAAAGGTGCTAATATTGCTGGTTTTGAAAAAGTAGTAGAAGCAATGATTTCTCAAGGAATCTATTAATAAGTAAAAAAGAATGGACAGGAGATTAAATCTCTTGTCCATTTTTGTATTGAGTAAATCGATCATCAAGTTCTTTATAAAAAGCAATCGCATTTACAAGATAGATTTTTTTTGTTTTATTTTGAGATTGTAATTCTAAAACATGTTTTGAAAGAAGTTTATACGATGTTAAATCTTTAAACTCAATCATTTGTGGTAAAATAGCAATTCCTCTAAACGTATAAATCAACATACCATCTTCAAATACCGAGGCATTAAAACGAACGATCAACGTTGGTATAACACTTAATGCCAGTAATAAAACAACGATAAGCTTCATATGATCATAACGAAAATGAATCCCACTAAACACACATAAAACAACCAAAATAATAGAAATAACAACCATTCTTAAATCTTTATATTTAAACATAACTTTTCTCCTTTAAAGATAAAAAAATTAAATATTTTATAAATAAAAAAAATGGTGGTTCCGGGCGGAATCGAACCA